>Ga0100392_1003378_pt1 | contig 14595 bp, 14 predicted proteins | sample CryGeymeta201516_FD_81548 | JGI IMG/M metagenome (GOLD analysis project Ga0100392, IMG submission 81548) | Groundwater microbial communities from Crystal Geyser aquifers in Utah, USA - Crystal Geyser metaG 2015-16 | ecosystem: Environmental > Aquatic > Deep subsurface > Groundwater | place: USA... | reverse complement strand
CAGCAGCAGCAGCAGCAGCAGCAGCAGCAGAATGGATCTGAGCAGCAGACTCTTCATTTTTTGGAGTTGCAACCGCCATGGATATCATATTATTATCTGCTCCATGACGACTACCAGCATATTGATTAGTAGTGACGGGTAAGAATGAATTTGCTTGGAGGCACACACAGGCTATCATCAGCAGCTGAAGGATCGAAAAATTGGTTTGGGTCATCATTTTAATAGATGGTGTTATTCTGGGTTCAATCAAAATTGGATGTGGTCGTTTCGTCACGAAAGTAAACTTAAATCTTGAATCTGATCTAATCCGTTCTGGGCTGGGCTGGGCTGATCTGGACCGGATGCATGTAAGATGTATGATCCCTGTTGCCCAGCAAGTGCTGTTTTCGTGAATATTATTATTTTATCACAAAATTCACTGTGCAGCATTTAATTTTTCACGTATTGTCATCTTGTGGGATTCTGTTTTTTCGCTTGTCATACTTGATGATATCCTCAGCATGATAGGCTGTCATTCAGTCAGCGACGTAAAAAAGAGGACTAGATACCCGAATTAAGAGTAAAAGTACGGTGTAGAGACCCTACTACTAGTAGTAGTAGCTAGTAGATTCAACAAAGATACCTTTCCCATGAATTGTAATAGCTCGCAGCAAAAGTTCGTTACGGTCGACATACAGACCAAATAGGAGCAAACAGCAAACCAAAAGGCAAAAACACTCTGCCTGATGATGAGACATGAGATGATGATGAATGACCACGATCTCATCAACAAGTCTCTGCAATCTGCAATGAGACCACTACTGGCTGTTGCACCAACTACTAGTAGTATTCTATTGTCAGCTTAATACTACGCTACTGCTTCGCATCATATCGTCTTACTTACCGATCTAGCAGAGATTAAGTACCTTCTTTCACCTGGAAATTACTTAGAGCACTCAACTCAACTCAATCAATCTACTATAACTTCAGTTCTTCTCCATACTGCACCATCATATTATTATAACCTTCCCACACGATTTGAATGTCACGTATCATCGGTACCATGTCCTCCGCTGAAGCCGCCCATTCGCGCAAATCTAGAATTACTGTTGCCTCAGGTTCTGATGATGCTGGCGGCAATAATAATAATAATAATATCGTGTCTCCTCCTTCCTCTTCCAACAAGAGAGGAACCAGTTCCGGTATGATGCATCATCACTCCTCGTCCGCTTCGCATGCCGTCGGACACAATCGCCCGATGCAGTATCTGGCACGACTGATGGATTTTCGACAAATGGACATTCAATCCGCACTGGATCAAATGAAAACACTCTTGACGAGTCGTCCTCACGTGGTGTACAAAACAAGTTACTATCGCAAACAGACCAAGAATCACTGGGCAAGAGACGATCCTGCCTTCGTGGCTCTGCAGGGCATTTTTTTGGTCATTGCCTGTATTGCCTACAGCGTAGCGTTCAAGGCAACGCTCATGGGGACCGTTTCATTTTTGCTGTACAGTGTCCTGTGGAATTGGTTGGGAGCGGGAATGTTGATCGCTACCATTGGACGAGAAATTGCGAACCGGCACTTGACCGTGCATTCCTCTGGCAATCACGTCCGACAATCGGTGGAATGGCTCTATGCTTTTGATATTCATTGCAATGCCTTTTTCCCGGTATTTGTTGTCTTATGTAAGCTTCTGGTGGATTTTGTGATTTTCATTGACTAATACTACGTTCATTTTGTACCCCCCAGCACCAAGCAATAGCTGACATTGTTCTTTTTTCCTTTCCATTACTCAATTCATTAACGACAACAAAAGACGCGGTTCAATTCTTTCTCCTTCCATTGGTTCTTGGCAACAGTTTCTTCGCCCTAGTTATGGGCAATACTCTTTATGCGGCAGCACTTTCCTGGTATTGGTATGTGACCCATTTGGGATATCGAACTCTGCCTTTTCTATCCAACACGGAAGTATTTTTATTCCCCATAGCTGCTATTGCAGTGGTGTATGTTTTGAATCTGGTACTGCATCCCTTTGGATTTAGTTGGAATATGTCCATACTCATGGCAAAATTTTACTTTGGATCCTATCTGGATGAGGTCTGAGTGAATTTGTGGGAGTATCCTCCTTCAAACCTGCCCTCCGTATCGATTGCAGTGCGAACGAACACAACAACACGGCAGCAAAGAAATACTCCGTGTGCAGTAAGTGAAAAGATCATGCCAGTAAGAGAACATAGATTATAAATTTTATCTCAATAGAAAGGGATGCGATTATTAAAAATATTAGCAAAGCAGAAAAGTCACCCCGCGAATATGCGGCCAGCTCTACTTTCTTCGGGTAAGGCTGCAACGCAGCTCTAGAGACCCCCTTTAGACTGACAACAACAACAAAACAGAGAAAAGTACTCTAGGCTTGGATGTATTGGCTGTCACCGCCGCCGGAAGCGTCCATCGAAAATATGTAGGGAACTTGCCCTCGCTGCTGCCAGAAGAGTCTGCAAAACTGTTCGAATGCGTGCACACAACCTTGCGTGCCAGGGGGGTTAAAAAGGAGCAGCCAACTGTGCCCTGAGATGATTACCGCCTGAGCAAACGATAAATGATCAATGATCTTGCGCGCACGATAAAATCATTCTTGTTTTGCTACTGTATTCGATCACCCCAGCGGCGTTACCCCAGTGCCTGCAGCGCCCGAACGCAGGAAAGTGAGCTTCCAATGTTCTGGGTTCACTTCGATGCAGAAATGGTGGTGTTTCGTATGAATAAAAACAAGAGCAAGCGAAAGGATGTTGAAGATGGGATAATACTATTTTTTATTTAGTCGAGAACCAGCTGCAGCAAATTGAAGGAGCGGGATGAATCCTGAGGTGACTTCGGCCATTGACTAAAAGTGTTTCGTCAGTTCTGGTTTGCGGGAATCAAAGGGCGTCAGTGAGATGCTCTTCAAGTTTCTCAACGTCCTTACCTGGTATTTTTTCGTATTATTATTTTGACTGTCGCCGAAATAAGCTACTACCGTACTGTACTACCCTACTACTACTACCCTGGTAGCTACCTGGTAGGGCAGTACATGATTTCTAAAAGTACTACCCTGGTACTAGGAGTACCTGGTACGGTACGGTACCAGTAACTACTACGAAAATACTACTACCAGTCGACTACTAGTACTGTACCACCAGGGGGTACTTTGCGTCTACTCCAACAGGAATCATTATTTAATTATTTGTGCCACGTTCGTCGTCACCTTGATGACGAATGTAGCATATGCCTTGATTTCGGCCGACCTACTACCGGTAGTACGGAAACCCATTGTCCTGGGAATCGCAAAGATAGCTATCCCCTGGTAATAAACACAGCTTTTGTTGGTAGTACCAGGTACTACAGTAGTACTATTGCTAAAAAAATAGCTTATCTGAAATTGTCACTCTGGGAGAATGAGTAGAAACCAGAATCGATAGTAAAGTATCAATGGCTATTCCCATTCCATACTAGGTAAAAATCTACGGTACCAATACCAGGTACTGTACCAGGTAACCAATTTTACCGATAGTACAGTATTAAGCCATATTCAGCTTGCGGAAATCTACCAGGTATTATTACCGTACTGATCTCATACTGTACTACGACCGTAGTCTACTAGTCATTATTTTCTCAATACTACCGGTACCAAACCAGGTACGGTACGTAGCAATGAATGCACTGTTAAATAATACAGGGTAAACATTACTCTACTTCATTATTTTTTGTTCTTTTTCTTCTTTCGCAACTGACCACTTTCGTTGAATCTTCCGCATGTTTTCTTCTCTTCAAGTTTTGACCTGCCCCTAAGAACGGAAAAAGCACATTCATTTCAATAGAGAAGATTCAAGATGTTCCTTACACCAACTGAAACACAGCTGACCGACAGAAAGCGTTCATTGAACATGGAAACCCAATTGCTGCGACCTCAACGATTGAATCAGGTAGAGCGGCGACCCAAGAAAAATCTTAGTGGCGGAGTAGTATCAAAGAGTGCCCATGCGACTGCATTAGCCTCCAGTCCTAGCTCGTCGGCGTTCGTCCCGCTTCGTTCGGGCTGTACTTTGAATGCCAAGACTGCGAGGCGAAGCTTGGTCAAATCTGGTCTGGGGGTTGATCAGACTAGAAAACCTTACACGAATCTCACCATTTCGAACCCCTACTTGGCGAATGAAAAGGCGACTTCCAACAAAGTTCATCGTTTGCCCTTTATTCCGAAGCTCTTTGCTACCATTGATACTGAAGCTGAAATCCTACAATTGTCGACCTCTGATGAGGCTGTGCCCCTTCCAGCTCGTCCCTTCCAGCTCCAAAAGAGGGCCGCTCCTCGAAGCACCTGCCACCATGAGGACATTAACGAGTCTGGTCATGTACTCTGCGATCTCCATCTAGGGCCAGATATGACGATTCCAGCTGATATACTCATGCCAGAGCTGCCGTCTTAAAGTGTCATCCTTCGCGAGAAATACGTTCTTCATGTTCAGCCTTCCTGCTCTCGTTAAATGCTTCATCTTCACTGTACAGTACATAAAATAATTTGTTCAAATGGTAATACTGTAATTCAACGTTATACAAGTACTCAGTATGAAGTCATACAGTAGCAATAGCGAAGCGACGATGCTATGTAACATGCTGTCTGCTTGAGAACCACATAGACTGCGAACGTCTTAGCCATCGTGATATTTTCGAATAGACTTAGAGCCGTCATCATAGATAAACTTTGGTTTCTCATTGGGGTCTATGCTACGACCTCCAGGAATGACTGTGTTGGTTTCGTCCGCCAGTTCTTTGGCATCGTCGTTGAAAGCTACCTCCTCGACTGTGGTACCATCCAGCTCACGAAGACTGTGGCAGCTACTAATGGCATTCATGCGTTGCATTTCCAACTGATGCACATGATGAAGAATGTCCTGACAGGACACGCGATCGTCGCCGCCTGCTAGATCGTCGATGATGGCATCGAGTGCGGAAACAATAAAAGCATCAGCTCCTTCTGACGATTCTTTCAGAAGAATTCGCATTTGCTCTTTCTCGATTTTGCAGTCAGCATCCTTGCCACAACGCTGAAACAGGTTGACAACAAATTCTTCCTGCTTGCGCATCTTTCGATCCAAAGCACCTGCGAACATGCCTATATAGTTGATGCTCTCGTCCATGTCCAGCTCTGTGCCTTCAAACAAGGACTCGACCTTACGCTTGTCGAGGTGACTATTCTCGAACAGCAAACGGCGAAAGTCGTGAATAGAAACAAGGTCTTCCATTTTGGGATCTTTCTCTTGGAGTGTCCTTTTAAGATGGACAATCTGGTCGTCTGGCAGGCTTTCTGCCAACATGACTTTTGCCTTTCGTTGCAATTCCTGCTTTTCTGAGTAGTGATCAGCTTGCGCGAGCCTTCCCTTCATTTTGTAGTCTTGATATTTGACGATCCACGGTGAGCGCAAAGCTTCAGTGGCTGTGGGTCTCCGCTGTGGTTCCATCTGTAGCAAACTTTGCACAAATTCTTTCGCCTCGGGTGATATCTTTTGCCAGCTCGGTCCACTCATTTTCATGTACTCGCATCTCATGATGCGGTCAATCATGATCCTTTTGCGTTGTTCCCAACTCACTTGTCGTGGTGGACCCCAAAATGGATTCAGTCCACACGAAAGAAGCATGTAGGAAATGACACCCACACTCCACAGGTCACATTTAGAATCGTACATTCCTTGCAAGACCTGAGGTGCCATACAGTACAATGTGCCGACTCTCGCTGTCATCTTTTTGTATTCGTTGGACAGGAACTTCGTCGCGAGTCCATAATCTATTATTTTAATTTCGGCAGACGGATCAGTTGTAGGATCTTTATCAAACATGATGTTCTCCAGTTTTAAATCGCTGGTTGGTGTGAAACGGAGGACGGAGTAGGGAAGAAAATCAAAAGTGAGAACTATGCACACTTTATGCAGACCATTTGCATTGAAAAACTCACCGATGCACGACACTGTGTTCGTGCATGTATGCTACCGCAGAAAGGATTTTTCGTACAATAGTAGCAGCCTCAGCTTCTGTAGTCTTTCGCTCGCAAAGATTCCCTCCCCTGCAATATTCCATGATGAGATAAATGTGTCTCTTTCGTTCAAATGCCTCAAATACATCTATCACATTGGGATGGCAGAGCCGACTCATGGTGTAAATTTCACTCCTCATTTCTTCTAGGTATTTATCGTTTTGGACGTGATCTTTCATAATGGACTTCAGTGCAAAAAGGTCCTTTGGGTCCAAGGCATCCAGCTGTAGCTTGGCCGAAGAAATGTCGGCAGCGTCGGCTGCTCGCATAACATCAGCACGCTCACTGTATGGGACATCCACTCTGTACGGTCTCCGTCGCACCAAATGTATACTTGAAATTGATCCTTCTCCGAGCAGACGCAGCGGTTCCCAATACTCCAATGCACAGGTATTTTTGCGAAATTTGAATCCTTCCTTTGAACCATTCTCGCAGCAAGTTGTAGATGCCACTTTTTCACCGATGGCATTGGCATCTTCGACCACTGGAGCCGACTGTTCACAGCCCATATTTTTTAACAGAAGTGACAGGTGATGTGTGACAGATGATGGTACGGTTTTTATGTCATAATTGAAGGAAAGCTCACGATGGAGCATTAGCCCTTGTGATATTAATTGTAAATAATAAGCCCAGGAAGACCGTGCGGAAGATTACCAGTTATAGCCGTCTTGCATATTCGCAGTTCATGGCAGGATTGGACTACTAGCTAGCTAGTAGTTAGACTACTCTCCTACTAGTAGTATCGTGCTTGTTTGCATCTTACGGATTGAACGCATTCGAAAATACATAAGTGTGAGCTGATGAGAATCAATGATGCAGTAATGAAGTTCGCGCACTGTGATATTGTCGCCAAGCTTAGGTAGCTCGATTTCAGTTTAGCTTGCTACTCGTAGTAGTTAAGACTACTCTGGGCAATGCTCGAGCGCTGCCCTTCCTCGTCATAACTTTAGTTACTCTGGGTGCAAGCGCCTTCTTGACAGATCGTTTGGTTTTTCGTCGGATCCCTCTGACTGCACCTGGCGTTATAATACTTGTAAAATCGTTTGGATGAAAACCTCAATCACTGGTTTCACCAAATAGATCCACTTCTTCTTACTCTTCGTCCGCGCTAAACTCGTTGCCGAGCATGCATTGGGGCTCCGCAATATTCATTAAGTTTTGCAGCGCAGGAGGAGCTGTATGTCCGCTGGTATTGCTGAGACCTCCCGAGTCATCTCCGGTGCCAGTGGAGAGCTGCCCAAGATAGACTTTATTATTCAGTCGTGCACTCTGATGATTGAGTTCAAGCCTATCGACATCAGCTGCAATCAAAAAGCTTCTTTGAATGCGGTCTTTTGAAATTCTCCCGCCCGCATTTGCAGCTTCAACTTCGTCTCCTTCCGGTTGGCGTTTCAATGCCAGGGGAGAGACTTTTGGATACTGTACGCCGCCACGGCTCTCGTGGGTGTTGACACTATCACGAGAAACACCCGATGTGCCAGAGCGCGTCCTTCTAATCGTTCGCGCCTTGGCTCCCTTGCGTATCTTTCGAAGCGAAGCTTTTAGTTGTGCCTCTTTTCCAGAAATGTCACGTTTCAATTCGGCTGGAAGAACATGTGATGGGATTTTCTCTGCTAGATGCCTTTTGGATGCGGCTATCGCTGCCTCGGTGCTAATAGACTTAACCACTTTGCGTGATTGCAATTTAGTTGTTGCAGCTAATGTCGCAGCAACCATTACTCTGTCGTGGAGAAGGCGCTGTTTTTCACTCAATGCGGCATCTTCCTGACGGGGCTTGTCATCACCGGTACCTAATGAAATGCCCATTTTCCTGGCTCTGAGCCGCGCCCGCGCGGCTGCTTCGGCAGCTGCCGCCTGAGATGCTGTCCGCAATGGAGTCTTTTTTCTTTCAACTACTTCCCCAATTCCCTCTCGATGTCTTCGTGCTCGAGTTGCTCCAGATGCTTGCGACCGCGTCTTTCGCCCACGAGAAGTTCTCCCAGCATATTTTTCATCACCCCCAGATGAGATAGAAACGCGAGCTTTCTCATCTGAAAGCAGCGCTTGGGCTGCCACAGCTGCTTCGTTAGCCGTGTCTTTTGCTACTATAGTCATCTTTTCGGGTTCTTTGTTCTCTACGGGATTCAACTCTTTCGTCTGTGCTACGGCATTTGTAACTGCTGCCGTGATGCCCTTTTTTCTATACCCGTATTCCGTCAAGCGTTGTTCACGGGCATGGCCCTCATTGAGGTTCCTTGGAACATTGGGCGATCTTGTTGGTGGATTGCGACGTCTTTGACGTTCTTTATTGGGTGTCCCCTCTGCGGAGAAATTACCATCTGACTTTGTCACAGATGGATCTATTTCTTCATCATCTGGTACCCCGCTAGTTTTTCTCGGCGTCACATTATCGCTTTCTAGTCCTTTGCCTTTCTTTGTTGGCGCTTCAAGGAAATTCTTGGCATTGTCTGCGAGGAAAGTCTTCTTCAAGGTAGCTATCATACCTTTTTTCTTCGTCTTTTGCGTGCCATCAGCATCCGCATCAGCGTAACTTTTTGATCCTTCTTCTGCCGACCTCGTTATTTTGTCATCCCCACACGACTTTGCCGATCCTCCTGGTTCAGAAACTGCAGATTTCGAAGCTCTGGCATGCATGATGAAATCGTAGTCTTCCCGGTCAATATCCAAGTAGCTTAAACTGGCCGCCATTTGTTCGTTTTGCCGATCTCGAGGGTTGCTTCGGGCGCCTCGTCGATTTCTTCTCCGCCTCACAGGATCATGCTGCAGATCCAAAATATTGGAAGTCAACTCAGCAGCTTCTGCCAAGTTGGATCTGTTCTCTTGTCTGCGTCGGATATGCTCCTGACTTGATCGGTCCATAGAGATTTTGGGAGATTTGGTTCGATGTCTATTGCGCGTCGTTGCGAGCTCGCTCCTGTCTTTGCGACGATTGTTGCTCCTAGGCCGTCGCCTGTCCACGTCTCGTCTCGGGGACCTGCTCGCTAGCCGAGTGCAATCTGGCCCTGACTTGTTGAAAGACCTTGACCGGTGCGTTGTTCTGCGCTCTCGCGACACCCCCCTTCTCGTACCGCCTCTGGATTTGGGCTCAACTTTAGTAGTCATCTCCTGCTGCTTAAGTTCTATATCCATCAACTCATCTATAGTATTGGAAGATTCCTGGTCAATTCGTTGAGGACTAGACGTCTCTGGATTTTCGACTGGTTGTTCGGAACTCGATTCATTCATTTCAGCTTGATCGCCTGATTCTTCTTCGCTATCAATGTCAGAATCTTCATCGTCTTCATCTTCAGCATTGAGGAAATTACTGGAGATGCTCATTTCCAACACATCCATTTCCGCGGCTATATCACGAACTATACCGCCCGCCACAGTATTGCGTTGGCCATCTTTCAAAACATCCTTGGAGTCGAAATCAGTAGACGGCCTTCTTCGGTGGTATGGGGTCGGGGATAACGACATATTCAGTGCTACATCCAGAGTCAAGCTAACCAGGATCTCTCACAGTGCATTTGTCCCTTCGGGTTTCTCCTCGACCCTTTGATCATGGATAAATTGGTAATGCAGAAAACAAAAGTCCAGTAGCCAATAGTCAGTTATCGTAGTCTACTCGGAATATGTTGTAGAGACCAGCCCACAAGACCGCCGTGTCAGTCTCAAGCAGACACAAAAATTGAGTCCCGGTAGGATTAAAAATTATTACGAGTACTACTACTACTAGTAGTAGTACTCCGTATTACTACTAGCTAGACTAGCTAGTAGTAGTAACTACTAAAGTAGAGCTAGCTACTAGACTACTAGTACTCGAGTAGCTACTACTAGTATTGGTCAGATCTACTAGTAGTATTTTTTTGCTCAGCGGACAACAGCTTTGTAGAGGTTCTTCTTGCGCATTTTAGGAGGCGAATATTGTAGCAGCTTCAAGCTGACTGGCCCTGATCCTAACTAGATGGACTACAAGATCTTACAGAAACGATGCTAGGTACCTTTTAGATTCTGCTTCTTCTATCTTATTTGTGTGCAAACAAAAGTAATAGTCGCCCGTGTACTCCCATTCTTCATCCCCGTTGACCAGCTCGTCGTTTATTCCATAAGCAAAAAGAGTTGTTTTCTTTGTATCAACTTAGTTTCAAGTTCTCGACAGGCAGCATTCCAAACTGTGTCACCGAGAAATGATCGGAGGAGAGCTTCGACCGATCGTTGGAGATCGCTGAAACGAGGATCTTTGGCGCGATGAAGTCGATTGCATTCCTGAATGAGTCGTTTGACCTGGAGTTTAAGATCATGGCGATGGGACTTTTCTAGATTCATCGACAGTATGTGAACAAGAATGAGAAAGCGTCGGTTCCGTTTGGAACCTTGACATAGAATCTTCTTTTTTAACGTGCTTCGGTCTCCTGACGACCTGCCGATATAGGCGAATGTGAAGGACCCGAACGATGGACGCACTGTACTGCCCATGTTTATCATCGATGGAGACGGCAGAAAAAGCTGAGAAGAAGATACCTGCGGGTCGTTTAGTGTGCTCATAAAGGGGGAAGGCGATACAGGCGCCCTGGCAGACTCTTGAGCGACCAAAGCATCGAATGAGTTGGCCACTGACTTTGGCGAAGACTGAAATGGCGACGTTATTATTTGCTGAGAGGTCATCTTTGGTAGAGAGATTGAGAGATTGGATTAAAATATTATAAAGTTTTTTGTTGGATTTGTGAGATGAGAATACCGTACCCAATTCTTTGGATATTTCTGGAAGGCAGATCGCATTGTGACTGCCCGAATGCGACCCTATGTTCCTCGATTCGGATTCAGTGGCAACCACTTTCAATGTTTTTTACGAAAGTGGGCTACTAGTAGTAGTGTGACACGCGCATGGTCAGCTCTATCATTGCTACGACCAGGTACAGTACCTGGTACCTGTCACTGGTACGAATGGTAGTATTTATGACGGCCAAATTAAAAGGTGTGGATGCTTTTGAGCCTTCTCATTCTTACATTATTTTACAATAGTAACAATTAAAGTAACAGTTTTCAGATCTCCCTAGTCTACCTGGTACAGTACCTTAGCTAGTAGAGTAGTAGGTTGAGTTGCCGGACGAAAACGAACACTGCTTGCTACTCTACTACCACTCCCTACTACTAGTAGGTACTACCTACTAATACTTCTACCAGGTACTACCGTACCTGGTAGTAGTAGTAAAACATTCTTCTTTTTGGTTGCTACGGTACTGACTCGACATCATGGCTAGTAAAGCATGGTACTGATGAGTAAATAAGACGTGTTACTTTGGTCAAATAAATTTTGTCTGCTCGTCAAAATCTTCGAGATTTTTTTTGACTAATAATAGTAGTCTAGTCTAGTCTAGTACTTTCTTCCATTTTCTTGACTCCGACCAGGTATTATCGTAGTTACAGTACGATACTACTATTAGTAGTAGTACTGTGGTTATTAAGTCATCCCTATTATCTCTGGTACCTGTTAAATCAGCATCATGCTAAGGCTTCGCAAAAGTGAAGACTGTGCTTTCAAGTGGAGATTCTCATTGTTGCAAAAAAGAATGAGAGTGTCTGTCAGCAAGTTTTAAAGTTTTGAATACTTTTCATCACAAAAAGCAGATTGTGCGAACGAGTCCCACGGTAACCGTTCAAGTATTGAGAGCCTGGGCTTGGCATTGGAGGCCACACTACTGTCATCCAGACCATGGCGAAATCGCGTCCCAGGTAGCTCAGTAGTAAGTCGCTTGAGCAGCTCTCGGTAACCGATCCAAACAACTTTGTAATGACATGCTGCTGCGCTCAACTTTCGGATTGGGCTTGCAGAAAAAATGTACGCACTGTTTCGCTAGTAGAAGCCTAAATGCATATTATTGAAGCCTAAATGCAAATTATTAAAACAAGTGTTTGCTAACAAATATTTCGGCGACACGAGTTCAGAAATGACTGCGGTTTTGACCGCTTTTGTACTTGGTGGATTTCATGTCTTTTTTTTTCGCATCGAGATTATCGCAACGGTGACTGTCAACTGTCAACGCGATGTTCTCAGCAAAATCTCTTTCCCTGGTGCCCATTTGGTCGCGCTGAAGAGGACACTGACAATACCCCAACAAAGCAACGAAGCGACAAGAAATAGTTCTGCTAAGCAATGCTGGTTGTATCGGAAGGAAATACCGTTGATTCGTAGTGAACTCACAGTATGATACATCCTTTCTTTTGTCTGGGTGTACACCCCACTTGTTCGGTATCGATAATCATTTCGGGTCCAGACGGTCCCTTAGTACCTCCCGCCACAACTGAGATACGGATATTGTAACTAGTGCCTGGCGTCAAATTGGTCGCTACAGTTTTTGTTTTTCCACTACCGGTTGCAGTGACAGACGACGAACCAGCCGCGGCTTCCCACGGTGCCTGAACTTCTTTCCATTCCAACTCGTACAAAGAATGACCTGTTACGGCAGTAAATTGTACTGTTATTTCTGTCTGTAAGTGAACGAATAATGAGTGGTGGTGGAATTGAGAATTGAGTGGAGGGTGAGGGGGGATTCGTAGACTTGCTTTTATTTTTCAAGAATGAAGACGCGAAATGCAGTGGATGCGCGGATTGTCTTGACCATAAGAGGCAATAAAATGCGATACATAGATCAATGTGAGAGCTGGGAGAATTCTCGGATACTATCTAGCGGTGAAAGTTGTCGACACAGATATCGTATTAAGATAACATTTCCGGTCAAGGAGTCTAAGCCTATTGATATTTCGTCATCGAATTCTCTTTTCTTCTTAAACGAGCCGTATGCACCATGCAGAGTCTCAACGCGGTCTTTCCAATCTCGCCACAAAGCATCCGTGTGTGACCTACTGGTAGTGAAAGACTGACAGCATCGAAAGAGGGGGGAAATCAAACAAACAACAAACCGGCGTACAAAACGAAAGAGAGAAACAGGCAGAAACAAGACTCCTCTGCATTTGGTGCCTGAAGGCGGATCAGCATTCGCTTGTCGATAATGTATTATTATATCAACGAGAGAAATCTGAAATCTCATGTAGAAATAGTTCCATCACCGGAGTCTGTATTGGGCAATCAAAACCAAAGAGCAACGCAATACAACACAGGAACACTTTCACCTACCTCAGTGGCTTCTATAAGCTCTAGCTTGGGTCCCTTTGGTAATGGCATGGTATTTGTTATATTTTGTATTGTACTCGAGTTATGCTTACACTTTTTTCTCAGAGTATTGCGTATAAGGAGTTGAGCTTGTTTTATACCTGGTACCACTTTCATCATTGGTGGCACTGGTGGTGCTTTGTTAGTTACAGTGGACTAGTACAGTAGTTCAGTTGTTTTGTTTGATTGGTGGCAGGCTCGAGTGATTGGAATTAAAAAATGTAAGTCCCATTAACAGGGTTAGAAATACCAGCAAGCCAAATTGTGAGGAGGTAAAGTAAGTAGCAGTGAAAGTAGAATAATAATAATGACACCACGCCACCATGCTACTTGTACTACTATGTAGAGGTCTACTACCAGGTACTAGAGCTAGACTACCAGCTAGTCTACTACCAGTAGCTTCTAGAGCTAGAGTAGCTACGGTCCTCTCTACTACTACTACCCTAGCTGATAGTCTCTACGTAAAACAGCGTACGAGTAGTCTACTCTTTACATAATTATTTGTATCCAAGGCTAGCTAGCAGCAGTTGTAACTATCGATGTATTAAGCGCATAAGCATAACAAAGCAAGGGCAAAATGGCGGCAAGAACAAACCCCCGTTGCAGAAATCTCCCAATAGCTGCATTTTCTGTCATCTCAAAAACTATAGCAATAGACTGTCAAGCGGCAGAGGACGAGGTTTACACGCGGCAAGAAGGAAAAAAATCAATTCTCATCATCTCCTGGGATTTTTTTTTTCGTCGAACTGTTTTTGTAATCGTTGTTTTCATTTGATTCATGGATCGATGGCATTTATTTGTAATGATACGTCACTATTTATTTGTCCAAAACCATGAGAACGCCCCAAACGATGGACCAAATCCAACCCACAAATGGAATGAACAGTTGACATAGGCCAATGACAACATCCGCCATTTCGTTGGTCATGATCCCACCAACTATGGTACCACATCCAAAGAAAATGAAATTGACAATACCCAAACAAATGGCAGCATTGCGTTCAGGTTTGGGTACTTGGAGTCCGGTGGTACGATCCATGGTGGCGTCGCAAATATTAGAGGACGACATGGTTGATGGTTGTTGTTGTTGTTGTTGTTGTTGTTGTTGTTGTTGTTGTTGTTGTGGCGTGAAGACTGAAGACTAGAGAAATATTTGTTATATTATTGTATCTGCTGTTGTTGGAGTAATAAAGAATCGTTTGATTCGTGCTGGTTGTGAGGATTTTGTGTGTTCGTTTTGTCGGATCGATCGATGGAGAAAAGAGAAAAGAGTAATCTAGAATAATCGCCAACCACTCTAGCCAGTGGGTGGCCTATCCAAGTTTTATTTGTGTGCTACTGATAAATATTTAGCTTACTATTTTAGAAGTAGAGTACTAAAAATTTGTATAGT
>Ga0100392_1003350_pt1 | contig 14679 bp, 9 predicted proteins | sample CryGeymeta201516_FD_81548 | JGI IMG/M metagenome (GOLD analysis project Ga0100392, IMG submission 81548) | Groundwater microbial communities from Crystal Geyser aquifers in Utah, USA - Crystal Geyser metaG 2015-16 | ecosystem: Environmental > Aquatic > Deep subsurface > Groundwater | place: USA... | reverse complement strand
TACCGCCAGCCCGCACACAACGTTGTGCAGAAACAGCCCGACTGTAGTTTCGTAAATCCTGGCCAAGGAACACATCTTTAAACTGCACCATGCCCGCGTTAGTAAACAGTAACGTGGCATCGTTGCCAGGAATAAGTGAGCTACTAGATACTATCTGATGCTGCTTACTGGCAAAAAAATCTAAAAAGGCACGCCTGATGTTGGCCGATGTCATTGTCATGGAAAAATCCTGTTCGCTTGGGTTTTACTCTAAATGATTAATAGCAAATTGAATCTGCTCACTGCTAAAACCACGGCGCTGTAAATACGCCATACGTTTTAACTTGTCTTTGTATTCTGTTATTGCACTTTGGCCATATTTTTTCTGATAAAGCAGCAAAGCCTGTTGAAACCAGTCTACATCCAGCTGAGCAACAACTTCTAGTACCTGCTCACGGCTGATATTCTGCTGGCGGCATTCCTGCACAATATAGTTAAGGCCATAACCTTTGTTTATTCTGCTGCGTAACAACATACTGATAAAACGCTGCTGGTTAAGATAATCTTCGTTTTTGCACCAGCTTATAACCTGAGCAATATCAGCAGGCTCTCCCCCCTGACGCGCTAAACGTTGACTCAATTGCGCCTCGCTATAATCACGCCGGCTTAACCAATTTAGCGCCATCCGTTTAAGCTCTGCGATATCAGCCAAGGTTATATTTCCAATACGCCATCATCAGTAGCTTTTACTTGCAAAGCAAAAAATTCATTAAACGATAAAAAGAACGCGATATTCAGCACCGGTACAACCAGCAGTAAACCGATAAATAGCGTTGGCATGGTAAGCATTATCAGCAACAGACTCAAGAGGCCAAAGACGACCAACGGCACTATATTGCGCCAGCAAGCAATAAAGCTGGCCTTAATAATTGCCAATATGCGGTATTCTTTTAAAAAGTAAGCTATAGCAACGGCATAAGCAAAAACCATCCAACTGACTAAAAAACTTACCACAAAAAGCATCAACATTAATGCATCAACACTTTGCTGTGCCTCGTGCTGTTGCATCAGTGTCATCGCTAAACTGCTTAACGGTATAGACGCTAATACATTTAGCGCTGCGATGCGTAAGAATACGGCTCTACAGTCACTCTCGCTTAGCGGCTTGAATAGATCAGTGAACGTAATGGGCTGCTTTTGTTGTAGCATCACCACACTTTTATAGACACCCGCCGTAAGAAACGGGTTTAACAAAATGCTTATGACGGCTGCTAAAGGGTGCAGCTGTCCCACTAATGCAATAGCGCCAATGGTAATAAACATCAGCAGCCATGTCATAGGGGCCTGCATAAAAATGACCCAGCTTTGCTTTAACCAGCTTATCGCGGCCAAAGTGGGCGCGCGCTTTACAATAAGTTTCACCCGGAACTGCTTATCCACATGCTCTCCAACGTTCAAAATCTTGGCTATCATAGTTTTGATGCAACGCCACCATGATACTGTAAATTAGCCTAAATTAAGAGCGTAGAATCAGAATAACGCTATGTTCGGAATAGGTTAACGGGTTATATATCAGAAAACAGTTCGGCCAGTACGGCACGGCCAGCATCAGTTTGTTTTAATTGCCAAATAATAAAGCGGCTGTCGACATGCACCGCACGGCTAAGCGCTTCATCATAGTGCCAATCTGCAAGCAAGTTTTCTTCTACACCACAAAAGAGCAGCCCAACGACTTCGCCTTTTGTATTAAACGTGGGGGCGCCGCCATAATCCGTACCACTGTCGATACTGCTAAGAAAATTTACCGGAGTTAATTTATCAGCGGCATGTTCTGCCAACACAGGTTGGGTGTTATTAACACTGCGGCTAAGCTTTAGCATACCTTGCAAGGTACTAAATGGCTGAAACCACACTGCGTCAACGGGTTGATAGCCACTTACCCTGCCAACGCTAAAACGCAACATACCATTTGCCTCAGCATAAGTGGCTTTGGCTTGCGCATCATTATAGGCCATCAGCACTTCCATAAATTCAGCGCGGGCATTATCTAATGCTGTTTTTAACTGTCGGCGCTCTGCATTAAGCTGTGTCACCGTGTCATACATGGCGACGGAAAAGCTAATTAACGGATCTGAACTTTGCTGGAACTGTTCAGCATTACGCTGCAACCATTGCAACCGCTGATTAGCATCGGTCAAACTCGTCCCCCGATACATAGCTGACAGTTTATGCCGCACAATTTCACGATTAAACCCATCATTGAGCGCAAAATACTGATCTAATGCCACTAGTCTTTGCCCCTGCGGCAACTTAGCGTATTGTTCCAAAAAATGCAGCGCCAGCTCTAAATCAACTCTGGCATCAAACCGCAGGTCAAACTGCTGCATTCGGCTTTTTAATAACGCAGCCTTCGTTGGATTTGGCTGCAAGGCGTGTTGATATAATTGATTAGCTAAAGCAGGTAACTGCGCATACTTCAGGTAATCCAACACCAGATCGCGCAGCGCTACGCGTTGTTGTTGCAGTAATAACCTATCCAAAGTAGCCAGTACAGGAGCGTATAATTGTTGTCGAACAGCACTACTATTAATCCATTCCAGCACAGCCTGTTGCCGCTGCTGTTTGCCTGATAATAAGCCGCTACGCTGATAATGCGACAGCATATCGCTTAGTTTTTCAGCTTCGCTTGTCAAGTCAGTTAACGTATTGTTGTATTGTTCAGCTCTAGCTGAACCGGCTGGAGCCAGTTGCTTTAACAGCCGAGTCGCTTGCTGCAAATATTCAATCGAACGGGGGAAAAGCTGCTCAAAGTTGAACTGAATCTCTGTCGCGGTAGCATAGCGTCGGCTATGTACAGAAAAGCTCGGTGATATTACCAACTCATCATCGGTAACGCCCTGTTGCGACAATCGTGCAAAAGCAGAACGATAAGGCGTATTGTCTTTTGCATATGCCACCCCATCGTTATTAGCACTATCATAAGCACGCAATATTACAAAGTCCGCACCATAACGTGGCCAGCGCTGATCGGCATCAGCTGTTGACAGTGGTGGTCGATATACCAAGCGCACGTCACGTAAGGTTTTATACTGCAATAAATAGAATTCCAGGCCATGGTGCAGAGTCTTCAGCTCGCATGATAACTGCGAACGCTGTTCACAATCCGCTTGCAGCTGTTGTTTTATTTGCTCAAATTTAATACTACGTTGATACGCCGAAGACTCGCCACTGAGTTGACGGTTAATGGTCGTGGTGACATCCAAAGTTTGCTGCAGCATTCTAAACTGCAAGCCGGGCACCGGCATTTCTGGGGCTACACTTGCAACAGACAATTCCTGCAGATAAGAGGCAACACAGTTCGCGTTGGTAATTAACAACCCGGCTTTGGATATAAAGGCAGCACTGCAATTATCAATTCGACCGCTAACCTGTTGTAGTTGAGTTAACGGTAATGTTTGCCCCTTGTAGCGTTGCAGTACGGGGCTATCAGCAGTAAGTTGGCTTGGCAGCCAAAATCCTTCAGCGGCACTACCTTTTGGGGATAACAGCAGTAAGGCAAGCATACTGCAGCAAATAATTTTCATCATAACAACATGTGGCTGACTTATAACGCAATGACGCTATCATATTCTCACGCTGTATCCTTTGTCGTTGCGGCAAGACGCTGGAATTTGCGGTAACTGTAACGCAAACAAGAAAAAGCTTTAGCAATGCTTGATCTATAACTGAGTAACCGCATAATACAGCGATTAGAAACTTCGGGTGTGGTTATGGAAAATTTTATTGAAAAACTGATGTATTCAGCACGTTGGATCATGGCGCCAATTTATCTGGGTTTAAGCTTGGCACTTTTCGCGCTGGGTATTAAGTTTTTCCAGGAAATATTCCACATTATACCCACCATTTTGACTATGAAAGAGGTAGAGTTAATCTTAGTCGTGCTGTCACTTATTGATATTGCTCTGGTAGGCGGGCTTATTGTCATGGTGATGTTTTCCGGCTACGAAAACTTCGTGTCACGGCTTGATTTAGAGGGTAATGACGACAAACTTAGCTGGTTAGGTAAACTGGACTCTTCGTCGTTGAAGAACAAAGTCGCAGCCTCTATCGTGGCTATCTCGTCGATACATTTACTTAAAGTCTTTATGAATACCGAAACCATTGCTAATGACAAAATACAATGGTATTTACTGATACATATAACGTTTGTGTTATCAGCGTTTGCTATGGGCTATCTGGACAAAGTGTTACGCAAATAAAACGCCCACCCGAATGACACGCTGACGGGTGTACAAGCAAAGATAGCTGTGCAAACAGGGAGGTTGTGCATAGTGAAGGTTTTAAAACAGTTAATCTGGCTTTGCTGTGCCTTGGTGCTGATATTTAGCCAGACAGCAAATGCACAGCAATATGGCACACCACTGCTAAGCAACTTCAAGCCAAAAGATTACAATGGCGGCACGCAAAACTGGGCCATAATTCAAGATCAGCGCGGCGTGCTTTACGTTGGCAACAATGTCGGCGTGCTTGAGCATGATGGTGCTAGCTGGCGGATGATCCCCACTCACAATAAAGCAGTAGTCCGGTCATTGGCCTTAGCGGCAGATGGCAAAGTTTATGTTGGGTCAAAAGGCGAACTTGGCTATCTGGATACCCAAGCTGCAGGTGGAACGCAGTACGTATCGCTATTAGACCGTATTGCGCCAGAATACCGCAATTTTCAGGATGTGCGCCAAACCTTCACCACCCCCGACGGCGTTTATTTCGTTAGCCGTAACTATATCTTTTTTATCTCGCCACAACAGGTCAGCGTTTGGGCCTCTGAAAATGGTTTTCTCAAAGCCTTTTATTTACAGCAGCGCTTACTTGTCAGAGAGGAAGGCCGTGGCTTACTGCAATTGGTGCAAGGTGAATTTAGCCCTGTGCCCGGTGCAGAACAGTTTAGTGATACCAGCATTTTTATGCTCGAATCCTTTGATGAAAATACGCTGCTTGCGGGTAGCCGCGAAGGCGAGCTGTTTTTGCTTCGCAGCACCGGTACTGAACGCTGGCACACCGACATTGACGCACAGCTTCAACAAGCGTCACTTTACAGTGGTTTACGGCTAAAAAACGGCGACTTTGCCCTTGGCACTACAAATGCCGGTTTATATATTCTGACCGCTGATGGCAAACTAAAAAGCCACCTTACTACCGAGCTTGGTCTGGTAGACCAGAATATCCGTGCGCTGTATCAAGACCATCAGCAAGGTTTATGGTTAGCGCTGGATCATGGTTTAAGCCGCATAGATTTGTCCGCAGCTATCTCCTATTACAACAGCACCAGTGGTTTGCAAGGCAATGTGCTGTCGTTGTACCAGCATCAAAACACCTTATATGCCGGCACCAGCCTGGGCTTATTTCGTAAAAATGCGCAGAACCGTTTTGAGGCAGTTGAGCAAGCACAAAAGCAAACCTGGGATTTTATTAGCTATAACGAGCAACTCCTTATCGCTAATGGTAAAGGCGTCTACGCTAAAACCGGAACTGAACTGAAGCTAATACGTGCATCAGAACTGGCCAGCAAAGTACTGTATCAATCAAGGTTAGACCCACAACGCATCTACATTGGCCTGCAAAATGGTTTGGCTAGCATGCGCTATGAGCAAGGAGAATGGCGAGATGAAGGCCGGGTGCCGGGCGTCAGTGGTAATCTTAACAGCATACTAGAGTCCGCCGACGGCGAACTCTGGCTGGGCACTCTGGCCCATGGTGTGTATAGGCTTCAATTACCCCCAAATTGGCAAGGCGGCAATTCCGCCTCGTTCACCGTTTCACATTTTAGTAAGACCGATGGCTTACCCAGCAATAACCGCAACGCTGTGCACTGGTATAAAAACGCATTATTAATTGCAACGGTTGCCGGTTTTTACCGCTTTGACCCGCCAAGCCAGCAATTTTTTCTGGACCCACAGTTAGCTGCAGCGTTTAGCGCTACCCAGCCTTGGGTTCGCTATCCGCAAGTTGACAAAAATAATAATTTGTGGTTACTTACCTGGGACAATGATACTGGCCGGCGTCAGGCAGGCGTGCTGTTTGCTGACAGTGAAGGCCTGTATCGCTGGCAAGCTTCTGCCCTACTGCCGTTGCAGGATATCCCGCTAGACACCTTATTGATTGATGCACAAAACGTGATTTGGTTTGGCGGTGCTGAGGGGCTATTCCGCTTTGCGCTGGATGAACATCGCAATATGCCACCTAAACCGCCTTTACTTCGCCAACTAAGAACACTTGATGGCAGCACATTTTACCACGGAGGGGCTTTACCTGAACAACTCAAGCTTAACGCCAACAGCAATGCACTGCGCTTTGAATATGCCAGCCCCAATTTTAGCCACTTATTTCAGCCGCAGTTTCAGCTAATACTGCAAGGTCATGATAAGGCCTGGTCTGGCTGGAGTAACGAATTATACCGCGATTACACCAACCTTACGCCAGGGAACTATCATTTTATGGTGCGCAGTCGCGACCATCAGGGAAATTTGCAACTCTCTGAACAGTTAAGTTTTCATATTGCTGCGCCCTGGTATGCCAGCACAGTCGCCTGGATTGGGTACATAACATTTGCGCTACTCATTATGTATTTTTTGCTGAAATGGCGCACCTATCATCTGTTACAGGAAAAACACCAACTCACCCGCCAGGTAGAAGAACGCACAGCCCACTTACAACAAACCATGATGCAACTGCAACAAGCCAAGCAAAGTGCCGAAACCGCAGCGCAGGCAAAAAGTGACTTTTTGGCCAACATGAGCCACGAACTGCGCACACCACTTAATGCAGTATTAGGCTTTTCTGAATTGGCACAACTCAACGAAGACCCAACGACACAGCAAAGTTACATTACCAAGATACGCGGCGCTGGAAAAATGTTACTCAGCATTATTAATGACATTTTAGATTTTTCTAAAATTGAAGCCGGCAAGCTGGAGTTAGAACAGGCTGCTTTTAGTCTGCGCGATACAGTGGCACAGGTCAGTGACATGTTTAGCGAACACATTAAGCAAAAAGGCTTACAATTCAGCCTGTATTTGGACGAGCAAATACCCGATCAGCTGCAAGGCGATGCACTTCGCCTGTCTCAAATACTAATTAACCTGATAAGTAATGCCATTAAGTTTACTGAGCAAGGTGATATTAGCCTGAGTATTAACGCGCAGCTCAACCAATCAGGCTGGCAGTTGCATTTTGCCGTGCGTGACACCGGTATCGGTATTAGCGAAAGCCAGCAAAAGCTCTTGTTTACTGCATTTAATCAAGCGGATAGTTCAATTAGTCGCAAGTATGGCGGCACGGGGCTGGGCCTGACAATTTGCCAGCGGCTGGTGACATTGATGGGAGGCCAGCTGGCTGTGAGTAGCTCACCCGCCAAAGGCAGTACGTTCAGTTTTAGTCTGGAATTTGCTGAAGCGGCAAATATAACCTTAAGCGCCGCTGAGCCAACAACACTGCAAACACTCCAGCCAAGCAACGCGGCTACAGTAGCACAACACACCATTTTGTTAGTTGAAGACAACTATTTTAATCAGGCGTTGGCGAAGATAATTTTGCATAAGCTGGGCTACAACATTATCACTGCCACCCATGGTGAACAGGCTCTGGAGTGCCTCGCAGTGCACACAATTTCCCTTGTTTTGATGGATATAGAAATGCCCGGCATTGACGGCTACGAAACCACCAGACAACTTCGTCGCTTGCCAGGCTTAGACCTTCTACCGGTTATTGCTATGACAGCACACAGCGCCGATATCACCCGTCAAAACGCCGCACAAGCTGGCATGAATGATCTGTTAATGAAGCCTATCGATATCACTACAATGGCGCAATTACTCGACAAATGGTTGCAATGAAAAACAAAGCAGGCCAGCAGATATGAGCGCGCGCTTTTGCTGTGCTGTAACACAGCTAAAATAACGCGCCTTGCCGTATCAGCGTATATTGGGCGCCAGCCAGCTTTCTGCTTCTTCCTTGCTCCAACCTTTTTTCGCGGCATAGTCGATTAATTGATCCTCACCTATTTTACTCACAGCAAAATATTTGCTGTCAGGATGGCCAAAGTACCAACCGCTAACCGCAGCACCTGGCCACATGGCGTAGCTTTCGGTCAGTACAATACCGGTTTGCGCTTCAACATCCAGCAACTGCCACAAGGTGCCTTTTTCAGTGTGCTCCGGGCACGCCGGATAACCGGGTGCCGGGCGAATCCCCTGATACAACTCACGAATAAGCTGCTCGTTATCAAGCGTCTCGCCTGCGGCATAGCCCCAGTATTCGCGCCGCACTTTTAAATGCAGGTATTCGGCTAAAGCCTCAGCTAAACGGTCGGCCAGTGCTTTAACCATAATGCTGTTGTAATCGTCGTGCTCAGCAGCAAATTTAGCCGCAAATTCGTCAGCACCAAAACCGGTACTTACGGCAAAACCGCCAATATAATCTTTAACACCGCTGCTCACCGGGGCGATAAAATCGGCCAGGCTGCAATTGGGCGCATTATTGCGCAGCTGCAACTGTTGGCGCAGGTTATATAAGCGAACTTTTTCGGTGCTGCGGCTTTCGTCGGTGTAAACCACAATATCTTCACCGTCACTATTAGCCGGAAATAAACCAAATACGGCCTTACCTTTTACATGCCCCTCGTTAATCATGGTGTCCAGAATGGCATTAGCGTCTTTAAACACTCTGCGCGCTTCCATGCCCACTTCAGCATGGTTAAGTATTGCCGGGTATTTGCCAGATAACTGCCAGGTTAAAAAGAATGGTGTCCAGTCGATATAATCGCGTAACACGTTAAGATCAACGTCCTGCCATAGTTGCACACCTAACTGTTTTGGTGCCGGCGCCACCTTGCTTAAATCAAGCTGAAACTTATTCGCTTTAGCTTCATTTAAACTAAGCAGCTTTTCACCGGGGCGCGAGCGGGCATGTTGTTCGCGCGCCACGACATATTCGTTTTTAATCCGGCTTAAATAATCCGCTTTGCTGTCCGGTGTTATAAGTGACTGCACCACCGACACACTGCGCGAGGCATTCGGCACATACACCACGCCATTGGCGTAATTCGGCTCTATTTTCACGGCAGTATGGGCTTTAGACGTAGTAGCACCGCCAATCAGCAACGGTTGGGTAAAGCCTAAGCGGGTCATTTCTTTGGCAACATGCACCATTTCATCCAGCGACGGTGTAATAAGGCCAGATAAACCAATGACATCAACATCGCGTTCTTTCGCCACCCGCAACAGCTCGGCACAGGGCACCATTACGCCTAAATCTATAACTTCGAAGTTATTACATTGCAGCACCACACCAACAATATTTTTGCCGATATCGTGCACATCACCTTTTACTGTGGCCAACAGCACCTTGCCCTGCGCCCGACCGCCCTCTTTTTCCAGCTCAATATAAGGCTGCAAATAGGCCACGGCTTTTTTCATTACCCGGGCTGATTTAACCACTTGCGGCAAAAACATTTTGCCTTCGCCAAACAAGTCCCCCACTACGTTCATGCCGTCCATTAACGGCCCTTCAATGACGTGCAGCGGTTTTTCGGCTTGTTGGCGCGCCTCTTCAGTATCAATATCAATAAAGTCGGTAATACCTTTTACCAGCGCATGCTCAAGCCGCTTATTTACCGGTAAGCTGCGCCAGGCATCATCCACTTTTTCAGCCACGCTGCCATCGCCTTTAAACTGGGCGGCAACGTCTAGCAACCTTTCGGTAGCATCGTCACGGCGGTTTAAAATAACGTCTTCCACCCGCTCTTTCAGCAGTGATGGAATATCGTCATACACGGTAAGCTGGCCGGCGTTAACAATGCCCATATCCATACCGGCGCCGATTGCATGGTATAAAAATACTGAGTGAATGGCTTCACGCACTGCGTCATTACCGCGAAACGAGAAGGACACATTAGACACACCGCCGGATATTTTCGCATGCGGGCATAAACGCTTTATCTCGCGGGTGGCTTCAATAAAGTCGACCGCGTAGTTGTTGTGCTCTTCAATGCCGGTAGCAACAGCAAAGATGTTCGGGTCAAAAATAATATCTTCGGGCGGAAAGCCAATTTGCTCAGTAAGGATTTTATAAGCACGCTGGCAAATTTCGACCTTGCGCACCTTAGTGTCGGCCTGGCCTTTTTCATCAAACGCCATCACTACTACGGCAGCGCCATAGCGCCGCAACAAACGCGCCTGATGTAAAAACGGCGCTTCGCCTTCTTTTAGCGAAATCGAATTTACTACTGCCTTGCCCTGAATACATTTTAGCGCAGCTTCAATAACCTCCCACTTCGACGAGTCGACCATAATGGGCACCCGCGAAATATCAGGCTCAGACGCCAGTAATTGCAAGTAGCGCACCATGGCGGCTTTGCTGTCGAGCATCGCTTCGTCCATGTTGATATCAATAATTTGCGCACCGTTTTCCACTTGCTGACGCGCAACATCCAGTGCCGCCTCATAGTCGCCGTTTAAAATAAGCTTTTTAAATTTGGCCGAGCCGGTAACATTCGTCCGCTCGCCAACGTTAATAAATCTGGCCTGTTGTCGCATTACCACTCCAAAGAAAAGGCTTCAAGGCCGGCTAAATTAAAACTATGGCCGGGCGCTTTCGGTTGGCGGGCAGGCGCATCTTTTACCGCATCAGCGATGGCTTTTATATGCTCAGGCGTGGTGCCACAGCAGCCACCAACAATATTTAAAAAGCCCTGTTTGGCCCAATCGGCAATTTCTGCAGCCATCTCTGTAGCGCCTAAATCGTATTCGCCAAACTCGTTTGGCAAACCTGCATTGGGGTGCACGGAAACATAAGCTTCTGATACACCCGACAGCGTTTCGACATAAGGCCGCAGCAAATCTGGTCCAAGTGCGCAGTTAAGGCCAAAACATACCGGCTCAACATGGGCCAGGCTATGATAAAACGCTTCGGTAGTCTGGCCCGACAAGGTACGGCCAGACGCATCGGTAATGGTGCCGGAGATCATCACCGGTAGTTTATAGCCAACTTCGTCAAACACTTTAAGTACGGCAAAAGCCGCAGCTTTCGCATTTAAGGTATCAAAAATGGTTTCCAACATAATAATGTCGGCGCCACCGGCAATTAACGCATGGGTAGATTCGGTGTAAGCGTCCACTAACTCATCAAAACTGACATTACGAAAGCCTGGGTCGTTTACATCAGGTGATATAGACGCGGTGCGGTTAGTTGGCCCTAACACACCGGCGACAAAGCGCGGTTTATCGGGCTCAAGCGCAGTTATCTCATCGCATACTTTACGCGCCAGCGCTGCCGACTCAAGGTTAATCCGCGCCGATAAACCTTCCATCTGGTAATCAGCCATGGCAATAGTGGTGGCGTTAAAGCTATTGGTTTCAACAATATCCGCCCCCGCCAACAAATATTGCCGGTGAATATCAGCAATTAAATCCGGTTGCGTCAGCACCAGTAAATCGTTATTGCCTTTAACATCACTGGGCCAATCGGCAAATTCCGCGCCGCGATAATCGGCCTCTTCTAAGCGATGTTGCTGGATCATGGTGCCCATGGCGCCATCAAGAATAAAAATACGTTGAGCGAGCAACTGACGAAATTGTTCAGGCGTTAATCTTGCTGTCATAGAATACTCTTTACCTTAAGCCGTCTGGCCTATCTGGCCCAAATCAAATGGGGTAGCCTGATAAACATAATAGTTTAACCAATTACTAAACAGTAAAAAGGCATGGCTCTGCCATAACTTTTGTGGTCCCTGTAAGGGGTCATTGTTACGGTAATAATTTTCCGGCAATTTTGCCGATACGCCTGCGGCGACATCACGTTGATATTCGTCATCAAGCGTTGTTAAGTCGTATTCCGGGTGACCAGTAACAAATACCCGACTACCACTGCTGTTTTGCAATAAATAGGCGCCGGTCGCATCCGCTTCCGCCAGAATATGTAAATCATCGTGTTGCTGGTATTTCTGTTTTGGCACCTGCGCATAACGTGAATGGGGCACTAAAAAGGCATCATCAAAACCGCGAACTAACGGACACAGTGGCTGCACAACATCTTGCCAATACACACCGGAGAGTTTCTCGCCGCGTATTTCACGCTGTAAACCGTAGTACTGATACAGCGCGGCATGTGCAGCCCAACATAAGAACAACGTTGAGGTAACGTGTTTATCTGCCCAGCGCAGAATATCGCCAAATTGATCCCAGTAACTCACGTCTTCATAGTCCACCAGCCCCAACGGCGCGCCGGTAATAATCAGGCCATCGTACTTTTGCTGCTGCACGTCTGAAAAATAGCGGTAAAAGCAATTTAAATGGCTCGGTGGCGTATTTTTACTCACGTGATCATCAATACGTACCAAATCAACATCTACTTGTAATGGGCTGTTAGCCAATAAACGTAGCAACTGAATTTCAGTGGCAATTTTATTTGGCATCAGGTTGAGAATGGCAATTTTCAGCGGCCGGATATCCTGCGACTGCGCCCGACTTTCGGTCATTACGAAGACATTTTCTGCCGACAGCGCTTCTACCGCCGGCAACTGATCGATCACTTTAATAGGCATAGCCAAACCCCATTAGCACACATAGCCGCTACTTTGCGCAAAACCGACGGCAAAGTCAACTTCTATACGTTTAGATGGCCAAATAAGGAGGCTTTCAGATCGTTCAAGAAAGAGATTAATGGTCAGTTTTGTCTTACAGCCATGCTGGCAATTCACCTGCTAGCAGCTAGGCTTAGCAGGCGCCTAACTTATATATTCTTTTTAACATGCCAGACAAAATTAGCTCCCACCCTTTGCAGAACCTGGGTTTTTACCTGCTGTTGAGCCTTAGCAGCAGCGTTATAGGTATTACCATCTTGGCATATATGTGGTTTCAGGCCGCCCCAAAGGTCGAGGCAACTGAACATCAGTTAACACACATGAACATGGATCGCGATAACTGGATAGCCAAGCTGGCACAGACAACTAAAGACGATGTACCGCACTGCGCGTATGTTGCAACCGGCGTATTTTTGCAATCGCTGAGCTTTCATTCACTTAACGATGTGCATATCAGCGGCTATATCTGGCAAAAAGTCCCCATAGCGCCCAATTGCCCGCTGCAGGCCAAAGCCGGTTTTTACTTTCCAGATGCAATAGAGGGTAGCGCGCAGCTGAATGACGTTAATCAAAAGGTGCAGGACGATGAAACCCTGACAGCGTGGTTTTTTGAAACCACCCTGCGCCAGCAATTTGATTACAGCCAGTACCCTCTGGATCAGCAAACGGTAAAGCTGCGCATTTTATCTGATGATTTTGATGGTAAAACGATTCTGATCCCCGATTTCAACGCTTATAACGACTCCGGCATGGCAAACATCTATGGCGTCCAGCGCGATATTGTTCTGAGTGACTGGTTGATAGCTGCAACCTTTTTCGATGTTAAAACCGCCAGCTACCACAGCAATTTTGGTTACCCCACCGCCACTGCTGCACAAAGCCCGGAACTGCATTTTAACCTGGTACTAAAGCGCAATAATGCCTTTGTGGTTAACGTTCTGCCGGCATTAGCCGTCGCAGTGCTGTTATTTGCCGTGTTATTAACCATAAGCCGTAAGCCCAGCAATCTGGCGTTTAACAGCTTTTCTATTAAGTTGGTTATCGGTTTCATATCGGCACTGTGTGTTGTGGTGGTGTTATTTCAGCTTAATACCCGTGCTAAGTTTCCAGCGCAGAGTATTGTCTACATCGAGTATTTTTATCTGCTACTGTATATCGAAATGATCGTAGTATTGCTGTGCAGTGTTGTCGTTAAAGCGCCGCTAAACGTGCAGCGTAAACTGGCACCGTATAACTTTTTGCTACCAAAACTACTTTACTGGCCCAGCCTGCTGCTAGTAATGGTAATAATTAGCTTCCTGGCGTTGTTTTAAGAAGAAGTGTTTACAAGGTTTGGTATTATGCGAAATGCCATATTAAAGGGTAAAGCTTGCCTAAATTAAAACTAGGGTGCTTTGCATGCCAGATATCATTCTTAAGGGTAATATGAAAAAAATAGCCTATCTACTTAGCGTTTTCGCTGTACTGATTTTTACGTCGCTTCAGGTTGCAGCTACTGCGGACGATAGCCAAATTATTGAGTACCACGGGCTTGATCTGTCGCACCATAACGGCGAAGTGGATTGGCCAAAGCTCTCTACAGTGGGGATGCGTTTTGTCTTTATCAAAGCGACTGAAGGCATGGATGACAAAGACCCTAACTTTGATTCGCACTGGCAGAATGCTGAAAAAACAGGCATTTTGCGTGGCGCCTATCATTTTTATGTCACCGAAGATCCGCCAGAGAAACAAGCGCAGTTTTTTATCGATACCGTCAAGCTAAGCAGTGGCGATTTGGTACCTGCAGTAGACATCGAGTTACTGGGCAAAAACACCGCCCCTGATGTGGCAGACAAACTTCAGGTATTTGTTAATATTTTGACCGCGCATTACGGTAAAAAACCGATTATTTACACCGGCCGCACCTTCTGGAACAAGCATATGACTGACAAGTTTGGCCAGTATCCATTGTGGATTGCGGAGTATGGCGTGGAAAAACCGGTAAGTCCAAAAGGATGGCTGGATTGGCATTTCTGGCAATGGACAGAGCAATCAACGCTTCCCGGGGTGGAGAAAGAAGTTGATCT
>Ga0100392_1003325_pt1 | contig 14740 bp, 10 predicted proteins | sample CryGeymeta201516_FD_81548 | JGI IMG/M metagenome (GOLD analysis project Ga0100392, IMG submission 81548) | Groundwater microbial communities from Crystal Geyser aquifers in Utah, USA - Crystal Geyser metaG 2015-16 | ecosystem: Environmental > Aquatic > Deep subsurface > Groundwater | place: USA... | reverse complement strand
TGATTTTCTTGATGCTAATCCTTCTACACGCTCAAGAACATCAATCACGCTTAAAATAACTGATCCATGGTTTACGGAGCAGTCATCGGATAAACAAATTGCTATCATAAAAAATATTTGTGATTTTATTAATATCATTATTGTAAGATTCGATATTAACTAAGCTATTAGTATATTGAATACTTTCTGAGATGTCATGGACATCTATAATGGGAATATCTTGTGTCCATATTTGCACTCTACATAGTCCCGCTGTTGTAATCTTATCTCCCTCATAAACATTAAACATCCCTAATTTAGGTCGAAAAACATTATTTTTATTTAATAAACTGAGCACCTGGTCTTTCGTAAATGTGAGGGAATAGATATTATCTCCTTTAATTTTATCCCCATTAACGCCATCATCGCTCAGTAATTGTTTTGTTCCATTAGTATATTGAAATTCAACCTTTGTTGCTGTTCCAGCTAGAGTAACTTCTAATAAAATAGGGTCATCTCTATCATATCTTACTACTAACGGTGTTACAGCATTCCCGATAATATTTACCTGATTATTTTTATTAAAAGTTTGTTTTATCCTATCAACATTGCAATCTATGATTATACCATCTATTGTTTTTTTAGTTTTATGTTGCTTATTTATTTCTTCCCCACCTCTATTGATTTTAGATATTTGAGGGAAAATTAATGTTGATAAGAAATAGAAAAAAAATATTACTATTTGTATGCTTTTTAGCATTTTATTTCTCCATGTATGTTCAACCAAAGGTTTTTATAAGTTTAGTTAAAATGTTTTTTTTACACACTAAAAAATATTTTTCTGTTTTCCCTTTTTGATTGTAACTCAAATCTATTGACTAAGTATTTATTCTCTAAATGCGAAAAAAAAGCGAAGGATGTTTGTTATAAAATCTAGCGACTCATTTATAGTTAAATTAGACTATTTACTTATACAATTAATTACAGAATGCCAAATAGCCTTTCAGCCTCATTCATCATCCTTAAACAGTTTTCAGTTCGCTGCGATAGCTGAAGTAATTTTTACTTCTGAATTCGGACTATGGTTTCGTGGCGCTTCAGGTAAAAAGAACTTACCTCCGCGCCACTCAACTTTTCACTTTTTACTTTCTACTTTTAACTTTCCACTGCTTAATGGGGAGCCGTTGCCGAAACCGGGTTACTCCAGCTTCCTTTCTCTTCACCTCTAAAAGCACGGACTCTTATCCAATATTTCTTACCGGCTGTTAAGTTAGTAAATGTATATTTGGAAGTTTTGCCTGTCGCGCCTGCGTTCGTCCAGCTTTCCGGGTTATCCGCCGAAATCTGGAATTCATAACCCGTAGCGGTTTTTACACGGTCAAAGTTCACATCAATTTCACCGGCTTCATCTCCAATTGCCGCTGAAAGATTAGTTACCTGTTCAAGCTGTTCGGAAGGGCTTCTGTCCGCCGCTATTGGAAACCCTGTAGTTAACAAAAGATTCACATCGTCTGTTTTGCCGTTAATCTCATTAACTATTGAAACGTCTATCTTCTCAAGATTTTCAATGGCGACATCTCTTTCAATAACCGCTTGTTTTTGTTTATCTTTAAGAGCGATAAGTGCGCTTTCTTTCGCTTCAAGCCCGTTTATGGCTTCTTGATAACTGCTCAGCTTTGCAGCCTCAACCGTTACCTTCGCTTCACTGCTTGTTAAAGCGGTGTACCTGTTTCTTGTTGCCTGAATTTCTTCATCAACATTTTTTCCGTTCAGATCTGATTTTATTCTGGACATAATGTCCTCCTATAAAGTTAGTTATGAGTTTATGTTATATGTGCGAACACATTCTTTTGTCGTCATAAAACCATTACGTTATTCGTTCCAAGAATCCTTCATCAATTTATTCCGCCCTTTCAGGGCTTTGGAGTTTATTCATCTTTATACATAGGGCTGCGCCCTATGTTGAAATATATCGCCCTTTCAGGGCTATCAGATAATTTCTTTATCAACATTTTTTCCATTCTGATCTGATTTTATCCTGGACATAATGTTCTCCTCTAAAGCTTAGTTGTGTGTTTATGTTATATGTACGAGCACATTCTTTTGTCGTCATAAAACCATTACGTTATTTGTTCCAAGAATCCTTCATCAATTTATTCCGCCCTTTCAGGGCTTTAGTGTTTATTAATGTTTTTTTCATAGGGCTACGCCCTATGTTGTAATATCTCGCCCTTTCAGGGCTGATGCACATTAATATCATCCTTATAATATTCACATAAGCAAAATTAATAGAACAAAACTCAAGCCCCGAAGGGGTGGAATCTGTAAACATGGGGCGAAGCCCCAGGAGAATGCACCAAGAAACGTTCAAGCCCTGAAAGGGCGTAATCTGTTAACATAGGGCGCAGCCCTATGTGAATGGACTAAAACATACTCAAGCCCTGAAAGGGCGGCATAAACTTCAGTCCCATACATACTGTTCATCATATTCCACTTTATACTTCTTCAAAAAAACTCTGTATTCTTCTTGAAATGTTTTCTTTCTGTGATGCTCTTCCTGATTTTCGATATAAGCAATCACTTTGTCAGTTTCCGTCGGATTTACAGAAAATACTCCATATCCATTTTGCCAGTAAAAGTTATTTAACTCTGTGCCCTTCGTTTTCATCCACTTTGATGAATGTGACTTCACTTCTTCTAATAACTTCATCAAAGCAATTTTCTTGGACAACATGCAGAGAATATGAATATGGTCTACATGACCACCGATTTTTATGGGCTGACATTCCATCTCTTTGCAAATACCACCGATATAGCTGTACAACTCATCTTGTACCGGTTGATGAATTATCGGTACTCTCAGTTTAGTACTGAATATTATATGAATGTAATTTTTTACGAGTGATTGTCCCATAAGTTATTCCGCCCTTTCAGGGCTTTGGTACATATTAGTGTTCTTTTTTCATAGGGCTGCGCCCTATGTTGAAGTATCTCGCCCTTTCAGGGCTAATGAACATAAATATTATCGTCGAAAAATTCACTCAAATAAAATTGAGCAGAACAAAACTCAAGCCCCTAAGGGGTGGAATCTGTAAACATAGGGCGAAGCCCTATGAGAATGAACTAAGAAACGTTCAAGCCCTGAAAGGGCGGCATAAGTTTCGATCCCATACATACTGTTCATCATATTCCATTATACTTTTTCATAAATGCATTCTATTTTTCAGTTATTAAAGTATATCGCCCTTTCAGGGCTATCACATTTTGAGGATTTCGTCATAATATTCACATATTTAACGTTAGGAGCACCAATTTTACTATTTATTGCGTTTTTACCCAATTTTCGGGCTATTACTTCGGGGAAAACCTTTTTCACTTAAGGGAAATTCTTTTTTATGTTCTGGATTTCTTTTCCCATGTTCAGGGTTTTCCTTTCCATGTTCTGGGTTTCCTTTTTCTTGTTCAGAATTTTCTTTTTCTTGTTCAGGATTTCCTTTTCCTTGTTCAGGATTTCCTTTTCCTTGTTCAGGATTTTCTTTCCCTTGTTCAGGATTTTCTTTCCCTTGTTCAGAATTTTCTTTTTCATGTTAAGGTTTTACTTTTGCGCGTTCAGGATTTCTTTTTGCATGTTGGGTGTTTTCTTTTCCGCTTCAGATTCTTATGTTCTCATTAAGGAATTGCACACTTCGCATGTGAAAAATCCTTCTTGATAAAAGGGGAATTTTTTCCGCAACGGAAATAATTGCTCAAGTACTAAGCATTTGAAGAAATGATTTCGTAAGAATTTTTTTAATAAAAGAAATGAGAGATGTTTTCGGTATGAACGTGTTTATCCGCCATAAAAACTTCTTTGGTAGAAGAGATAACTTTGATATAGAACGAATGTTCCCTTTAAGCAAAATAAAATATCTAAATTAATAAAAGCTTAGCGCCTCCAGTGTTGTGCGAGAAATACGACCCTAGCTTTTTCCGAACCTTAAGACTTTGCTAAAAGGTACTACAGAAAAATAAGCTACAAATTCCATCAACTAAAAAAACGGGAAAGATTCAACTATTCAAAGAACAATCTGCATCGGGTAGATTAATCACCCTTTGCTGTTGCAAATTTAAACATGTAAATATATTTATGCAAGGAATATTTTTATTTTGGTGTAAAAAAACCTCCAGGGTTTTTAAAACACTGGAGGTTTGAATATTATCGAAAAAAACTTTTAAATCAACTCAAGTTGACCGCACTATTTGATAAACCGTTAAAACGGTTGAAATACATTTCATATTATTTCATTAACACCTCGATTAATCGAGGTGTTAATAAAACAAAAGCCCAAATTGTTAACCGTTTCAACGGTTTTAATTCTTTACAATTTATAGTTGGTCAACTTGAGTAAATCAATTTATAGCCGTTTCGGTCCCGCATTATAAACTTCAGCGGTGACACCTTTTTTAAACAACTTGAAATTGTCTATAAACCGTGCGGCTAAAGCGTCATACTTGTTCCAATATTCTTCCTTATTTCCCCAGGCGTTCATAGGATCGAGAACATCTGAAGGAACTTCAGGACAAGTAAGAGGAACTTCAAATCCGAATAATTTATCTTTTCTGAACTCAACCGAATCAAGTTTCCCATCAAGTGCGGCGTTAAGCAAGTTACGCGTATGCCGGATACTGATTCGTTTACCGACACCAAACTTTCCGCCAACCCAACCGGTGTTTACTAACCAAACATTTGATTGATTCTTCAAAATTCTTTCCTTCAGCATTTCGGCATATTTAAATGGATGCCGAACCATAAATGGCGCGCCGAAACAAGCTGAGAACGTTATCTGCGGTTCAATCCCCAAGCCGATTTCCGTTCCGGCAATCTTTGAAGTATATCCGCTGATAAAATGATATTGCGATTGTTCGGGATTCAGTTTTGCGATCGGTGGCAGAACGCCGGAAGCATCGCACGTTAGAAAAATAATGTTTTTCGGATGAGTGTGTGCATATCCTTCCGGAACAATATTTGGGATGAATTCAAGGGGATATGAAGCACGGGTGTTTTCGGTAATGCTGTCGTCATTCAAATCAATTTTTCGGGAGATCGGATCGAAGGTCACGTTTTCCAAAATCGTTCCGTACTTTTGTGTACAAGCAAAGATTTCAGGCTCGCTTTCTGCTGAAAGTCCGATAACTTTTGCATAACAACCGCCTTCAAAATTGAATATGCCGTTGCGGCTCCAGCCATGTTCGTCATCGCCAATTAATTTTCTTTTAGGATCGGCTGAAAGCGTGGTTTTACCGGTACCGCTAAGACCGAAGAAGAGTGCGGTATCCCCTTCTCTACCAAGGTTAGCAGAACAGTGCATCGGAAGGACATCGTTAAAAGTTAAAAGATAATTTAAAACAGTGAAAACCGATTTCTTTATTTCGCCGCCATATTCGCTGTTGGCAATGATCGCCATTCTGTTTGCAAAGTTAATAATTATTCCCGTTGCAGTCCGGGTTCCGTCAATAACCGGATCAACCTTAAAGCCCGGGACAGCGATAACTGTGAATCCAGGAACGAATTTTTTCAATTCATCTTTACTGTCGGTAGTTATAAACATATTTCTTGCGAACAAACTATGCCATGCTTTTTCAGTAATAATTCTTACTGGCATTCTATATTCAGGATCAGCGCCGGCGTAACAATCTTGTACGAACAATTCTTCACCTTGAGCCCAAGCCTGGAGTCTTGCGAACAATGCGTTAAATTTTTCAGATGAATAAGGTCTGTTGTACACACCCCACCAAATATTATCAACGGTGGAATCCTCTTGAACAACAAACTTATCTGCCGCGGCACGGGCAGTATGTTTGCCGGTAGTAACTAATAATGCTCCGTGTGCTGAATATTTGGCTTCGTTTCTGAAGATAGCTTCTTCATTCAACGCTGCATCAGGCAAGTTCCAGAACACTTTATCAAGAAAAGTCAGACCTTGATTTTTTAATCTGAAATCAGAAGCCAATTCCATAGCTTCTTTAGAAGCGGGAGTTTGAAATTCTAAGTATTTACTCATAACCAATCCCTCACTAACTTGCGGTCGCCGATATAAAGTTCATTCGGCGCATTTGGATCTAACGCCCATTTGATGCGTTCAATCCCTTCGGTAATATCTTTTATGGAACCGCAATAACTCAAACGTAAATAGCCGTCCATTCCGAATTCTTTTCCCGGAACGGTCAACACTTGAACTTTATCAATTAAGAAAGCGGAAAGTTTGTTTGAATCTTTTTCGTATGCGCTAAAATCAGCAAAACAATAAAACGTTCCATCCGGTTTAGTAACTTTTACACCATCGAATGAGTCTAGTAAATCCATCATGATGTTACGGTTGTTTTCCAAAGTAACGCGAAGATTTTCAACGCTGGATTGAATTCCGTTTAACGCACCGACAGCCGCTTTTTGCAATACAACGGAAGGACCGGATGTTTGATGTCCTTGAATGTTTGCCATCGTTTCAATTAATTTTTTACTTGCAACTGCCCAACCGATTCTGAAACCGGTCATGGCATATTGTTTTGAAACTCCGTTGATGACAATCAATTTAGATTTATCGACGCTTTCTTTTGTAAAATCGTAACAACTGATCGGCTTTTTCCCATCAAAAACAAGACGATGATAAATGTCATCCATGATCAAGTACAAATCTTTTTTCTCGCAGAATTTTACGATCTTGGCAATAAACTCTTTAGCATACATTGCGCCTGACGGATTGTTCGGGCTATTGATAATAATAGCTTTGGTCTGACTTCCCAATCGTTGTTCAAAATCAGAAATGCGGGGATAAAACGAACCATCTTCCGGAAGAACCGGAACACCGACCGCACCGCAAAGTTTTGCCATTTCAGGATAACTAACCCAGAATGGGGCAGGATACATAATTTCATCTTGCGGATTTAAGATTGCCTGCATCGCAACCATTAATGCTTGTTTAGCTCCGCCGCTTGCAATCACATTTTCGGGCATAACGTGCCGGTTATAAAATTCTTCTGTGTATCGGATAATTGCTTTTTTTAAGGGGAGAATACCGTCCGCAGGAGCGTAACGTACTTCACCTGAATTCAGTGAGTTTACCGAAGCCATTATCGCATCCATCGGTGCCATTGATTTTGGTTCACCGCCGCCGAGATGAATTACCGGGTCTCCCTTTTCTCTAAGTATCGCCGCCTTTTCATTTAGTTTTAAAGTTGGGGAAGGACTTATGGATTTTGCTATTAAACTAAGACTCATGTACATTAATCCTATTATTTACTAATTAATTTATTTCTCCATGCAATTTATTCCGCATTTTACAGATAAGCAAGAAAAACTCGTACGAATAAAAATAGATTTACTCTTAGAGGAATAAATATCCAGATAACCAAAAATAATTTGATAGATTTTTTGATGTCTTTAGCGTAAGCGTTATTTTAAATTTGAATTTTAAAGTGACTTTATTAGTACTTTGAATTTCAAATTAGTTTACTATATGGGAGAAAAAAACAAATAATAAATCCCAAATATCAAATAATACCAAATTCAAAAATCGCAAGGTCTTCTAGTTGTTTCTATTCTTAATAATTCGAGATCGAAATTTAAATGATTTTTGGTTCGCCGCGGTGAACATCTTTTTTTGATTTCCGGTTTTCCCGGGTTAGGAGTTGTACTTGTTATCGTTATCGGAATTAATGCTAAGTGTAGAAGAAAGCAGAACATTGGCGCTTTCTGCTTCAAGATTGGAATTAAAAAGAGAAGGAATTGATGTCTTAAGTTTTACTGCGGGTGAACCGGATTTTAATACGCCGGAATTTATTAAGAATGCTGCAATAAAGGCGATTCATAACAACTTAACAAGATATACAGCAAATGAAGGATCACCTGAACTTATACGAGCAATCATCGAAAAGTTCTCTAAAGATAATGATCTTCACTTTGAACCCAAAAATGTTTTAGTTTCAAGCGGCGCGAAACACTCAATTTACAATGTGCTGACGGCGCTCTGCAATCCTGGCGATGAAGTAATATTTCAATCTCCATATTGGGTTAGTTATCCTGAAATGGTAAAACTTACCGGGGCAAAACCGGTTATACTCAAAACACACGCCGAACAAAATTTCAAACTGAAGCCGGAACAATTAGAAAAAGCAATTACCGCTAAAACCAAAGTATTCTTGTTTAATACCCCCTCAAATCCTTCCGGCGCTGTCTATTCCAAAGATGAAATTCTGGCGTTGGCAGAAGTGCTAAAGAACAAAAATCTTTTTATCGTGTCGGATGAAATCTATGAAAAAATAGTTTTCGATAAAGAAAAGCATTTTGCCATTGGTTCGGTTGAAGCGTTACGTGAAAGAACCATAACTGTTAACGGCGTAAGCAAGGCTTATGCAATGACAGGATGGCGAATAGGTTATGCTGCAGGGAACGAAAAAGTAATAAGACTTGCTCGAAAGCTGCAGGGACATTCAACCTCTAATGCGTGTTCAATTTCTCAGGCTGCAGCCGTGGCGGCACTAACACAACATTCCATTGAAGTCGCAAAAATGGTCATAGCTTTTCAGAAGAGACGAGATTTTATTGTAGATGAGCTGAATGGCATAGAAGGAATTTATTGCGCCTTACCCAAAGGAGCGTTTTACGTCTTCTTTGATGTCAGCAAGTTCTACGGAAAAGCTTTAAACGGAACAAAAATAACTGATTCTTCTTCGTTCTGTGACTATATGCTAAAAAAAGAACGCATAGGTTTAGTTCCCGGTGTAGCATTCGGGAATGATAAGTGTGTGCGGATGTCCTATGCTTGTTCTAATGAAGAAATTAATGAAGGGATGAAAAGGATTAAACACGGGTTAAAAAAACCGGGCTAAATTATATTCAACTTGAAAAAAATATCCCGCTAAAGAGTGATTAATTCTTATCAATATACAATGTCAACGCTTTACTTATCTTTTCGACGGGCATTTTCTCTCCGGTCCACAATTCAAATGATTTTGCTCCTTGATGCACCAACATGTTGATGCCGTTCAAAATTCTTGCCCCTTCACCCGCAGCGATTTTAAGAAGTCGTGTCTGAGGCGGGTTATAAACCAAATCAAAAACTATCTGATCTTTTCCAAAAGCATTATTTAAATTGATAATAGTGTCTTCAATTTCTGGAAACATCCCCACCGAAGTTGCATTGACAATCAATTTTGAATTTCTAAAAACTTCGACTAAATCAGGAGGGAACAGTTCAAAAGTTTTAAAATTCTCAAATTTCATTTTTTCGTAGAAATAATTCTTTAAACTGTCGGCGCGCTGCTCAGTGCGGTTGACGATATTTATCCGGGATGGTTTGAAATTACGAATGAGAGAATAAATGACTGCCCGACAAGCTCCGCCGGCGCCAACAACCGTAACTTCATTATTTGCTATTTCTTCTTTAAAAGGATTGAGCGTTTCAATTACACCCGTTACATCGGTGTTGTAGCCAATGAGCTTTCCCATTTCATTTACAACCGTATTAACAGAGCCGATAATGCCTGCCTCCTCAGACAAACTGTTCACATAACCGACCATAGCTTCTTTGTGAGGAATAGTAACATTAAATCCCTTCACTCCCAGCGCCACAATTCCTTTCAAAGCATTTCTCAAATTCGCTTGGGGCACATCAAACGGTAAGTAGATGTAATCCAGCTCGAGTAAATCAATTGCCATATTATGGATAAATGGAGAGAAAGTATGCTTGATCGGATGACCAAGCAAACCTAACATTTGAGTAGAGAGATGAAATGTATCTTTCATAAAAAACTGAATACTATTAAATAATTGGATTACTGAATTTGGAAAATGGAATTATCTTCTAACAGGGAAATAAAAAGTTTAGACTGCCCAACTCCGGGAAATGAAGTTACAAACTTTTGTTTCAATTCAGCTTTTACCGTAAACGCTTTTTTCAAGTAATAGAACCCGTGTTTACTCATCTTCTTTTGAAAATGTAATTTTGAAAGTTGATAATAGCTTTCAGCGTCATTAGGCTGAAGTTGTAACACTTTAAATAAATAATCTATTGCTTTATCGAGAGCAAAAATTTCTGAATACTTTTTTGATAATTCTTTCCCAACGGCAACGTCCTCCGGATTCTCTTGATGCAAATCAATCAGTTCGTTGATCCGCAAAATGGTTGGTTCGTCAATCTGAAAATTCTCTCGAAGAGAGACGTCCCACACTTCATCTGAAAAATAATTTGCTGCAAGCGCTAATCGAAAATCTCGTAACGCAGAACGGACTTTATTCAACTTGTAAAAGCAGTATCCTCTTCCAAGAAATGCTTCGTGGTAACCGGAATCTTTTTTAATTGCCTTTGTATAAAACATTATTGCGCTGGTGTACTCTTCTTTTTCTTCATAAATGGTCGCAATATTAAAATAAGCGGCTTCGTCGTTCCGTTCAAGTTTCAGTACTGTTTTGAAACACTCAATTGATTGATCGAATTTGCCAAGATCGGCAAAAAGATTACCAAGATTAAACCATGCATCGGTAAAATGATCGTCAATTGCGAGTGAAAGTTCATAACTGTTTATTGCTTTATCAAGTTTATTTAAACTTTCTAAAACAATTCCCCGGTTAAACCAGCCCACTTCACAATTCGGTTCGATATCTAAATATTTATCATAAGCTTCTAAAGCAGCTTCATAGTTGTTGCCGTATTCATAACTAATTGCCATTTGAAAAACAGCTTCGGAAAACTCAGGATCAAGCTCGGCGGCTTTATCAAAATATTCGGCTGCTTTCGCATAAAGTTCTTTCATTTGGTAGAGCTTGCCAAAACGGTAGTAAATGAGTTCGTTTTTCGGTTCGATCGCAAGCGCTTGTTGTAAAACCCGTTGTGCTTCTTCAAAATTTTTTAAATTAATATTTATTAATGCCTTTTCTGCTAATGCATCTACATCAACCGGATTAAGTGAAAGAGATTTCTCTACAAATTTCATTGCTCTCCGGTTTTGGTTAAGCTGGACAAGACAAATCCCCTTCTGCAAATAGAGATCCGCGTTGTATGGAGCTACCTCCAGCAAGGTATCAACTAGAAAAAGCGCATCGCGGTATCGGAAATTTTCTATGCAGAGATCTAGAACTTCTTCAAGAAAGTTTTGATTAAGAAAAGTTTTTCCCTCTTCAACAAGAGCTCTCGCTTTTTTAATTGAAGCCGGAAGGTCTCTACTTTCAATAAATTCGTTTTCGTTCTCAGAATTTTCGGAATCAAAAAAAGTCATTCAGTACCCATTTATTTATAACAGCACTCAAAATGTAATCCTAAAAGAATCTAAAATCAAGTTGAATTTTAAGGATTAATTACCTTTGTGATGAAAAGTCGCGTTTTTGCTTATAATTTGCAATAATTGCTTTCGTCTTTCGTATTCCAAAAAGTTTGCCCTTCTTAGGTCGGCAAATCTTCTTATTTTTGCACATCATAATTTTGGAGAACAATTGAATATGAAATTGATGAAAATCTATTTTTTGGCTTTTTTTTTACTCCCAGCTGGATTATTCAGCCAAAACGCTCTTGAAAACGCCAATAATGCGATAAACAGCTCACGCAAAAATATTTTAACAGAAACCGTTTCAAAGGTTAGCCCGGCAGTTGTTGGAATAAATGTAACTGAAATTAGACAATACCAGACACTTTTTTCAAATCCTTTTTTTGACGATTCATTTTTTAGACAATTTTTCGGAGACCGGAATACCAAACAGAAAGTAAAAAGTCTTGGTTCAGGTATCCTTGTTTCTTCAGACGGTTATATTATTACCAACGACCACGTAGCAGGAAATGCATCCGAGACTGTGGTTACCTTGACGAACGGAAAACAATACAAGGCAAAAACCATCGGGACTGACCCGGTTTCCGATATTTGTCTTTTAAAAATTGAGCCTTCTCCTCAAGATGTGGGAACAGATTTTCCATTCATTCCTTTTGGGAATTCGGATGATGCGATCATCGGAGAATGGGTTATCGCACTCGGAAATCCTTTTGGCTTATTTGAAATTAATGATAAACCAACAGTAACCGTCGGAGTCATCAGCGCTACGGGCATGAATTTAGACCCCGTTCAAAATCGCTACTATCTCAATATGCTTCAAACGGATGCTGCGATAAACGGCGGTAATAGCGGCGGACCATTAGTTAACGGTATCGGCGAACTCATCGGAATGAACACTATCATTTATACGGCAGGAGGTAATTCCGGAAGTATCGGGCTTGGTTTCGCCATTCCTGTTAATAAAATTAAACGGATAATGGAAGAACTTAAAATGAAGGGAAAGATCGAAAGAGATTTCTATCCCGGTTTTGCGATTCAAAATATAGACGAAACGATTGCGGGATATTTCAAACTATCGTCAACTCGCGGGGTTATCGTTACACAAGTCGAGAAAAATTCTCCAGCCGGTAAAGCCGGGTTAAAACCGGGCGACGTTATCCTACAAATAGATGATTTCAAAATAAATAACCAACAAAATCTGATCGGCGTTTTACAGGAATTTAGAACAAACCAAAAGATCACGGTTAAAATAATCCGCGATAATGCTGAAGAAACTTTAAACATGAAATTGGAGACACACTGATGATTGAAAGATATACCCGCCCGGAAATGGGAAGAATTTGGGAAGACGATTTTAAATATCAAACATGGCTGCAAATTGAAATTCTTGCGAGCGAAGCGAGAGCCGAACTTGGACAAATTCCTAAAGAAGATGTTGATCTGATAAAACAAAAGGCAAAGTTTGATGTAAAAAAGATTTTGGAGATCGAGGAGACCACACAGCACGATGTTATCGCTTTCCTTACCAACGTCGCGGAGTATGTGGGACCCGTTTCCCGACATATTCATTATGGAATGACTTCATCCGATATTCTCGACACGACTCTTTCCTTTCAAATGAAAACCGCGGGAGAAATTCTTTTAAAAGATTTAGAGGAACTGAAATCAATCTTAAAAGAAAAAGCGCTCGAATATAAAAACACCCTTTGTGTCGGAAGAACACACGGCATCCACGCCGAGCCGACAACCATGGGATTAAAATTCGCTTTATGGTTTGAAGAAACAAAAAGAAATATCGAGCGGTTGCAATCCGCAATTGAAAGAATAAGCGTTGGACAAATCTCCGGTGCAGTCGGAACGTTTGAACATCTTTCTCCGCAAGTTGAAGAATATGTTTGTAAAAAAATGGGACTAACCCCGGCGCCTGTTTCCACACAGGTGATTCAGCGTGACAGACACGCTGAGTATCTTTCCGTTCTTGCAATAACCGGAAGTACGCTGGAAAAGATTGCTACGGAAATCCGCCATTTACAAAAGACCGAAGTGCTTGAAGCGGAAGAATTTTTCTCTAAAGGACAAAAAGGTTCTTCCGCTATGCCGCATAAAAGAAATCCTATTACTTGCGAAAGAATTGCAGGACTTGCACGCATTCTCCGCGCAAACGCTATAGCCGGATTTGAAAATATCTCTCTCTGGCATGAACGCGATATTACACACTCTTCCGTTGAACGCGTTATCATTCCCGACAGTACGATCCTTCTAAACTATATGCTCGCAAAGATGAAAGACTTGATTAAAAATCTTCTCATCTATCCCGAAAATATGTTGAAGAATCTCAACCTTACCCGCGGACTTGTCTTCTCGCAAACCATTCTCCTTAAAATTACTGAGAAAGGGGCAACGCGCGAAGAAGCTTATAAAATAGTACAGACCTCCGCAATGAAAGTTTGGGCAGATCAAAACAAAAATTTGAAAGATGAATTGCTTACTTCGGACGAAGCCTCAAAATATTTATCTAAAGAAGAGATCGAAACAATCTTTAATAACGATAAAATGCTAAAGAATGTTGATTATATTTTTCAGAGGACGGTGTTGAAGTAATTAATAGATTGTTGAGTTACACATCTTAATTCAAAAATAGTTGATCAAAACATTGTATCGCAGGATATAATTCTGCGGTACACATTATTTCAATTCTACAATAGTTCGATTAAAACGGTAAAAATGGATCACTCCATTCTATCCGTTTCGTATTTCAATTCTACAATAGTTCGATTAAAACATTTAATTGTAAAGACGCGGCATGCCGCGTCTCTACATTTCAATTCTACAATAGTTCGATTAAAACACTTAGTGACCTTTACGACCACGAACTTGTAATTCTATTTCAATTCTACAATAGTTCGATTAAAACTTGTTCCTTTTGTTAATTAAAAAATATCCTTATTTCCATTTCAATTCTACAATAGTTCGATTAAAACTATTTAACCACCCCCGACGGGGATGCTTTTATCAGACATTTCAATTCTACAATAGTTCGATTAAAACAAATGTATAAACCAATCTTTGTTTTTTATCGACTGTATTTCAATTCTACAATAGTTCGATTAAAACTAATTTAACTTTTACATTATAACCGATATTTTTTAATTTCAATTCTACAATAGTTCGATTAAAACTTATAAACAATAACTTTATTTCTCCTTTTGTCGTTATTTCAATTCTACAATAGTTCGATTAAAACGATTTATCTCTGGAATATCTTTACTCTCTAAATCAATTTCAATTCTACAATAGTTCGATTAAAACGGAGTTAGTCCCAACATTCGAGGTTGTCCTGATGTATTTCAATTCTACAATAGTTCGATTAAAACGACGTATTAAAATTTTACGCGGAACTTTTTTCTGTATTTCAATTCTACAATAGTTCGATTAAAACACCGGGTACAAATGGACAGAGAGTGCT
>Ga0100392_1003312_pt1 | contig 14771 bp, 8 predicted proteins | sample CryGeymeta201516_FD_81548 | JGI IMG/M metagenome (GOLD analysis project Ga0100392, IMG submission 81548) | Groundwater microbial communities from Crystal Geyser aquifers in Utah, USA - Crystal Geyser metaG 2015-16 | ecosystem: Environmental > Aquatic > Deep subsurface > Groundwater | place: USA... | reverse complement strand
ATTAGGTCGTGTGCCTATGCCTGCTTCCTATCCACACTATACTCTAGTCATAATATTCATATTTACTCTAATATCTAATAGTCTCCACACTAGCTTTTTACGCTACCTGAGGTAGTAGTACGTCGCGGCAACTGTTGCATTGTGTGATTTTGAAAACTAGTAGTACGGTACCAGGGTACTCTACACTTAAAGATAGCATCATATTAGTGCAAAACTAATTGAGTATGATATAACGACCTGCTGGAGACAAAGGTGTAAACAGTACTGTGTTTTATATTGGATCAGAGAACTTCGTGTTACGCGTATCAATCCTGCACAGCCACTTGTTCAATCGAAGGACTGTGCTTTTTGAGTAGACCAAGTTCCGATAAAGAAAATCAGCTGTGCCAAGTTCTCGTCAAACTTTCAATTTCTGTTACTTGTACCCTTAGTCTCTACTACTAGTATTTCTCTTGTAACATCCTTACCATGCACTGGCGCATTAAAAAACCACACAAATGATTTTCATGCATCTACCGAGCTTTTGCTTATCCGAAGTATCGTTAGCATTGTAATTCGTCATGCCAAACAAGCGACGATTCCTCAAAAAGTTCAACCCTCACAATTGGCTGAGGAAAACTTCAAACTGTAGCAGCAATGATGGTGATGAGAATGTCTTTGACAAACACCAGAGTCTTGTGGAAGAAAGAACTAGTATCACCGAGAAGGAAACATTTCGAGCCCAAAGTATCACAAGTACTGAATTTTTACGAAAGACAACCGTGTGTAGAGACATGGCTTTCTTCGACAACAGCGAAATCTGTACAGGAAGACTGTTAGGAACCGGAAGATTTTGTGAAGTCTTTGAAATACGACAGATCTCTCCGCAATCTGGCTTGGAGCGTTCCTGTCGCATGACGGAATCATTCTCCATGCTAAAAAAGACAGAGCTTCAGAGTAACGAGAAGCGACGGCTTGAGTTGGCAAAAACCTGCAAGACTTCAAGAGGTAAATGTCGGTATGCACTCAAGAAACTGAGCTCGAATATACCATGGTTCCTATCTGATGATGTTGACGCTGCAGCGGCAGCTTTTGTCGTCGAAGCGCGGTTGCTATCTAGATTGGACCACCCAAACATTATCAAGATTCATGGTTGGACTCTCGAAGGCGATGATAATTTTCACGGTGGCTTCTTTCTTGTCCTTGACCGTCTCTCCGAAACAATGTCTCAACGAATCGACGCATGGAAGCAACAGGGCGCGGATCATCGAGTGGCTTCCCACGAAAATCTTATCCGCAAGACTGAATACGCCTTGGGAATTGCATTGGCACTGGAGTATCTTCATGAGCGGCGTCTGATCTACCGGGACTTGAAGCCACAGAACATCGGTTTTATCCACGCGGTAGATAATACCCTGCATTCCAGCGACGATGATATCAAAGAACGAATTCAGCTGTTCGACTTTGAGTTCTGTCGAGAACTTCCAACAAGCCCGACCAGATGTGATATTACAGGCGAGAACTTGTACCGTATGTCGAGAGTAGGTTCCCCAGCTTACATTGCCCCGGAACTTCTGTTGAAAGACAAAATTTACAATTGCAAGGCTGACGTATATTCGCTAGCTGCCTTGTTTTACGAGATGCTTTGCCCGAAAAAATCCATGGGATTTGTCCCAAAGTTCATGCCTTCCAAAACACTAGCAACCAGGGGGGCTCGACGAGACGTCATCAAGGCAGGCCTTCCTGTTTGTATTCAAGATTTCCTCGAGTCTAGTTGGAAGCAGTCCATCTACGAGCGAATTTCAATGAAAGAGGCCTCTTTGAGACTCGATGGCTTGCTTTCAGAGCTGAAAATCTTGTCTCCTCTGCTTGCCTCGCCTCGCCTCTGCAAAGATAGCCACGACCGAGACTGACAAGTCTGACAGCAAGCGAGCCACGTATTCTTTACCACTTTCTTTCAGGCGGCTTGATAGAAAAGGCATATAGAAGTACAAAAACTATGACTTCAAAGTTTTTGGGTGGTATTAGTGGTAGCCTAGCCTGCAACAAATACCGGAAGCCAGCGATCAAGCCAATCGAACAGAAAGAGTTACCATCATCACTGACATCTTCCACTAGTTGCGCTCATCTTCGAGTAAAGGAGACATCTTTGTCAAGTGCAACAAAGACTGAGTCCGGTATAAAGTCGGAGGTGCTGCTCATCGTGAACAAATGAAATTGGATGATCCGAGAAGAAATTAAAAAAAAAAGGATTGTTCCAGGAAGCAGAAATGCAAGGAACTATGCAAGGGCCCTGGCGAGAAAAGAGATTGGTTTGGTCCGTGTCACCTCCGTTGCCTTATGCACACCTTGCTCACCATTGACAAGATAAATCGTAGTTTTCGTGGGTAGCAAGTGTCCTGAATTCGAGGAAGCCATGCCCATGCCAGCTCTGTAAAGTATGGAATAAGGATTCGAATCCAATTGCTTCGACTTTCTTTCCATTGATGCCGCGTTATTTTTTTTGGGTCTTTGGTTCAATTGGTTCCCAAATTAAACTTCCAGACAATACGCAGTTCATGAGTACAGCGTACAATAATCACTTAAATATCCTAGCGATGCCATCATGGCGACATCCACCGCATAAAGTTCTTGACACAAATCGGCAATCATTTTCGGTGTGCAGTCTTTGGAGACACTCATACGGGATAGAATAGAGGAAGTTGCATATTTAACATTGGAGCGATCTCTGCCGTGCAGTAGGGTGATGATACCCGGCGTAGAAGTGTTGTCACTCGTATTGCCGCGTCGCCGTTTACTTGTAGCTTGCGCCATGTACTCGGCCAAGATGGGAAGATCCTTCAAATGCAAAACGGCAATCTTGACAGTGGACACCGATGCATTATCCCAAAGCCGAAAGTGAGTTGCCATGGGTACCATGTGGACATCTCGTAGATAGTTTGTTGTCTTAGCGTATTGAATGGCACATCTAAGAGTGGACCGTGCAGTCCATTTCAAACACGCATTTCGAAATTCCTCATTGTAGTGCATAACTTGTTGTACCGCCGAGACGAATCGTTCAATGGGGTCGCGAACGATGGCAAAGACAACACCATCATTTGAATGGGACAGTTTGGTAGATTGCTGCTGAAGACGAAAGATTTCTTCAATATGATCTTGGCGCATCTGTTCGTTTCGCTCCTTTTGCTCCACCGAGCCACCCCCGTAGGAATATTTGTAGTTGTGCAGGTCTGCTTGAATGCCTTGCCTATTTGAGTTCCCTAGTTTGATTTTTGCTTGTGCCAAGATGGCTTTGACGGTAGTCCCTCCACATTTATGAACGTGAATAAAAGAAATGTTGTGTGGAAGCACATCCGTTTTATCATTTGCTTTGCTATCATCCCGCCTGCTCCACGACAATGTTGTCACGGCTGGTAAATTTTTGTTCGTTCCCCCTAAACGTTTGTAATCGCCCGCAAACGCTGACCCTGCGCCTTCTTTGTCCCAAAAGAAATGATATGGCCGAAAATACCGGCACGGCGTCTGATCCAAATTACAATTCCAAAATGATGCTGGGTCTTGATGCAACAGCTGCAGGGAAGCTGAATTTATTTCAGTTTCAAGGTGTATCGATCGAGATGACATTACTCCGTGTGGCGTGTTGAAAGATGCATTCTCCCATTCCATCAAGTGGCGGTAAAAGGGAAAAACAAAAAAGGTGACGAGGGCGCATACCAGGATGACGGACCTTCGAGATATTATAGCGGGCAGCTTTTGTTTTCTACTGCACGTCATCGTTTTATGCAAATGATGGGCTGGTGGGCTAGAATGGTTTGCATCGATATTAGCATTGTTCTTTGCTGCTGTCTGTTCGCTACTGCTACTACTAGCTACTGTACTAGACTACTGCAACGTATCTTACTTTGGGTATGAGTCTACTACTAGACTACTAGATTAAGTCTACTACTAGTAGAGTCTTTCAGATCGAAAAGATGAATTGTATGTGCGTCCAGACTGGTACCAGTAGGAGAAAAAACTTCGAGTGGAGATAAGGATAAGAAAGCCCACCCAAAACCTTGAAACGAGCTACGAGTAGACCCTACTACAGTAGCTAGCTAATAGTAATAGTAGTAGTAGTAGTAGTAGTAGTAGTAGTAGTAGTAGTAGTAGTAGTAGTAGTAGTAGTAGTAGTAGCTACTACTACTCCGAGTACTCTAGTAGCTACTGTAGCAATAGGCTCTAGTAGACGACTAGTAGAACTGCCTATTATGCTTGCTTACTACAACACTACTACTACTCCGGAGTAGCTAGTACTAGCTACTACTTCTAGGTACTCTAGTAGCAGGTTTCTACTACCACAAACTTGAGCTACTCTACTCTACCTACTGCCTAGAGAGCAGCAGTAGTAGTTGCTCTACTCGGACGTCCAAGCCTGTTGTAGTAGTACTCCAAATAGTGCGGTAGTGGAGCAGTGCTGATGAGCTACTACCTGGAGTGGTACACAGAACGATTTAGCCACTAGACTACTCTACCAGGTACGAGTCCTCCGAATGCTGCTCTCTATGATTTTTTTTCTCCGACTACTAGTGTTTATTTTTCCAGAAGTCTACTAACCAGTGTACTATCAGGTGGCAGCTCAAACAGTTACTGCATCATGCTGCTGTTGGAAGTCAGGAGGAGACAAACACTTTTCGCCCCCCTTTGTTCGAGGCCTTCATTATCAACTAACATAGATGCTCGATGAAGCGTACTGCGTAAGTACTCCTTGAGCAGGTTGTTGTTGCTGACTTGCTTTTTGACTGGAAAGCTGCTCAATTAGCCGAGCAATGAAATAAGGAATAGAGTAGACTACTAGTAGACTACTGGTGTTACCCGATAGGAGGGTGCAGGGAATCGTCCTGCAGTAGTCGTGCAACATCCATTAAGTAGGACTGGTAGACCCTAGTGTGCTAATCGATGGAATGTTCAGCCTACCAGTACCAGTACAGAGAGGCAATAAAACTATCCAGTCAGTAGTCAGTGAGCGGAAAGGCTGTGCATGCCCGGTTCCTTGCTGGAAAGACCTCGCCATACTATTACCAGTACGAAAACACTACCATACTACTAGTACCTTGTACCTGGTACCCTGGTAGATTTTGCTGTAATTGTTGGCAACCGTCCATGGTTGCTGCTACTCCCGGTTCCTATTCGTGCCTGTGTCTTGTTGTCGGACATCCCCGATTTAACCCCGGGTTGGTTGATTGAAAGCGTCTCAATTGATATTTCTTCGCGTAATTCCGACCGTGAGAAAAGCTTCTCTGTTAACAGCTGCCCCCAACAATTATGACAGCATCGCTTTTGATAACAAGCAACCAGTGATTAATTCTGATGACCCGCAATATGAAAACCTCCAAAATATGTCCGATGATAAGAGTGCTATTCTTACTATGTCCATCTTTCCAAAGTGTACCGGTAGCTAACTGGTACCAGTTACTTGGTACCGGTACTATTACCACTACTACCATTAAGTAGTAAATGACCCTTTGACTGTACAGTAACAATTACCACCTAGTAGTAGATGTAGAACTCGGACGGCCCAAGATCGCTTTAGTGTGCAACGAATAGCTGTTTATGGTAGACTCAGTAGACTTGATTATTATTAAACCGACAAATATTATTTAATCCAGGAAAGTGAATTGCTAAGAAGCGCGAAAACGTGAAGTTCAGGCGACTACCAGGTAGTTGCATCATATTTCAAAGATGATGAAACGAAGACGGAATTCGTTGCGCATGATGAACAATGATGAGGATCATCACTATGATATTCATCACATTCGGCAGCAGCAGCAGGAGCAACAGCAGCAACAGCAGCATCACCATGAACATCAGATGGTACGAAATATTGCCTCTGCCGTGGAAGAGTATGCAGCGGGATTAACTCGAAATGCTAAATTCCTCGAAGAGACTGAGGTCGAGAGCTCAGTCGCTGTCTTTCACAATAGCGAAATTGTCCTTGGAAAGCTTTTAGGCAGTGGAGGCTTCAGTCAGGTGTATGAAGCCAGTGCGTTTAATCTGCTGCAGACATCACCATCCTCGGCTGCTTCTGAGATGAATCTGGCCAGACGGATCATCGAGAGTACAGCGATTGACCACCGTGGTCAGACCACGTACGCACTGAAACATCTCGATAAGAAGCTGCTGCAGAATCCCGACGAATTTTGCGCAGCAGCCGCAGATCTGTACGTTGAAGCCAAATATATGAGCAGGTTCAACCATCCTAACATTTTGAAGCTAAGAGGGATGGCGAACGGGGGTACGTCTGCCTTTCGAGAAGGACGTCACAACGCCTTCTTTCTTTTAACTGATCGCCTCGTCGATACTCTCGACGACCGTATTGAACGGTGGGCTACGGAAAGAACCCCACTGGGACCCATGGACAGCAGGCTAGTCTTGAAGACCAACATTGCACTCCAAATGGCCTTAGCACTAGAATATCTACACGAGAGACGAATCGTCTTTCGTGATCTCAAGCCCCATAACATAGGCTTTAAATCAGATGATACAGTGCAACTCTTTGACTTTGGTCTCTGTCGGGAACTACCTACACCGGCCCAACCCATGAACCAAGATGAAACCTATAAGATGAGCGAGGCTGGCACCAAACGTTACATGGCTGTGGAGATCTACAAAAACATGGGCTCTAGATACAATCTTAAGGCGGACTGCTACTCTTGGGCTGCTGTCTTTTACGAAATGCTTAGTCTGCAAAAGCCATACAACGGGATCTCGGACGAGCAGTTCCAGACTTTCGTGCTGGGACAAGGACTTCGCCCCCAGCTGTCTCAACTGCAGCTGCCTCGTAAGATTGAGCACTTGGTGCAACAGGGTTGGCAGCATAATCATGTGCAGCGTCCATCCATCAAGGTGATCCGACTCGGTCTTCAACAGATTATTGCCGACTGGGAGTCTCAACAGCGGCGGCAGGAGCAGCAGCAACAACAGCAGCAGCAAGTTCTTTCTGTTGCGGCTGTACATCCTATGCTTGCCCCCAACATACTTCACCGAACAATATCCAGTATGCCCGTCGTTGCGAGAAACATGGATTGTCCTTCACTTCCGGCCGGTTGGAGTTGCGCTAATACTATGGTGCAGCAGCAGCACCAACACCAGTCACAACAGCTACAGCAAGCAGTGGTCTCTGCACAGATATCCTTACCACCTCCTGTTTTCACGTTTGAACAAGACATGCCTTGCACTACTAAGCGAACGGTCAAGAGGGCTTCCACAGACGTCACATTAACGACGGAGAATTCAACTACCGGCCGTTTTGACGACGAAGAGCTCAGTATCTCAACATTTGATTACTCGCTATCCTCATTAATGGATCTAGTGGACGATCCCTCTACGGAACCCACTCTCCCACCAGCAATCGAAACCGGTGGTTACGGATTTTCGAATACTTTAGAATTTTAAAAACCAAATCGACTAGCATGACTCCTTTCGAAGCGCGGTCATTAGAATTCAAATTTTAACTCATAACAAAGTATCTCATAAAGAACATTATTTTGAAAAGCACCTACTGTACTATTGTGGCGACGCAAGACTATGGTAACTGCTACGCCTAGTAGCTACGAATACTGAGTGAAGTACTGTATTTCTTGTCTTTGCACGAATACACAGATTTCTTGGCTATGATATTCTGCTGGATCTTTTCTTCGTTGTTGCATAGTGTTTGTGTTGGTTGTTTCGTATGTTGAGATTTTAAGGAAGTAGTGTGCGTCACATATTCACAAATTTCCGACCGAGTAATATCATTCGTGCTATTGATGACTCATCGTACCTAATGGAAGGATGCGTGTTTCTTTGAGGTTGGCTGTTGGCACGATCGAGAAAGCGAAAAGCAAACATACCGTGTTTCCTATTACTATATATTAGCTCAGGACAACATGGACTTGATGACAGGTCTCATCAGTATATCATTCGTGCTGGCCCTGTGTAGCACAGCTTCAGCCCAGGAACCAGCCAGCAGTAGTAGCAGTCTGGAATGGATATCGAAAATCGAAACCGTCTTTTACTACGGCCAGACCAGGATCATTGAACCTTCTTGGACGACATCATCCCATTGTCTTTGCCAATGAAACGCACGGCTTTGTGTTGGGTGGTACCACGGTTGATGAAAATGCCAACAACGATTTTTTCATGTACGATGAAGCCATTAATGAATGGGTGGACTTGACGTTTACCTCAAGTGGGTTTCCTGGCACACCTCGATCATTTGGTTATGGAGTTGTTCGGAATCAAGCTCTAAGTTCCAAAGCGTACCTGGGATTTGGAGCTAGCGCCACAGGGGAAAACTTGAACGACTTTTGGGAATTCGACATGGAAACCCACGAGTGGACACAGTTGGCGTCGTTGCCTGGCTTGGGAAGACGCCACCCTTCCATGGTGCCCGTTTATTTGAAAGACAGCGATGCGTGGGAGATCCATGTGGGATTAGGAGATGGATACGATGCCGATAATCAATTTTCCAACTTTAATGACTACTGGGTCTACGATGTGACTACGGATATGTGGACCGAGGTTCCCAATTTTCCATCTTCCAAACGTCATCATCCCTTCTTTTTTGGAATTGGCCCTACAAGTTATGTCGGACTGGGGCACAGCGATGGACGAGAACCCTACATTGAACGAGACTTTTTTAGCTACGATACCAAAAACAATGAGTGGAGACAAGAGCCCGACTTTGCCTCGTATCTCTTGCTGGAATCGCAGGAAAGAGCGTTGGTCACCACCAAAGCTCGAGTTGCCGGAACTGAGTTCAGCATTGATCTGCCTCTTGTGGGTGCCAATAGTAGCGAATTACGAGGATCCATTGGATTTATACTATCCGGTGATGGTGATGATCACGGTTCCATGTCGCAAGGAGAATTTCACGCCTTTTATCCGGAAGACGCCCCTTCTATAGCCGATACAAGTGCCTCTCCGTCCCGAAATGTTGGAGGTGAAGCATGGCGGCGACAGCTGCCACCTCACCCGGGAGGCTCGAGATGGGCTCCGGGAAGTTTTGTCATGAGAGGCACCGCGAGTGTCTATTTTTGTTGTGGGTACGACCGAGCTACAGGAATTCTCCACGACGATGTCTGGATGATGGATTTGTCCTTGCTCTTTGTAAAGAGTAGCAGCGAAAATGACAGCATCACAGATGAAGCTGACACCGGCGAAGGGAACGAGAGCGACAATTCAACTACAAGCAATGCCAGCGACATTGATAGCAACAATGGTAATGGGAATTATTTTGACAATGCCATGGGTAATGAACTTCAAAACGGAGCTGCTTCATCTAGTCGCCCATCTCTCACACTGTGTCATTTTGTGATTGGATTTTTTATGGTAGCAACAATGTTGCATGACTTCTGGCAGTGGTAGCCATTGATGATTAAGGCAGCGTCTGCCAAGTTAAAAATCAACTACTTTAGCATTTGCCATACGTACTTTATATTATTTTACATCACTTTAAGTCTAAGAAATATTCTTCCGCAAACTTGCTCAGAGTTTGCATAAAAGTAGTATGCCGCAGCGGCTTCCTATTTTGTTGTCTCAGCATCAAAATTAATACAATAGCTGCCACAGCAGCAAAATTAATAGCTGCCACTGGCTCAAAACATAATGAATGATACTACTATCACGTACTAGCTAGCTAGTAGTACGATATTGTGAAGATGGATATTGCCCTCTGTACCAGTATGCGCATGCATGGCAGGAAAGATTTATTGCGACGCCGTGAATCATTCGAACTCTACTCTACGTAGAATCTGGTATTCTGGAAATCCATGCCGGAAAACCAAGGAATCGAGAGTACCAGGCCACGTAAGAGGTAGTACTACTTTGAACAGGATACTACGGTACTGATTACAGTGCTTTCTTCGAACTGGACACTCGTGATTGCTCATAATTATTTCTGACTGTTTTCTTTTGCACCAGTCTACTGGTACCAGGTACCAGTACTACTACAGTAGCTACAGTAGTAGCTGGTACCTGGTGGTAGTAGTAGCTAGCTGCAGCACACTTCTTCATTTGCTTCCGAACGTTGATTGAATTGTTGTCCGCGCGAAATATCTTCTTGCGAAAAAGAATCATGAGTTTTAAGAAAAAACCATCGTTGTTTGAGATCAATCAATTCTTCCTAGCAGTCTCAAGTTTTGAAAAGGATCTGTTCTCATTGAAAGCTTTTAATAGAATCGAATCAGATATCAATCAAATTAGTAGTCGAGTACTAGTAGACTACTACTTTGTTGGAAACAATCGCATAAAACTACCGATTTGATCAAATTCATATCAAGGATTTTTTAATACATATCACGGAAGTAGTCGCGAGCAAATACCAATTTCGACATCGACCAGTATTTTCGAAGATTCATTGATTCTTAAGATCACAATAATTGACACACAACAACATGAATCCTTCATCCTGGATATTCTCCTTGTACCTCCTCCTCGCCGTTGTACAACCGGTGGTTGCCGGACGACAAAAAACCAAATGGCACGAAATTGGTGATATTGTACCCTATCCAGAGGAAGCTCAGCCTTTTCTAGAGCAGCAGGACTCCAATTTGGCAGCCTTGGCACCCAAAGTATCCGTCATTACAAGTCTCCCCGATCCTGACACTTATTTTATCTGGCCCTGGATTCAGAATTTAGCCATTCGCAACTATGAGAGCAAAATTATGAATGTTCAGGCCGTATACATGATAAAAAGTGGTTTAGAAATGGGCTGCCGAATCCCCAAGGATGATGGACACGGCAACACTACGAATGGGGAACATACTGCCATAGATTCTCCCATTTGCGACGATCACTGCACGCATAAAGGTCGGTACTGTCATGCTGAATTACCTGGAGACCTGGCAAGACGAAACAAATACAGCGGCAGGGATCTCATCCTCGAAATTTCTCGGCGGTTGTGTTTTGGCTCGGTCCTGGAAGGAACATACGCCAATCCGCTCTGGTTTGAATATTTGGGAACATTTGACAAGTCCAAATGTATACTACGAGAGGATATGACATTGAAGGTGTGCAGTGAGGAAATTATGAGCAATATCACAAGCGACTTTTCGAAAGGAAAAGGAAACACTGATCATCAAATCATGGAGAAAGTGAATACGTGTGTTACTGAGGCCGATGCGGAAACGGACTCTCCTAATGCCATGTTGGAAAACCAATTAAAGTTGTTCCAAGAGACAGGATATACTCGGAAAGAACTGCCCGTATTAGATGTTGGCGGCAAAAAGTTTGAGGGAGGCTACCGTGACGATCATGTTACGCAATTTTGGTGCGAAATTTTCCCCGAACCTGAAGTGAAAGTGGTCGAGACTTTTGCTCCTGGAATAGAGCCTGTGAATAGACCTATCACTTGCGATTTTTGCGCGGGTTGCAACTATGTTCTCCATTGTCTCCAACACAATAAGTGCGACAACCACATTTTCAACATCTCCACCTTTCATGATCCGAAAGGCAAATTGGAGCATGAAACCAATCCTATTGAAGCAATTGTGGTGGAAGATGTGGAAGTTGTGGCCGAAGATGTCACAATATCGGTAATGTGGATCATGGCAGGTGCAGCAATTTTCCTCGCGGTGTGCTCGTTGCTAGCCAGACGTCGCCGACAGCGAGCCATCGCAGAAGTGGCAAAAGAGTTGCCTTTGGAAGGATATAATGACACGGACAATAATGGAGGCGGCGCAAATTCAATTATAGAGGAGGCATCTTCTGTGTGCTGAGGCCGCAAACAAGAATCATACGGATGAAAAATAAAAACTTTATTAAAACTAGAACTGGTACCTCATGATCCCATTATCTGAAATCTGAATGTTCAACGTAACAACGCTAATTACTGTAGACAGGAGAGAAGCTCGTTCATTATGGCTTATTGTGTACAGCGACGGTCTAGTGGATACCTAATAGGCCTTTAGTCCGGTTTGCCCAATTGTCGTTGAATGATATTATGGCCTGTTCGAACGTGATTGTCTGCTGTCTGCTGTCTGCTTCCACAACAGCGCTCTCAACAAATTAGTCGAGACTAAAATTAATAGAGTAATTATTTGATACAATTGGTGTTTGCGAAGCATGAGAGCCCGTCGATCGTATCAACGTGCTTCCGTGACTTGAGATTTGATTCGTGGTTGGGGTGAAGGGGAAAAAATGACAAGAAGAAAACCAAAGCGAAGTCACAAAATAATAAATACTGTCTATTTGTCTACTAATAGCTGAACTGCATTTTTCTTTAGCAAATTTCAATCGAAGACTTTTCCAATACGACTACTACCATAGCACTTCTTTAATTCATCCGAGCATTTAAGACAAGAAAGCTGACGTTGCTGCTTCCTACCTCCGCACATATTAACACAGGATCATTCCGAAATGACAGAAGAAATAGAGGTTATGCAGGTAGAAACGCAGAAGCGACAATACAGTCCCTACCAGGGGGTAACCTATGAAACTCCAGGATTTCATCTCCTGTTTGATTGCCTCTTGTCGAAATTCCGTCCTTGGTTTCGATGGCTACTTGTTTTTCGTTGGAAAATGTCGCGGCCATTCCAAGTCCGCATCTTGCCCAAGTGTTTCCCATTGGTCCCAGGCATCAAGTCGATCTGTTACATAACGATTGGACAGGTAGTGTTAGCGCTTCCCATTGCAGTTTTGATCGTGCTAGGATACGTCTGGAGTTTCTCATCTCCTGGTGTGAATAGCTCGGGAACCATAGCTGCCTTTGCCATTATGGGGTCTTTCTTTACAGCCAACAAAAGCAACTCTCCTCTTTCCTTTTTCTTGGGCATTCCCTTTGAACGAATGATTCCCTACCACAATATGTGCAGCTTGGCTGCCATTGTATTGGGCGTTTTTCATACCTACGTAGCATATGTCCATGACGGTGACAGCGGTGATGAATCGGATGAGCTAGAAGCTGATTCTCAGGACAGGGAACGGCGCTTATCTGCTGACAGTGCCTATGCAGAGTATGGCCCTAACCCAGATTTGTTCAAGTTTCTCTTTGATGGTTGGACGAACTTGTCAGGAACCATTATCATCATCTGCATGATAATTCTTGTTTCTACCAGTTTCTTTTCCATTCTTCGCCGTTGGTTCTTTGAACCTTGGTTGGTCACCCACATTCTATCTACCATCGGCGTTATTGTCTTTTCGATTGTACATGGTTCCAACACCATCTTCATTGTTGCCGTGTGGTGGATCGTAGACTTATGCCTTCGCTACATACTCATGACTATGTGCGTGTATCCTCAAGAAGCTACATTGAAATTGCTAACGCCAGAAATTGTTGAGGTGCGATTTCCCAAGCCGGACAAATTTCAATACAACCCGGGCCAGTTTGTTCAGATTTCCTTTCCCAAAATTGCTGCAACCCAATTCCATCCAATTACCATCTCTAGTGCACCTCATGAGCCAGAAGTCACGTTACATATACGTGCTCTCGGAGCATGGTCGAAACGCCTCGTCAAACTGGCCGAGAAAAATACACGAACATCCATATTGTTGGAGGGCCCATATGGTAATCTTTCCATGGATTTGGACGATGATGAGCGTTACCAGTTGGTGCTTTTGATCAGCGGAGGTATTGGGGTGACACCCTGTCAAAGTATTGCCAAGTATCTTCTCCATGCACACGAACAAGGACGAAAGTTGGAAACGCTGTACTTTGCCTGGGCCGCTCGGAGCTTGGACATGGCGCGAAGTATCCCACCACCTATTGCACCCGAGAACGCCTCTGCCGTCGTTTCCGCCCACGTTTATATCACTCGCTCCAATGGAAAGAATGAAGATGACCAAGAATCAGCAATGAACACACCGTACCAATTACATGAGGGCAGACCTAAGCTGGAGAGTATATTTCAAGAACTTAAACTGGAAGCAGAAGAAAAGTCCTTACACCATGTCGCCGTCGTTGTCTGTGGCCCAAATTCCATGCTAGAGCAAGTGAGAGCTGCTTGCCGCAGCTACAGTGACAGCAGTCGCGTTGTCTTTGATTTGCACGAAGAACTATTTGAACTATAAAGAAATTGAAAGCTGCACACTGCATGCATGTATGATTTGACATCATGATTCGCTGAAAACAACTCGTCTATTAATAATGCCTACATCAGCTACAAAAAATAAGATTGCTAAAGAAAAAATCTATCGCTACTAGACCTACTGAGTCCTTTTCTTGCATTTCAAAGTTGCTTTTTTTTGTTTTCCTTGCGCAGAACCATCACCAATTTTTTTTCTTGGGGACTTCTGACAGTGAAGCACTGTCGAATTCATGGATATAATACCTGCACAAGTTTCAAGGATAAACGCGTTTGTTTCACTTTTGTGTCACGTTAGATGAGGCGGCAGTGGAAGTAAAACAGACCAGCCTATCAACTAGGCAGGGGAGGGAGGGGTACCCCAATTTTACGTTTCTACATAGACACTATGGTACACAAATATGCCAAGTCAGAGGTAGTAACCTGTTTTTTATTTACGAATAATGAGAGATAGGATGCTTTTCCTTCAGGCCAAGAAGAAGGAATGAATCAATCTCTGCATGTTTTTTTTTATTACAATTTCTTGTATTCATCTGCCAGATATGCGCCTAAAAAGTATGCAGGCCACCAGTATTGCACAACACCTGGTACACCAACACCTGCTTGGACGACGGCAGGACCAGGACAAATTCCAGCAATTCCCCATCCAACACCAAAGATTGCTCCACCCAATAGCAAATTATCTCCAATCGTTTGATTGGTGGGAACACAAAATTTACCATCTTCGTCTACCTGTTTGCCGTTATTATTTTT
>Ga0100392_1003305_pt1 | contig 14803 bp, 13 predicted proteins | sample CryGeymeta201516_FD_81548 | JGI IMG/M metagenome (GOLD analysis project Ga0100392, IMG submission 81548) | Groundwater microbial communities from Crystal Geyser aquifers in Utah, USA - Crystal Geyser metaG 2015-16 | ecosystem: Environmental > Aquatic > Deep subsurface > Groundwater | place: USA... | reverse complement strand
TTAATCCGAAACATCCTGACACACTTTATTGTGGTACTGGTGGTCCCTTCGGAGGTAAATTTTATAAAAGTACAAATGGTGGATTGAATTGGTACTCATTAGGCGATACTACAGCCTTAGAAGATGGTGTAACTGCTCTTGCTGTCCATCCTGATAGTACAAATGTCGTTTATGCAGGTACAGCCTTTAGCGGAAATGTACTAAAATCGAGTAATGAAGGAATCGATTGGCAGTCAACGGGTCTTCAAGCTGGGATAATAACAATTGAATTTGATCGAAAAGGAGTAACAACTTATGCCGGAGGGTACTGGACAAATCGTTGGCCAGCAGGTATTTTTAGAACGACTGATGGTGGGGTATCATGGGAAAATCCTAAGATGGGTTTACCAGATTCATTAAATATTCAAAAAATACAAATCTTGAGCTATTCAGAGGGAAATATATTTTTTATCGCTGCCAATTGGGGAGATAGCGGGAGTGTGTACCAAAGCTTAAATGGCTATGAATGGGAAAAGATTGGAATTAATAATGGGCAGGTTAGTACTATTACACTTTCTGAGCGAAAGTTATATGCAGGTTGTGGAGGAGTTTACGTGTTGGATATACCCACTTCTATTTCAGATGATGCTTCATTTCTACCTAGCAATATCAAGCTCTATGAAAATTTTCCAAATCCATTTAATTCTGGGACACATCTTACATATGAAATTGCCACGAATAGCAAGGTTTTATTGGAAATTTTTGATATTCATGGAAGAAAAATAAAAACATTGGTTCGCAAAGACCAATCGCCGGGGAAACATACAATATACTGGAACGGTCAAGATGAAAAAGGGAATCTTGTGAGTTCAGGTGTTTACATTAACGTCTTACGTATCGAAAGACAGATCGTAGTAAAAAAAATGATTCACCTAAAGTAGAGAAATAGAGAATGGGAAAGAATCATTCACCGCCGTCAGGTTTCACATAAAACAAGAATAGCCCTAAGCTTTTTTTAATCGTATAAACTCAGAAAAGAGGTTAAATAGACAATATAGTGTCTCGCGGTTATTTTATTATTACAAATTGAATAAACTGATTCCTAACAAAAAATTTTAACGAGGTACAATTATGTTACTCTATAAAAAATATTTGAAGATTTTCCTTGCCATTTTAGTATTTATGATAGCGTTTACTTCTGAAGATTTGATTGCCCAACAAATAATAGGTGGAAAAGTTGTTAAAAGGGGCATATGGAATAACAAAGAAGTTGAATATGCTGATGGACAAATCGCACTCAAACTTAAATCTGGTGTCCAAATGCAAAGTGTAATACCTTTAATTAACAAACTAAATGCAACGATAGTAGAAAATTTTGACAAGTTACGGTGGGCTCTTTTGGAACTGCCAACTGGGACTGATATTTTTTCTGTGATTACAGCATTGATGAATAATCCTATGATAGAAGCAGTTGAGCCTAACATGATGGCTCAAACAACTTTTAATCCTAACGATCCTTCTTTTCAGGACGGACATCAATGGGCATTAAGAAACATCGGACAGAATCCCCCAGGTGGAACAAATGATGCAGATATTGATGCACCAGAGGCGTGGAATATTACACAAGGGAACTCCAATATTATTATCGGAATTCTTGACAGTGGAATTCCTATGCTTAGTGGTTCGCTCTCTCATCCTGATTTAGATGATCTAAATAAAATTATCTTGGGGAATGATTACACCAACGATGGAGAAGGAGTTAGAGATTTGCTTGGACATGGAACACATGTGGCTGGAATTGTTTCTGCAGAAACAAACAATTCCACTGGAATTGCCGGAGTAGCAGGTGATTGCAAAATATTGGTGGTGCAGGTATTTAATGCTTCGGGTTATCTATGGTGGTCATGGTTTAAGAACGGAGTGATCTATGCAGTTGATAATGGAGCAAAAATCATCAATTTCAGCGGTGCAGGTGGTGCTAGTCAAGAGGCATATGATGCTGTTGCTTACGCAGATTCTCACAATGTTTTACTGGTTGCCTCAGCAGGCAATAACTGTGGGGCGCGCGTGTTTTATCCTGCAGCTTATTCAAGTTCGTTTCCAAATGTAATTGCAGTGTCAGCTACGGATCATAATGATGTAATATCAGAATATTCTAGTGTTGGGCCACAAGTAAATGTGGCTGCACCAGGTGGATATGGTACGGCAAACTTCTGCGAAACAGAGGACATTTACTACGATGCCGATGACATATATTCCACAACTCCAAATTATTCTTTTAATTTACAAAACCTTCATCCAGAGGTAACTCAGAATTACGGATATCTAGCGGGATCATCGATGGCAGCTCCTCACGTTTCGGGCGTAGCTGGGTTAGTACTTTCTTTAAACCCAAATCTAATTCCCTCGCAAGTTCGCAATATTTTGCAACAAACAGCAGATAAAGTTGCAGGTATGGGTGGTCAAAACTTTACAAATGATTATGGATACGGGCGTATTAACGCTTATAAAGCCATCCAACCACCAACTGCACCACAAAATCTCACCTACACCATAGTTAGTAATCATCCGCTCCTTTCATGGAATGCAAATACGGAGTTTGATGTTGTCCGATATGACATATACAGGGACTTAGGTGATGGTAGTACAAAAATTGGCTCTTCCACAACAACCAGTTATAATGATTATGATCTCTACATAAGTAGCAGCAATCCATATTTTGCATTTTACTACGTTACTGCTGTGGATTTAACAAACTTAGAGTCATCAGGATCAAACATCTTGAGGGTGTGGTATAATGGCTTACAAAAAGAGAGATCTGAAATCGCTCAGTTACCGAAAGACCCGACTCTTTATCAAAACTATCCAAATCCATTCAACCCGATAACTATAGTTAAATATTCTTTACCTGTAGAACAATTTGTATCCATAAAGTTATATAACAGTTTAGGTCAGGAAATCTCAACAATTGTAGAAGGGGTAAAACAAGAAGGATTTTATCAAGAGAGTTTTAATGCTTCGAAATTGCCTAGTGGAATCTATTTCTACAAAATGATTACTGGCACTACAATACAAACTCAAAAGATGATTCTTCAGAAATAAATAAAATTAGGAGCTCCCATCCTTTGTTTGAAATAGATGGACGGAGGATGGAATCTTTCTTGTGGCAAATGGGCGTTGCCGATTAACCCGGCTTCCATTTGATCGTGCAGCCTATCGCATAAGTTTCGGGGACAGAAATTTCTTCACCCCGCAGATATTCTTCAATTGCATTTTGTAAATATTTTGTCTGCACTTTTTCCGGTTCACGCCAGTTATCGTCAATCTTCCCGGTATAAATTAATTTTCGCTCGGCGTTGAAAAGGAATAACTCAGGCGTAAACGCCGCGCCAAATGCTTTTGCGGTTTGCTGCGATTCATCTCTTAAATAGAGGAAATTAAATTGTTTCTCTACTGCCCTCTTTTTCATTTCATCAAAAGAATCTTCCTCGTATAAATCAGCGTCGTTTGCGTTGATCGCTATGATCTGAAGTCCTTTTCCGCGAAAATCATTTTGAAGTTTTTTTATCCTTTCTTCATACGCTTGAACGTAAGGACAATGGTTGCACGAAAAAATAATGAGCAGCAAAGGACTGGCGGCAAAATCAGAAATGGTGTAATTTTTTCCGCTTATATCCGGCAGCCTAAAATCCGGCGCAGTTTGACCAAGTTCTATTCTTTTATTCATTTTCTTATTCCTACGGTTTTTTTCTTAATTTCCATATACAATAATCGCTAATTTTGAAATGAAGTTTTTCTATTTTTTATTAATAACCTTATTCCCGGTGATTGGCATGAGTCAAGAAATCTCTTTTGCGCAAAACCTTTACAATACATACGAAAGTTACCGCGAACCGTCGCTGAACTCCCGCAGGATAACGCACGCGAATATTCTGCCGCTCATCGAAAAGTTGCATCATAACTCGAAATTTGTGGTGCATAAATTAGGAGAATCTGTAGAAAAAAGGGAATTATTTTTAATAAAAATCGGAACAGGAAAAACAAAAATTTTTCTCTGGTCCCAGATGCACGGAGATGAATCAACCGCAACCATGGCGCTGTTTGATATCTTCAACTTTTTTTCGGCTAATGACTATTTAAATGAGTCGAGAGAACGAATCTTCCGGGAAACCACTCTCTACTTTTTGCCGATGGTTAATCCCGATGGAGCAGAAGTTTTTCAAAGAAGAAATATTTTGGAAATTGATTTGAATAGAGACGCAAGCCGGTTGGTTACTCCCGAAGCTATTCTTTTAATGAACACTTTTGACAGCCTGGATGCTGATTTCGGTTTTAATCTTCACGATCAAAGTACAAGGTATTCGGTTGGAAAAAATTATAAGCAAGCTACCATTTCTTTCTTAGCCCCGGCATTTAATGATAAAAAAGAAATGAATGAGAAAAGAGAACGAGCGGTAAAACTTATTGGGAGGATGACCGAAGTTTTACAGCAATTTATTCCGGGACATATTGCAAAATATTCCGATGACTATGAGCCGCGAGCCTTCGGAGATACATTTCAAAAAAAAGGAACGAGTACAATTCTGATAGAGTCCGGCGGATGGAAAGATGACGTTGAAAAACAATTTATCCGCAAAATAAATTTCATCGGGATGTTGTCAGCGTTCAACTCTATTGCAGAGAAATCTTATGAGAAAATTACACGGGATAAGTATGAAGCAATTCCCATGAATGATAATCAACTATTTGATCTTCTTTTAAGAAATGTTAGCGTAGAAAAAAATGGTCGGAGTTTTTCTCTTGATATCGCTATTAATATAACTGAGCAGAAATCGGGTAGAGAATCACAAGGTTTAATTGAAGATCTCGGTGACCTTTCGATTTTTCATGGAATTGAAGAGATGGATTGCACCGGATTTAGTCTGGTGGATGGGAAAGTCCATACTCAAACAATTAAAACAGAGGAAGAGCTGAACGAAATTGATTTTCAAAAACTTATAGAGAATGGAATTTTATTCTTGCCTGTAGAAAAAGAATTATTGAGTTACTCTCTTCAGGGAATTTCCCGGAGTAGATTTCAGCTTCAGTTTGTAGAACCCGGAGATTTTCATTTCCAGTTAAAGGTTGGCGGGCAGTCTGCATTCTATCTTTATAAAAATGACATCCCCAAATATGTTGTCTTGGGCGGATATCTTCTTCGTCTAAAAAATTGAGTGCCGGATTAAACTGAATAGATTTTTTCAAAATTTTTGCTATCCGAAATTATTTTCATTTATTTTAGACTTAACATTAATATTTATAAACAAGCCATCGCAGCGATTAAAGAATGATTAAATCCTCCAGGTTTTATGACGAATTTAATAAAGAAGCTATCCCTCACAGAGCGGCGTTATTAAATTTTGCAATTCGCATGACGGGAAATGAGGATGATGCCAACGACCTTGTTCAAGAAACTTATCTTAGAGCCTTTCGCTTTTTTGATAAATTTGAAGGGGGAACAAATTGTAAAGCATGGTTGTTTAGAATTCTTAAAAATACCTTTATCAACGCATACCGGAAAGAGAAAAAAGAACCAAACAAAGTTGATTACGAAGATATAGAAAATTTTTACGAAAACACCAAACCTTCAAATACTGACGATTCTCACCTAGAAAGAGAAATTTTTGACAACCTGTTAGATGATGAAGTATCCGAAGCAATTCAAACTCTTCCGGAAGATTTTCGAACGGTTGTTATCCTTAGCGATATTGAGGGATTTACTTATGACGAAATTGCAGATTTCATTAATTGCCCGGTGGGTACAGTTCGTTCCCGTCTGCACCGTGCAAGAAAAATGCTCTATTCAAAACTGTATACCTATGCCGATGACAAAGGGTATATATAGCGTGAGAAAGTTCTTTAGAATTCGGAGAAAAAATTAGCTCTTATTTTCCATCTTTCTCACCGTTAAAAATTTGAAAACCAGGAGTAAATTCTGTTCACAAAACAAGACAATTGCCAAGAATTAACGTGTTTAAGGGGATAAATCTTTTACTGCTCGTCGAAAACAATAATAATTTTGCAAATCCTTCGAAAAATCAATATATTTACTCACTAAAAAAGTTAGATTTTATGGCAAAAGTTAAAAACATTCAAGCATTGTGCAAATTTTGTAATTCTGTTACAAAAATGGAACTTACAGGCGAAGTTTTTTCTTCCGTTGAACACGAAGGAAAAGAATGGGCGAAGTGCAAAAAGTGCAAACAAATTCTCCTGATCGAAACTGATTCGATTGTTAGAGATTCCAAACATAAGATCGATCAAATTATACTTGAGAATTCAATTGATTATTCTCCCGAAAAAACTTTTAGCGTTGGAGATACCATTTACCACAAAACCTGGGATGATTTCGGAATTGTAATTTCCAAACTCTCACTTTCGAATGGAAAAGGCTCAATAACGGTTGAATTCCAAAAATTAGGATTTAAAAAATTACTTGAAACTCATTAAAACTACCCCGGAATTGAGGTGAATTAATTGGTAGGAATTACTATTTCGGAAAACGAATCAATTGATAAAGCTCTTAAAAGATTTAAAAAGAAATATGAACGCTCAGGCATTCTTAAAGAATTTAAGAAGCGGACTTTTTTTGTAAAACCTTCGGTGAAAAAACGATTGGAAAGAATTAAAGCTACCCGCAGAGCTCAACGAAACGATACTATGGATTAAAAAAAGCCGCCCCGATTCTTTCGGGGCGGCTTTTTTGCTATAAGACATCTGATCAACTCTTTTTCTTCAAATAATATTTTTCAAAATGCTTCTTTACACAATCCAAAGCCTCTTGCGGAGTATTACAAAAAGAAAACAATTTTAGATCCTCTTTACTTATCATTCCGCTTTCAGCAAGTGCATCAAAATTAATTAGATTTTTCCAATATTTTTCATCATATACAATGATCAGTAGGTTCTTCTTGATTTTCCCTGTTTGTATAAGAGTAATCATCTCAAAAAATTCATCCATCGTCCCGAACCCACCTGGATAAACGATTAGAGCTTTACTAAAATAAGCGAACCAAAACTTCCGCATGAAGAAGTAGTGAAATTCAAAACTTAATTGCGGGGTAACGTATTTGTTCACGAACTGCTCAAAGGGGATAGAAATATTGAGCCCAATAGAGTAGCCGCCGGCTAGTTTTGCCCCTTTGTTCGCTGCTTCCATAATCCCGGGACCCCCGCCGGTACTGATGATAAAACGGTTGCTGTCTAATCCTAAGTTCATAGACCACGTTGTTATTTTTTGAGAAAGCTCTACCGCGTCCTCATAATATTTTGACATATCAACGTGCTGCTGCGCTGTACGAAGTTTTTGAACAAAATCAGGAGTTGTTTTGGGATCTGAAGTCTTAATTTTATTGTATTCCTTCAGGGCATTTTTTTTTGAGCGAAGACGTGCCGAGCCAAAAAAGACGATCGTATCTAAAATATTATATTTTTTAAAGCGGGCGGCGGGTTCTAAATATTCAGAGAGAATTCTTATAACCCTTGCATCTGCTGAGTGAATAAAATCCAATTTTTCGTAGGCTTTATATTTTTGCATAAAGATTTTAGTTAATTAATAAAAATATGTTTATAATTTGGGGGTTGTAATATACTCTATTTCTCTTTTATTCTAATCATGGAATTATGAAAAAACTTATTTTATTTCTGCTCATACTCGGTCTTGTTGTCCCTTGCTATTCACAAAACATAAAAGCAGAAATTGAAAAAATACTTCAAAAAGTCCCCGCTCAATCACGGTATGGTATCGTGGTCTTAAATCCTATGAAAGAGGACACGCTCTTCGTTTACAATGCGAGCGTCCCCCTCGTTCCTGCTTCAAACACCAAATTGTTTACAACTGCTGTCGCTGTTTACTTATTGGAACCCGGCTATTCGATCTCAACCAAATTTTTCACCGACGCCAAGAAGATTGATCAGGGTAGGTTGGATGGAAATCTCTATCTGAAGGGCTATGGGAATGGATTATTTAGAAGCGATGACCTTGACCAAATGATAGAAAATTTAAAACGTAAAGGAATTACTGAAATAAATGGTGATGTTGTAGGAGACGATACTTTCTTTGATGATGTCTATTCTAGAAAAGATTGGATAGAGGATGAAACGCAAACTGTTTCTCTACCTCCGGTAAGCGCACTGGTACTCGACAGAAATAAATATGAAGTGAGAAAAAAGATACGGAGAAAAAGGTATAGGGTTGTTACGGAATTCTTTTCAGATCCACCGCTGAAAATTGCGGAAATTGTATTTAACAAATTAAAAGCAGCTTCGATTATCGTTAGCGGGAACTTTAAAAAAGGAGAAACTCCGAAGTCTGCAACCGAACTAACTGCTCATGCAATTAAATTGAAAGATTATCTGAGTGTTGTAAATAAAACAAGTGATAACTATTTAGCCGAATGTCTTTTTAAGATAGTGGGCGCAGTCTCTTCAGCAAAAGAAGGTTCTGCATTCTATGCCGCACAGACAATAAATAAATTTCTTTACGACAACGATATTCCATCCGAAGGAACAAAAGTAGTTGACGGTTCCGGTCTCTCAAGGAACAACAAGATCTCGGTGGGTGCAATTACCGGATTATTGGAGAAAATTTATTTTGATATCAGGTATTTCGATACTTTCTATAATTCGCTTAGTACTGCTGGCACAGACGGAACACTTAGAAATCGGATGAATAATTCGGGTTCGGATATTAATTTTAGAGGGAAAACGGGAACGTTGAACGGAGCTTCTTCAGTTTCCGGTTATTTAAAATTAGCTAACGGAGACGATCTCATTATCAGTATGATCTTTGAATTCTCAAAAAAAAATCAAAATTATTATAGAGATGTTGAAGACAAAATAATTGAAAAGTTAGCCGGATTCAATTACGAATCCGGCAGATAATCTTATCGCGGTAAAGCAGGATTCGTTGGAACGTTTTGTCTTCCACCTTGTTGAATAACACTGTTTGTGTTATCATTTTTAGCTGACGGCAGAAAGAAAAGATTTACAACTATTGCTAACACCACAAGCACACCCGCAAGCCACCAGGTTGATTGGCTTAAAAAGTCAGCCGTTCTTCTTGTTCCAAAAACAGATCCTACATTTGATCCGCCAAAAGTTCCGGCTAAGCCTGACCCTTTGCTTGCTTGCATCAGAATAATAATAATCAATAAAATTGATATAATAACTGAGATTCCTATTAAAACACTATACATAAACACCTTTCTTTGTATAAATGGTAGCGGGGGAGGGATTCGAACCCCCGACACATGGATTATGATTCCATTGCTCTAACCTACTGAGCTACCCCGCCATACTTGTTAAAATGGCTTCCAAATATACTAAACATTACAATTTTAGCAAAAATTAAAGTATCATTCTTAAAATCTTTAAACTATTTTTTACGGGTAAAACTATTTAGCTTCTCTCTCGACCTCCTGCCGGATGATTATAAGTAAACTTTCTCTTTTACCCCTTTTTATACGCTTCCATTAACTGCTTTAAGTCGCTTAAATAGAAGGAATGAAGAAAATCAACATCTTCAATTGAAAGAGGGGCAAATTCTTTTACATTCGCGGCAGCTTGCTGTTCGGTTCTTATGCCGGGAATTACTGTTGAAATTCCCTTCTGGCTTAAAATAAAACTCATCGCAAAATCAATAGGTTCAATCCCTCTTGCATCCGCTAACTCAAAAACCTTTTCAAGTCTATCAAGTGATAAATTCAGCAACTCCGGGTTTAATCTTTTACTTCTGTGGTCGTTTAAGGCGAAGACTTTTTCTCTGGAAAACTTTCCGGTTAATAATCCAAAATGGAGTGGAACGCGGGCAATGATGCCATACTCATTTTCAACCGCCAAAGGAATAACTTCTTCTAAAGCAATCTGATTAATGATGCTGAAAGCAATTTGAAACGTATATCCGATTTTATGTTCAATAAAAAAAATTGCCTCCTTCTGCGGTTCAAACGTATTAAGCGAAATACCCCAATACCGTATTTTGCCTTCTTTTTGCAGTTGTTCCATGGCTTCAATACATTCACCTTGTTCCAAATGCTGAATGCGCGCGCTATGTAACTGATAGACATCAATCACATCTTTTTTTAACCGTTTTAAACTTTTTTCGCAAGCAGTTAAAATATATTGTTTGGAATAATTTGAACTTGCTGATCCAGTATCCGATAAAGTGTTTCCGACTTTAGTGGCAAGAAGCAGTTCATTCCATTTTCCGCCAAAAACATTTCCAAACAATTCTTCACTATGACCGAACCCGTAAAAATCCGCAGTGTCGAAAAAATTCACCCCAAGTTCTGCTGCTTTTAAAATTGCCTTTTTAGAAATTTCATCATCAACCTGACCCCAGCCAATAGGAACGTCTCCCGCCATCACCGGTCCTCCTATTGCCCATGAACCAAAACCAATTTCAGAAACTAATAAATTTGTTTTCCCGAGTTTTCTATATTTCATGCCTACTTAGAGAGTTTGTTTTTAATATTTGCAGCATATTCATTTTTAAAAAGATTTGCGTCGTTCGATTTCCAATCTTTGATCACAATTCCTGCACCTTGTAATCGCTGGTTGGTTTTCGCTATTCGATTAACAGGGTCGGGATGTGTAGAGAGAAATGTTGCTACTTTATTGCTCTTTGAACTGACTGTTCCGTCATCCCGCATTTCTTCAAAAAAGAATTTTACGGCGCCCGGATAAAAGCGGGTATCTTTAAGATACTCAAAAGAATAGTTGTCGGCATCATCTTCATCCGATCTGCTGTTTGCCAAAAATGCGAGTCCAACAAAAAGATTGGAAGCAACTTCAGCAATTTGATTTGGCTGGCTTCCGAGCAGCATTCCAAGCAAAAATTGAGCTCCATAATATTTTGTCATTCGTTGAGTTGCATGTCTTTTTTCAGCATGTGCAATTTCGTGTCCTAATACTCCGGCAAGAGCGGCTTCGGAATCAAGATATTTAAGCAAGCCCGTGTAGATATAAACGTTCCCACCCGGTAAAGCAAAAGCATTTAAAGTGTTATCGTCGGCAATTAATTCAATCTTATAATCATATACACTTCTTTTTGCGATCTTGGGGGAAGTTAATATTTGTTGAAAAATGCGTTGGTCTATATATGTTCTAATTGAGGGATCGCCTCTAAAGACCGGGAATTCAGCTTGATTGGTTAACATTTCAGCAGAAACATCGTGGCCAAGTTTTACATCTTCTGAATCAGAAAACATATTGAATCCACCGCTTCCGCTGCACGAGCTGAGAATAACAACTGAAAATAACGATAAAAAAAGATTGATAATATTCGTTTTCATTCTTGCACCTCTTTCTGTATTAAAGTTAATTCTTTCCAAAGGTAGTCCAGAAGTTCTTGAATTCCGTTCCGTGTTGCTGAAGAAAAAACTATGGTCGGAGAATCTGCTCCACGGAATTTTTTCTTTTTCAATTTTACAATCTCCGTTTCTGTTAACAGATCAGATTTGGAGATACTAATAAGCTTTTTCTTTTGAGCAAGAATTTTGCTGTGTGTCTTTAATTCCTTAAGGAGAATCGAAAAATCTTTTTGATAATCTTCCGACTGACTATCAATTAAAAATAGAAGGATTTCTGTTCTTTCAATGTGCCGCAAAAACAAAAGTCCGAGTCCTTTTCCCTCAGAAGCTCCCTCAATAATGCCCGGGATATCCGCAACGGTAAAACTTTGATACTCTTTATACCGCACAATCCCCAGATTTGGTTCAAGGGTAGTGAAGGGATAATTGGCTATTTTGGGTTTAGCTTCTGAAATTGTAGAAATTAAAGTTGACTTTCCCGCATTAGGAAAACCGACTAACCCAATATCGGCTATCAGTTTTAATTCCAAAATAATTTTTATTTCTTCGCCGGGTTTACCGTCTTCAGCAAATCGGGGCGTCTGGTTAGTCGCCGTCGCGAAATTGGAATTCCCTTTTCCACCTTTTCCTCCTTTCGCAACAACGACCTTCATCCCGTTTGTATTGAGGTCGTACAGAAGTTTTTCTGTCACCGCATCCTTTACCATCGTGCCTACGGGAACTTGAACAAGAATATCTTTTCCGTTTCTTCCGTCTTTTAAAGAATTTGCTCCTGCTGCACCATCTTCAGCGGCATAATTTTTTTTATAACGGTAATCTAAAAGTGTGGAGAGATTACTGTTTGCGACAAGAATAACATCACCTCCCTTACCGCCGTTGCCGCCGGAAGGACCTCCTTTGGGAACATATTTTTCGCGGCGAAATGTAATTGCGCCGTCTCCCCCTTTCCCTGCTGAAATATTAATTTGTGCGTAATCAATAAACATTAAAACTCCTTATCACGAAAAAATTGTTCTATCTTTTCCTTTAGCAAGACTGCCTCTTTTCCCACAGAATTTACGCGATAAGAAAGAAAAACATCTTTAATAATTTGGTCTGCTTCATCCTCATTGGAACATTCGGCTATACTCTCGAGCGTATTCACAAAATCTAAACTGTCCTGATTAAAAATCACGTTAATGATTTTCATTGTCTCTTTTGTAGTGAAATAACCGAAGATATCATTTTCAGGTTTGTCGGTCGAATCAAATTTTTCTTTAACGGGTTCTTCTTCGACCGAATCGAGTTTTTCCTGATCCTCGCTTTCACTTCCATCTTCTTTAAAAGAATCATTTTCAACTTGAGCTACGGTCTCTTCCTCCTGAGGTGGTGCGCTTTCTTCAAGCGATAGATCTTCTAAGTTTGCACTTTCAGCAGCTAAATCTTCATCTTCAATTACACTTTCATCAGCTAAATCTTCATCTTCAATTACACTTTCATCAGCTGAATCTTCATCTTCAATTACACTTTCATCAGCTGAATCCTCATCTTCAATTACACTTTCAGCAGCTGAATCCTCATCTTCAATTACACTTTCAGCAGCTAAATCCTCATCTTCAATTACACTTTCAGCAGCTAAATCTACTTCTTCTTCACTTCTGCTTTCTTTTTGATGCAGAGCCTCTTCTTCAAGAAAATGATCTTCACTATTTCCTTCATCAATTGAATCAACTTCGTGAGAGAAGACTTCCCCGTTAATCGAGCTATCCGATGCTGATACAGGATCACCACTCTCGTTCTCTTCCGGCTTTAGAATTTCAGGTTTTAAAACTTTTGGCGCCTCAACTTCCGGGGTTGTTGTACCCTGCAGCAAATCGTCCAATTGTTTTTCATCATCATTCAACAAGTCCTCTGCTGATTTGAAGATATCAAGTTGAGCTTCATTTTGTTCAACTTCCCTCTGTTTTTCCTCCGCAAGTTCTTCTTCAACTTCAAATGAGAGGGAGCTAAAAAGAGCCGATTGAATTTCTGAAAGTTCAAACTTTTGTTTTGGATCAACTGAAAGAAGTTTCCTTATTCTAAAAATGTGATTGTGAAGCCCTTTATCTTTTAAGAATATTTCAAGAGTTTCAATTGAAAGGCGTGTTTTTATAACCTCGCCTGTATTCAGAAATTCCGCAATATCTATCAACGCATTTTCAAGAACATTTTTCATCTGCTGTTCAAGCAGTTGCTTCTGTATTTTTTCAAGAAAAGACTCAAACTCAAAAATAGTGATAGTGAGCAGCTGTTTCTTTTCTAAGATCGTTAAAAAAATCTTTTTGTAGTAATCATAAAAGTAAAGGTAATTAAAAAACATCTTCACTTCTTCTTGAGAACGTACTTCACTTGTGTCAAAAACAAATTTTTTCAACGTCCAAACCGGGCGAAGCAGATAGGTTAATTGAAACGTTACCGCCTGCTGAATTATTTTTTTTACTTCTTCATAAGGAAGGAGTTTATTCTTTTTAATTTCCTGACTTATCGCTAAAAAATGCTGGGCGAGTTCAGTGCCGCTGTAATCAAAAACCGATTTCTGCAACAGATTTTGCCGGTCGAGAAAAATAAGATAATCTATCTCGGCGGAAATATACCGCACAATTGCCGGGTGGACTTTTGCTTTGGTCAGATCATCCAAAGTAAAAAAAGAACCGAGCCTTTTAATCTTATTCAGATTAAAATCAGTGATAAATTGAATTTCCTTTTCAAACATTGCTTAACTTAAGTTATTCTTACCCATAAAATAAAAAAAATCCCGGTTAAAAGTTAATCGGGATAAAAATATGCCCTCACCTAACGTCTCCCAAAGAGAGAGGAGAAGGGATTTTTTCGACCAAGATTCCACTCGTTTGGAGTTTGGTGATCGTAAATATATTGATGTATTCAGTTCTACATGTTTCAATCCACGCGCCTGCATGAGGCGCGACGTTGGTGGCATAACCCATAGAGAGACCGACCATGTTTCAATCCACGCGCCTGCATGAGGCGCGACCTGGCTTGAGGATCACGAGGGGGTCGAGGCTATTGTTTCAATCCACGCGCCTGCATGAGGCGCGACTAAGCAGCTTAAAGAATATCTGCTCCGACAGTTGTTTCAATCCACGCGCCTGCATGAGGCGCGACCTCCGCTTATTAAACTTGCGTAGGCAAACGGAACGTTTCAATCCACGCGCCTGCATGAGGCGCGACCGGCTTGTTCTTGGAGCATCTTTTTGTTCATATTGTTTCAATCCACGCGCCTGCATGAGGCGCGACATAATCCCGGTAGTTCAACTGTTGTTTTAAGAATGGTTTCAATCCACGCGCCTGCATGAGGCGCGATCACGATTTATCAAAAATTGGGGGGATTATATAATGTTTCAATCCACGCGCCTGCATGAGGCGCAACTCTTTGGTTATTTGTTCAACTTCACTTATAAGTGTTTCAATCCACGCGCCTGCATGAGGCGCGACCG
>Ga0100392_1003303_pt1 | contig 14808 bp, 9 predicted proteins | sample CryGeymeta201516_FD_81548 | JGI IMG/M metagenome (GOLD analysis project Ga0100392, IMG submission 81548) | Groundwater microbial communities from Crystal Geyser aquifers in Utah, USA - Crystal Geyser metaG 2015-16 | ecosystem: Environmental > Aquatic > Deep subsurface > Groundwater | place: USA... | reverse complement strand
TTCATTTTCAGGTAATGATTCTTGCTTAATTCGATGAGCATCTATGACATCTTTCAATTGGTTAGAATAATGTCGGTGTTCGCTAACCCAAAAGAGCTCCAGGTTGATAGTACCTCCCCTTTCATAATCCATTACCGCGACACTTGCATTGTACAGACCACACTCATCTTTGAACCTGTATCTATCACCGACGTGTCCCATAATACGAGATTTTGACGTCGAAGCCATGAGCTGAAAGGAAGAGGCACTATACTTCGGTGGACATTCTTTGATTTGAAAGTCGATAGTGGCAAGGAAATAATCACTCGACTCCTCTTGTTGGCATGTCCACGAGTCCAAAGGACTAGCGTGGAAGCGGCTAATATTTTGATTCACGGTGCCGTCCGGGGCAGCCATGTCAATATTGGTGGATGCTTCAATCCCGATTATTCGGCATGAAATTTGCGTTCTGCCGGGATTGCCCTCTTCGATATGAACTGTTCCTTGGTATTTTTTGGGCGCATACATATTCATTGCGTCATCTTTTGAAAGATTGTTCCGACGCGTAAAAATGGTTTGGTCGGAGAGTTCAGATATCTCTGTGATGCTCAAAGTGAGCAGAGCCAAACCAATTACAGGAAGAACACGAAATGCCAGGATTGCATTGGAGCCTGACGTCGATCTTGGCCGTACAAAGGCAGGCCAGTTGCGACGACCACGAGCCATTTCGGTCCTCATTTTTGGTAACATACTGATTTTTCGAGTTCAAAAAGATCAAAATATTCTGTTGAGCTTCTTGCAAAAATAAATGAAAAATTCAATTTGTTCAACAGATAACTGAAAGCTGAAAGCTGAAAGGGACCTGGCAAAAAATCGAAATAATGAGGCGGGGGATACTTCTTTTCCGCTACCTACATGCAGGTCCCGAGTAAATGTGCGCTTTAAATATTGATCCCCAACACTAAACAAGCGAATTCCTCATTTGCGGCTACCAATGTCCGTCTTCCACCATACTAATCAAACCATTCAAGGCACCCCAATGATAAAACAAGGTTCCACTGCATTCAGGGGCATTTTTGTAGGGAGAATAATTTTCACAAATGTGCTTGTTGGCCTCCCATTGACTCATCAGCAATGCTTCCATTTGCTTGCACAGTGACTTCCGGGCAACAGCAACACTATTTGAATTGCTCCCTTTTGAGAGAGAGTTTTCATCAGTATCTTCTGCATTTCTTTGATCTGACTGAAGGCTCCAGTACACAAGCTGTAAATGAAAGTCGTAAGCAAAGAACAGTCAAACGCACACCCATCACAAGAACCAAGTAGCAAACAAGCAAAATGAAAACACTCACTTGTGACATTGGACCCCAGGTGTACCCTCTCCAATACACCCATTTATTTTGCATGTAGGTTGGATCATCAGCGCTGATGCTAGGAAGCCCCCAATAGCATTTCTCTGGATCATTTCCCTCAAAATCACCTCTGGGCGAGAGACAAAAGCGACTTGCATTGAGCAACCACGACTGCGCCATCATCTGGTCTTGGTCGTCGGTCCCTGCTCCAATTGCCATGGGATAAAAGCTGGTCGGTGTTACATGCTGGACAAATACATCCTGCAATGCAAGACGGTTCACAAAAGCCTCCTGTTTTGGATCCCATAGGTGCTGTTGAATCAAATTACGCATGGCATCACCTCTTACTCTCAACGACGAGACAATTTTTGGATCTTTGCCAATGATGTCTGCTAATATTGACAGACTATAGGCTTCTTGGACAAATAGAGAAGACATTCCCACATCATACATCTGCATCATGTGCGTAGTGTTGTCATACATATCGCCATCATACCTTGTGTAAGAAGGTTGGAATTGTGAGAAGGAGTTAGAAAAGTGCAGCACCAACGCAAATATACTCCCTTTGGGCTTAAGCACTTACATTGGCGAATTGTCTAAACCGCTTTCCCACCGTGCACACTGCATGTTGTTGGCTTTGATATTTCTGTTGTCGGAAGGAGAGTGACCTTCCCAGTAACTTCCCAACCCAATGAGACCTAGTGGTTTCATAACTCTCTTTTCCGCAAACCAGTCATTCCAATCCATCAAGTCATCAAAAAGTGCTTCCACAACCCACTTGTCTTGGTATTTTCTATAAAGCTCTAGCAATACTTTGGCGCCAACAGGGGGCTCGGTTCTGTCCTGTGATTTGACTCCTGCTGTGCTCCAATTAGGAATGAAGCCTGCTGCAGTTTTGCTCTTGACTACCTGAAATAAATTGGAGTATGCAATATCTCTATTGTCAAGGCCTGCCAGCAGGGACGCAAAGAAATTATCCCAGTCAAAAATAATGTACGCCCAATCCTTTGTTGCAAATCCACTATTGCCATCCCAGTTGTCCCACCTGGACACGGGCATGAACGGACCATTTTCCACGGGACAAAAAATCAGTGTCCACATAACGGAAGCTTGAATGGCCTCTGCTACTGCAGCTTTGTTTCCAAATTTTGAAGTAATACGTTGTTTCTCTGCAAACTTTCTGGCCTGAATAGTAGCCTCCATTTTTGGTAACGAAGGCACTGATTCCATTCCAACAGTAAAGCCTATTTTCGGCATCCCTAGACCAGTGCTGGTGAATGAAATATTTAGCATAGCGGTCTGTTGATTGTGTTTATGGGTATTTTCATTAGACATCATCAGGTGCCTGGTTTTTAGTGATGCTACATTTCTTTCCGTGGCGTGTTCTTGGGATTGACTGTCAAAGACCGTAGTCAACATTGTAGTACCGAGACCTGGTGTGGTGTATAAAAGGCCAGCCGGTGTCTCCGTCACATTTCCTGGACTGAACCAAGCATACCTCCCACCAATGTGTAGTTCGAAGTCATTGGTACAGTGTCTCTTGTTGCACTCAACAGCCGTGATTAAAAACTGTAACTCATTTTGATCTCGTCCAGAAACAGAACACTCCATGACCAATGTAAGACCTTGGAAGGTAAGGTTATATCCAATGTAGGACCGGTCGTAGGCATGCAGACCGACTCTAACAATTCCTTTCGAGTCCGGAATGGCTGTATCCAGACACTGCTTGGTCGATTTTTGGCATATTGATAGCTCGACGACAGCTCCTTCGGGGAGCTTGACAATACTGAGAATACTCTTTCGTAGCCAATATCCCCAGCCTTGTTTGAGAGACCGTTGAAGCTCTTCCCTCTTTTGTTCGGGTGGTGACAACGATGGTTGAAATTTCACATTACCGCTATCCTGAGCCATTAATTGGAACTGATCGTCAAGTAGACCCTCTCCATCACGGACCGTCATCAAAGGCATGGAAGCATTCGCTGGACTCGATGGTGGCAAATCCGTTCGCTTCCAATAGACTTTGACATTAGGATCATCACCATTGCGTGTTGTCATTTTGCTATGTTCACATGCATTCGTTGTGTCGTTTCGAGTAATGTGTACCCGAAAGGGATACGCTTGTTGGCGTTGCGTACGAACAAAGAGTGGATTGTCAATTGCCATGTTATTTTTATTCGGTGCGTAGGCGTGTCCATCACCACACACCAAATGTCCGTCCATCCATACCCATCCCGTGGATGTCCCATCAAATTGACATTCAAACGTATAAACGCCATCTCTGGCAATCACGGCTGTGCCCACCAATTCACCAGAAAGATGGCACCTGCTTTTCGTCAGTAGTTGTTCTTGCTGCTTTAAAGCAGCGGACGACAAGAACGAGAACGAGAGCTCGGCGGAATGTGTCGTCCCAGTTACACTTGGAGTACCGGCCAGAGCAGCATTCTCGTACAGGTGAAACGTGAGCCCCGAGGACGGTGCATTGTTGGAAGACAATGACGGTCTTTTCGCGGCGACTATTGCACACTGTCGACCTGTAAGGCCTACGTTGAATATGGCGGACAAGATCCACGTAGCAGGAAAATTCTTCCTCATTACTCCTTTCTTGCTTTGTCACTACCAGTGGGATTCTCGATTCGACGAGGAGAGCACAAACAAGGGTCCGAATATAAAGTATTGTATCAATGAATGGAAAAGTGATAAGTCAGTCAACGATGGGGTGGAAGGATAGAAGATAGAAGATACAAGCTTCACTAAAACAAAAAAATCCAAAATAAATGTCGCACACCTGCTTTCATGTTATTGACTCTGAATCTTAACTCTAAATCGACAAAATACCGGTTGCTTCATTGAATTCTTGTCCTCGACTATTCCCCCCCCCCCGGTCGTTTATACCAGCATAGCTTAGTGAAGAAAGTTCTTGGTGATTTGCTTGCCGTCCGCGTCCAACAATACTGCGCGCACGGACCTGTCCACAAATTGAAGGCACGAGAAATGCCCCTAAAACTGAACCACTCCTTTCTATGCAGTGTACAATAGCAACAAAGACAAGCGATTTGTTCGATAATGCAAGGATCGCCTTTGAAACCTTAAACCCTGATCACATAATACAGACTGCTAGATCTTTTGTTTCCTTAATTGTTACACACTAATAATAGCGCAACATCTGGTCAACACTTCGTTGGTTGACAGTATGCCCTGCCCAACAAACCTCCCTGCGTGCGTCATGCGCCATTAGCGATGATGCTTGTGACTCCTCTTCCTTGAATCACTGGATGATACGGAACAGGAACGGTCGTCTAGTCGTCTTTTGGAGGAAGAATGACTTCGTTTTCGTTCCTTGTGGTCACCCTTGTGATGTCGACGCTGTTTACGATCTTTTCGTCTCGATCCCGCTGTTGAAGACGTTGTAGACAACGAATCATGTGAGCTGTCATCTGAATCTGAATCATATTCTTTTCTTTTCCCGTGCCTTTCTTTGGAATGTTTTCTCTTTCGCTTGGCTTTGTGGCTTTTGCGTTTTTCTTTGGATTTCCTCTTCTTCTCATCCTTGCTGTGTTTTGAATGTCTTCTTCGATCGGAATTGCTCTCTATCTCGCTATCGTCACTGCGCTTCTCTCCACTGTTTGGCCCCCTTCCAACACCACAGTCAACAATGATGATTTTTTGCATTGCAGTAGGTTTTGTCCCTTCCAATTCTACATCCGTCGCCATACTGTGAACTGCCGACATTCCTTCAACCACTTGGCCAAAGACTACGTGTTTCTGGTTCAGGTGGGGCGTTGGTTGGAGCGTAATAAAGAACTGACTCCCGTTCGTATTTTTACCCTTGTTGGCCATACTCAAGATGCCAGCCTTATCGTGGGAAATAGCAAACGATTCATCAGCAAAGGTTCTTGCCGATGTATTTAAAACGGAATATCCACCAGTACCGTTAAAGTGCTCAAAATCGCCGCCTTGTACCATGAACTGTGGAACAACCCTATGAAAGATGCTTCCTCTGTACGTTGCCAATGGTCGCGAGGGAGTTGTACGACCGGGGGATGCACAGAGGGCTGCAAAATTCTGGCATGTGTTGGGACAGGTCTCACGAAACAGTTGCATGACCATCCGATGAGGTGGATGCGGACTGCCTGCTATCGATACCTCAAAGAAACAACAGTTTTCGTCATCGCTGTCTTTTGTGGCCATGCTTCAACTTTGTTTGTCTAATAGCTCGTTTGTCGAGAAGATTGATCAGTAGACTTCACAAAGCATCAGTGCTAACGATGGAAAAATAATAATGATGGTTTCATGTTTCATTGTTGTCAAAGATTAGTAAAAAATAATTTTGGAGGTCGGACGAGGAGGAGTTAATAATAGTACTACTAAAAGTAGCTAGACTGAATCCACCCGGAAAGACAATTCCACCTCAGAGTTTAACATTCGAGAGGAGTGGAATGTTCGAATAGCTAAAGGCGGTTTTCTACTAACTAGACTACTATTAGTAGGAAGTAAGGAACACTTGAGCTATTAACGGTAGTCAGTAGTAAGCATGATTATTAAGATAACAAATCCTCTTTCTAGCTCGCGATCTACTATTGAAGTACTCCCCGACAGCGCTCATCTTATGCAAAAATAGGTGCTCTCAACATCCGTTTTTTGTTGTTGAATTGATCAGAGCAGAAGCAACGCTGTATCCTAGAGCTGAAATCTACCTAGATTTGTATTGGAGCAGACAAGAAACAAAAATGCACTTTTTCTGGTAAGAATACTCAGATTATGCAAGCTCATTTGTATATATGTCAACCAGAATATCTCCTTCAACCTCTGCTATATTCTTGTTCGATGGGATTCTGCTCCAAAAAGCTCAAGCCTTTTTCTTCGACGACTATGTTAATCACTTTTCGCTTTCGAGGTGATCCGGGTGCCGTCCAGACACTGCTGGAATCATCGTTTGGTAGTTCACCTGAATCACTGGTTGGGGGCAACTCCTCTTCCCCACTTGCACTGTGCGTCTTTCCATTATCTCCGTCGTCGAACGAAACAATATCTGCTTCGGGCATTCGATAGGTTACAATGGCATTGATAATGGTCGTCATTGTGCAGATAATGGACAACCCAGATCCGAACATAAACTCACAAGATTCGCATACTTCGTCGGAAGCGTAAATAATGAAGGTGGAGCCGTGACAGAGAGCCCCTAGGATCAGTATAGCACTGATAAGCTTGATTACTCTCCTTCGTACAGCAATGCAAGCCAGGCAGACTAAAATGATCATCCCTGCTCCAATAAGGATGTTAGAAGCTATACTCAGATATCGCGCGATCTGAAAGATTGTATCAAAGGTTTCTACTTGTTCAGTCGAATAGAGTTTGCAGGTCAAGTCGGATGAGGCTGCTTTGTCTTCAAAGGAAAAAAACCCAATACCCATGCCCCCTGCATTTTGATATTGCTTTTGGCTGTTTCCAACAAAGACAAAATCGGCTGCGGCAAAATAACAACCCCACGAAGCTGTCATGACCAAGAGGAAAGAAGAAATGCCTAAAATCATTGCGTACATGGAACTGGGTCCGTGAGGAAATCCGCTGAAAGATGTCGCACATGGTATGTAGGTTGTTGTTATAAGAGCATTAGAGTTTTCAAATTGTTGTAGTTAGGTGGCAAAACAAGAAGAGGAAAGAAACACAGAAGATGCAGAAACACGGAGTGTGAGAGATGAGAGATGAGCACAGGCTACAGGAACGAAGGACGAAGGTTCCAAGTTCCAAGGTTCCCCTAGCAATCTACCGAGCAGCGCTCATGATGCGCGCTATATTACTCTTTCGACGTACCAACATGATTGAAAGCCTGCCATATTTCAGGTTGTATCTGCACTATTATTGTTTGTTGAAGTTGTTCTCTTGTAAATAAGTTGGCTGTTAATCAAGTATATCTTGCACGTAGTGCTCGAGTATGTTTGTGATCAAGGATCAAGTTGGATATTTAGAATTGTGAAAAGAAATTAACGACTCAACATCGACAGGCTCGTAAAAAGAATCTCAATTTTTTAAGGATATCACACTAGACGCCTACTTGCTCACAGTCACTACTATCTCCTTAAATTTCGCGCAATGCGTCTTCTGATAAACCGAATGGCGGAGGAACTCGATTCTGATGCCTCCAAATGCGGGCAATGAACTTTTCATCAACCGCTGCACAGCCTTCGTGTTCGGTTCGTTCATCAAAATTGCCATTGGCATCAGCTGGAAAAAACAGCAGGGCATCTCCTTGTTTCGGACGAATGGCTAGTTTGTCTTGGGAACGATCTACCTGTTTGTAGGTCGAGGTTGATGTTAGCTTTCCAAAGCGCGTCAATCCTCCTTCCTGTACATCATTTAAGTATACAATCAATGTTGCCAGTGTCTGTCCTCCTCGATTGGCATCTTCCGTGGCAGCAGATCGGTTGGCATCGTAGTGTGGTTTCAGTACCTGGTCCGCTTCGTAGCGAATCACTGTAGGCGCCTCAAAAAGCGATGCTTCATCCTTTTGTGCTGCCTTGTTGCCGATATCGGTTGTAGTGAATAGTTCAGCTGCCCGGCGAACAAAGATCCCACTGCCGGCTTTCATATCGTCTAATGTTGTCGAAGTAGATGTTCGCATGCTCTGTAACGAATCGGCACGATTTTTGGTAAATAGCCCAATCCCTGTTACTGCCAGTACCAAAAAGAGGACAAAATTTTGCACCATGTGTGAAATCAAATCTACTTGGGAGGTTCCTGGTACATCTTTCGTTTGGAACCATCCCAGTGCAATGGCAGCCCACGTCACAGGTCCCTTGGTCGCCAATTCGACGAGATCTTTGAAATCATCGGTCCAACCAGCATAGGCCACGGGCGATGGATTCAATCCCCTGTCTCTGGCCATGCGGATCATTTCGTTGCACGAGGTTGTATCCAAAAAGTTTTCAATCACGTACACATCTGGGTCGGAGTGGATGCGTTGCAATCCTTCAAAGTTTTCGCGAATAGCCATCCGAGGTCCTCTATCAGCTTTTGTAGTGGTGGTAGTGGTGGTGGTAGAAGGAGCCGTCACGGCGAATAGAAGATTTTGATGATGCTCCTTGTTGTTGTTGTTGGATTGCCGTTGGTATATGTGCTGGAGAATGGGAGAAAACCCGTCGGCAATATCTGTCAACGCCACTGCCAACAACAGAAACACGAGAGCAGCAGCAGCAGCTGTGGCATTTGATGGTTTCATGGTAACCAGTAAACAGACTCAGTAGAGTCGATGGAATGGATGATCCCAATAGGCGGGACTACCTCAAATAGAGGTATAGTGTTGACAGATCGGAAGTAGCCCAACAAAGGTGAAAGTGATAGCACGTACAACACGTAGTTACTCAGTACTTCTTATCGAGTGCGAGTAGTCTAAATTATATTATTGGCTTGATTTTTTTTTAATGTTCCTGTTGTTGCGTACGGTACTGAGTAGACTACTGTACGTGCAAATACGATCAAGAAGTAGTTGTGGATTTGAAGGCTGTCACGAGTGGGATTCAAACGAAAGATATCACAAGAAGGAATATTCGTATGTTTCTTCCATCTTCTATCTTCTTGTCCTGCTTTCCAGTTGCATGATCCTATCAAACGACCTGCTTTTACATTTATTTTAATGACTACCAGTAACATCTAAGAGGCGCCCGCAAAATCGAAACCGGAATAATCAATAGTCCATACCAGACAAAAAAAAATGCGAAAGATAACGCTGCTTCTTTCCTTGTCCTTCGTGGTGGCTCAAGTTCAAGGATACACTTCGAAAAAGCCTCCGTTTCTGACGAGTCGAGATATGTGTGGGATCTGGCGTTTAAAAATAGACCCTTTACAACAAAGAGATGACAATGATAGACTACTAGACAAAATGCCAACAAATACAAACCAAGAGGTGGAATTTGCCTTACGTTTGAATGAAGATGGAACGTTTGATCCCTACACAACAATGGACGATTCGGCTACTACTTTTAGGATGCAGCAACTCGAAGGATACCAATTAAATATGGATCTACAAAATTTAATTGGGAGAGGGGGCTGCTGGGACTATCGCGACCAATGTCTGCTTCTAGCTACCGATCGATCAGAGAAAGTAGGCTCAGCCAACATCAAAGACACGGTTTTTGAGGGGAAAATACTGGCGCAGGTCAGTGAACGCCTCAACGAAAATGAAGGCCCAATAGAGAGGGAGGATAGCAGCAATGACAATACCATCACCGATATTGATGTTCACTTATCCATTCCCTACGGAAGAATATCAACCGGAAAATTTTTCTATCCCAACAAGCACTCTGCGTTTTTTGACCAGCCCATGTTGTTCGAACCATCCGTTACTGGCACATTCTGTATGAATCAATTACTCGGTAAACTCAATACACGCATCCACAAGGAAGAGCGCGACAAAGCGAGCAACACAAAAGCAGCTGCAAAATATCACAAGCGGGACTTTTACAATCGTACCTTTTATCTGACGGATACTCCACACCCAGTGAACCCGGGATATGCAGCCCAAGATCTGTATTATGATGAATCCAAAGCAACGCTGGATATTCGAGTCATGCCCATTACGTTCCACCCCAACAATACCTTTTCTACTATTGGATCCGGAAAAATATTACGTGGAAGGTACGGTATTACGGGCAAAGAGCGGGACGCGCTCTGGTTTCAGGTTTCCTTGTTTGGAGCAGGGAGATCAGCACCAGGATCCGTCTTTTCAGAAGGCAAACTGCTTTCCCAGGACGATCGCAGAGGCTACGTTGGGCCGATTCAGGCGTATTCCAATAAGCACAACGAGACAACCTATTTTGTGGATGGCGAGTACTTTTACGGAACCGACCTGAAACGAGCCAGGAAACCAAATTCAATGGGAACCTTCACGCTACAGGAGATTGACGAAAAAGATGAGGAAGTAGGATATGACGATGTGGTAAGCAATGTTAAGAGTGGTGAAAGTGACAGTCAAGATTGGGAGGATGGCGGCAATGTTTTTCAATGATTGTGTTATCTACGTTTGTTACTCAACATGAGATCAAGCCTGCGTTGGCCGAAGATGTGACAAACTGTCCTTAGTTGATCGAAGGTCGCCGTTGATCTTCCAATTTTGTATATCATCTTGTATATTAGTTATGAACTGCTCGGTTGATTGGCCGAAATTAGAATAGAATACAATGGTGTATCTGCTTTGGTTGCAAAATCGTGCAAGCACCTCCCAGTTTTTCTGTGCTTTCTTCCTTTGACAGAAGTTCGAGCTATGCACAGGTTACATCTGGAAAGATGCTACATCCTGTAGTACAGAAAGAATTTTGTTGTTGTTTCGCAACAGGTTCGATGACCTGCTTACTACCATCTGGTAATACCAGTACAACCTCCTTATCGTAGACTGTCAGCCTTTCGGGAATATACAGTTCATTGTCGTCTTCAGTAGAGCTAGTACTGGCCAATTGCCTGTTTGTCCTTTGGAGATTAGGTGGCTGGTCATTGATTCGACTTCTTGAGGTATATAAATACTCATCCTTGTTCCAATCGTCAAATTCTGACTGTGAGAATGCTTCTGGGATGTGACAAATGACGGCCCCATTGACGAATGATACTACTACTGCTAGTATTGATAGAAAAGCTCCAATGGAGAATTGGCAGTCTTCGCAACTGAAACTGGAGAGAAAAATAAGAAATGTCATAGTTTGCAGAAATGCTCCCAGTAATACAATTCCACTCAATATAGTAATCGTCGATGGCTTGACCGACAAGCAGCTCAGACAGATTAGAAAAAGGACGGAAATGCCCAATAAGATGGTGGCCAAGAGTGCACATCCCCGTGCTGCTTGGAAGTACCCATCGAATTCCTTTGTTTGTTGGTCCGAATAGGATACACATCGTAGATTGTTGGATGATGTAATGTCTTCGTAGGAAAGCAAGCCCATGGTCATTCCACCAGTGTGTATGATTTGTTCTGGTTCGTTGTTCAAAAACACGAAGTCAACACTAACAAAATAACAAGCCCATGACGATGCCAGTGCCAGCATAACTGAAGAAATCCCCAACAACAGAGCGTAGACTGATGTCATGCCATGCGGAAAGGCGCAGCATGACACAAATCCATACTGTTCTTCTGATACGATGTCGCTCGCCAACTCCAACTGAGTCCTTCGCAAGCTTTTTGATTGTGGAAAATTGCCCTTCATGATGAAACCTATGGCTACTATGCTTGAATCATATATACCTGAAAGACGGTCTCTGAGATATTTAGATTGATTAATAAATTCCTATTTGTTGCCTGCTGCAACTTGATATTGAGATTGTTGCGAAAGGTCTTTCAAGTCTTCTGGTAATTCCCGTCATTAATCGCTAAAATATTTCGAGGAAAAAGTGAGCTGCCTAATCCACTACTCCTACTAGCTACAGTACTGATGAGAGTAGTACTACACTACAGTCGTACTACTACTAGTACTCCTGCCTACCAGGTACTAGTAGGACTACTAGTAGTAGCAATGGGAGTAGAACACTACCTGGTACACAACTCGTAGTAGAGTAGTAGTCTAATACTCTACATAGTAGCAGCTTTTAAAAGTTGGCTGGGTTATATTAATGATGATAATAAAACCAACGTCGTTAAATAATAAAAAGACGTGTAGTATCCATCTACTGCTTGGTCCAGCAGTAGCTCTTGGTACCGTATTTTAGTAGTGTTAGGTAGACTACTGTTAGTCTAATAGAAAATAAAAACAAAAATAAACAATAACCTTTTCTATTAAACTTAATAGTATGTCTACGAACTTTCCGACGAGTCCGATCGAAACTTTTGGGTTGCAGGCTGTGCTAACATAGACTCCACGCCTCTGCGGCATCAACTGATTGCAGATAAAGCTATATCTCGCGCCAAGACTTGGTGCTGGGATCGAACTCCATCACTCGACATCCTTGATTCTTCCCAGGAGCCGTTGGAACATCGGTAGGAGCTCCATCAGGCGCAGGTACAGGCACAGGTGCAGGAACTCTTGCTTTCTCCTGTGTTGATGGGACCATCGCTACTAGTGCGGGAGCGGGCGCTTCTACTTCTTCTTTTTCAACTTGCTCTTCTTCTTCTTCTTCTTCTTCTTCTTCTTCTTCTTCTTCTTCTTCTTCTTCTTCTTCAATTGTCAAATCCTGTGGAGGATTCATTCGAGAGCTAGGTTCTTTCCGTTCTGGAAGAATTCCTACTGGCATATCATGTTGGTCATCATCATATCCAGATGTAATGGGGCACAAACCTGTTGCAATGTCCGACAAAAAAGCAGATGGTCCGAAGTCATCGGCTGTCACCATCGCGGTAGAATTCGATACTTTTGTGTTGGACTCTGCTAAATATTCTTTGATTGCTTCCGGTTTTCGGGGAGTGGCCGTGGCAAACAGAGTATCGTTGACTGCTTTGAGCTGTCTGTGAACATCCTCCAATTGCTCCTCCAACCGATCGGGATCGTTTTCAGCAACAGCACGGGTGTAGTCTGACAAAGCGCCAAAAAGTTCTGCTTTCGACTGGAAGGTCTGGCTACAAATCTCGTTGGAGCATTGGATAGGCTGCAGTCCTTCCGTGTTGACAACGTGAATGGATGCCGGGTATGTCTTCATGAGGAAAGCAGCTACGCTATCTTGAGCATTGAAAATAAAAGCAAGGTGCAAGGGAAGATTACCATGACTGTCAGGTTTCTCAAGAGCGCCAGGGTATGCCTTAACGAGCTTTTCTACGACTTCCAGTGGGGCTCCGTAGCAGATGGCTGCGTGCAAAGGCAACTGTCTCCACATTTCGGTCCCGTAAGTATCATTCTTCGCAACCCATGTCTGCACTTGCTGTACGATACCCGCCTTACCAACAGATCCCAACAACGGGGAAAAGGAGAAAGACCCAGTGCGAAGAAAGTAGAGAACGGCGTGCCAATTCTTGCGTAATATAGTCTTGAACAAAGGTGTAGACTCCATAAAGTCAACGACCATAGCCTCAGGCTCAGCTTGGAGCTCAGCCATTGTCTTAGACTCAATGAAAGATCCAGGCTTTGTAACAGAAGCTGTTTCATTAATCTTTTCAATATTTGGAGCTAAATCGTGTTCCGGAGTGGTCTCGATAGAATCATCGCGTTCGATCCCATTATCTTGTTCATGCCCGCTTGCAAAAAGAGGAACGGCAGATTCATCTTCGTAGTAGCCACTATTATTTGCAACACTTTCACTTACGACAGTTTCTACTTTGGGCTGCTCAAAATTGTCTTCGGTGTCTGGGACGCTCCAAAGTCCCATAAAAGGAGACGAAGCAGGTTTATCCATGGGTGCATCCACAGGAACAGATTCCTCGTGGATTGCATTGACACTGGGAGCGGCAGAAACATTATCTGCGCCGGAAGGGCTCCATAGTCCCATAAACGGCAACGAAGAGGCGCGCGGTGCTTGCGATGCCAACTCACGGAATTTAGCCTCCTTGAACGTGGCCTCTGCTTGCCGGTTACGCTTTGCGAAAGAAGCATCCACTTTTGGAGGAGCAGTCATGACAGAAGCATTATCCGAGATCACTTTCGGGGCATAATAAACAAAGCGACGACCTGAAAACGATGTAGGAGAGGTAGTGCTTGTAACATGTTCCGTTGACTTCTTAAGTGCTGGTGCATCAGCTTCCTCTTCTGGTGAATCAGCATCCTCGGCTGGGGGTGGTTCAAGGAAAATGATTGGTTGAAGGCGATCCTCTGGCATGCTGATTTCTTCCTGAACTCTTATATCATCATCGTCAACCATATTTTGCTGATCTTCACCAGGGTTTCTCTGAGAGTCTCCACTTCCTTCCTTATCTTCTGGCAGCTTGAGAACGGAAACAACTTTGCCTTTTGAGTCGTAGTGAATGCTCGGATCGAGGACATTGAGCAAACCGTAGTAGCACCCAATAGGTGCTGCATCAAATACCATTTTGCAGCAATTCAATTGTTCTCGGCAGGGAAATAGACAAGTGAGAATTTGATTTTCGTGTAAAGTATGCCTTAGTGCAAAGTACAATGTTGTAACCTTTCAGGATTATCCGATAGAAGACAAAAATCTGGGATGTGCGTTGAAATGGGTGTGGGTTATGATACTTAGACGACAAAAAGAATGGTCCATCTAAATACTCAGTTCAACGGTTACGGTTGGCGAAACGAACGGCAGGTACGGGATAGCTTGACCATACCTACTAGAGAGTAGTAGTAGTAGTAGATACTCTACTACTAGGAGTAAGGATAGACTGCTGGAAATGGACGAGCGAACGCTACCGCGTTCTCTCGACTATGCCAGCTCTCTAGGGCTACGTTTGGCTAGGTAGGGTGGTTTGGAGAAACTCGGCAATTTACTAGGGCCCACCTTTTCTCCGTTCCGAGGCGCCCGGGTGAGAGGGCAGACCGCTAGGGTTGCTCTCACACTCGGGTAGCCAATCGGGCGGGAGGGCGCGGTTAAGAAACTATTTTAGGTATATAAAGTTGCT
>Ga0100392_1003287_pt1 | contig 14851 bp, 10 predicted proteins | sample CryGeymeta201516_FD_81548 | JGI IMG/M metagenome (GOLD analysis project Ga0100392, IMG submission 81548) | Groundwater microbial communities from Crystal Geyser aquifers in Utah, USA - Crystal Geyser metaG 2015-16 | ecosystem: Environmental > Aquatic > Deep subsurface > Groundwater | place: USA... | reverse complement strand
ACAATTTTTGCGGTTTAGCCTACGCTAAGCCAAGAAAATTTTTGGGAAATTTGGCCAAAATATGGAAATTGCAGTAGTAAGTTATTACGCAACAGGTCTATTCTATACAATACCGCACTCAGGACAAATAAATTTGGCAACAAATTCATTCTTTTTAGCGCCCACGGGTTTCATTGACAATATCAGTTCAGATCCGCATTTAGAACATTTGAAGTTTTCGCTAAATTGCATATCACTAATTATTTTTTTTGCATCCATTTCAACTACATTGAATTTTAATTTATATTCATCCGCCTTAAATAAAGCTCTAATTTTATCAATTATTTCATGCGGGGTGTAGAGCCCTCTGACAAAAAATTCCTTAGCTCCGAGCTCCCGCGCTTTTTTCTGATCCTCTTCCCTTCCGAGATGAGAAGAAATTACCACCGGAATATTGCTAGTCACGACATTTTTTTTCAAAGCTTCCATTAGTTGAAAGCCATCCATCGTCGGCATAACGATACCGGTGAAAATAACATCTGGGATGTTTTTTGTCGCCTTATCCAAACCATCTACTCCATCTATTGCTTCAAACACCTCAAAACCTTCTTTCTTGAAAATATCATCATACATACCTCTGATTGTTTCGTCATCATCTACTAATAAAATTTTTAGCGCGCTCATAAATTTGTTTACCCCGATTAAATTTAAATTATTATTTTTACATCAATGGCCACTGCCTCCTTGTTATCATTATAGACAAGTAATGGATTAATATCCAGCTCTTGTATTTCCAGTGCTTCTTGGGCTAATTTTGACAGCCCCAGCAGGATTTCAGCCAATTCTTGAACATTATAGGCCTTTTGTCCCCTGGTTTCCGCAAACAAAAACTTTATTTTGCTTTGCAATAAAGAATTTTTAATTTCCTGGATATTAAGTGGTGGAACCAAAAAATTCACCATTTTAAAAACCTCGGTATAAATTCCACCCAATCCATATACTACGATTGGACCAAAGATGCTGTCATTTTTAATTCCCAAAATTAATTCCGTTTTAATCGAACGCATCTGTTGCAAGATTAAATTCTCTCCCGGAAAATTTGCTTGCATTTGTGCATGCGCTTTTTCTAACTCAGCCTGATTTTTAATGTTCAAGATAACGCCTTGTTTATCAGTTTTGTGCAAAACTTTATCACTATCCACTTTCATAACTACGGGAAATCCAATCTCCTTCGGTAAAATATCCTTTGCTCCGATATTTATAACACTAGGTGTTTTTATGCCATAGAGCGCCATAATTCTGCTAGCTTCCGGAAAAGACAAGGCGCCGCGCTTTTCCTTTTTAGCCACCGCAATAATCTCCGCGACTTTATTTTTTCGCTCAATATTTATAGCCAATTCTTTATTTTGTATCGAACTCATATTTACACTCCAATTATAATAAGCATTGATTGTCTTCACTGCTAAATCTGGAAATAAAAAATTTGGAACATCATTTTCTCTCAATTTTGAGATTGATTTTTCCACCCTTTCTCCGCCGATAAAAATCGTAGCCACCAATTTGTCTGTCTTATTTTTAAATTCAATTATCTTATCCGTAATCTTTCCCACTGGCGTTTGATCTTGCGATGTCAAAACACACAAGATTGAGCCAATTTCTTTTTCCGCGTCTAACACCTGCAAAGCTTTTTCGTAACGATCTTCCATCGCATCACCCAAAAGATCCACGGGATTTTCTACCGAAGATTCGTCTGGCAAAAATTCACGCAGCTCCTTTTTTGTTTTTTCGTTCAAATCAAACAGTCGGATTTCTTTTTGATTGAAAGCGTCGGCCGTGAGAACGCCCAGTCCGCCGGCGTTAGTAATGACCGCCACTTGATTATTTTTCGGCGGCTTCGCCACAGAAATAAATTCAATCAATGCAAAAAAATCTTCTAAGTTTTCTGCCCGCAAAATTCCGGTTTTCTGAAAAACCGCCTCCATGATATCCGCACTGCCAGCTAAAGCGCCAGTGTGGGAAGCAATAGCTTTTTGTGTTTTCTCATTTTTGCCAGCCTTGATGATTACAATCGGCTTGACCATAGAAACTCTTTGAGCAACTTCAATAAATTTTGGTCCATTTTTAATACCTTCCAAATACATTCCAATAACTTTTGTTTCGCCGTCTTGCGCCAAATATTCCAAAATTTCCGATTCATCCACTTGCATCTTGTTGCCGACCGAAATTATATTGGAAAATTTTATGTTTTCCTTTCTAGCAATGTCCATAATCGCTACCGCCAAGGCGCCCGATTGCGAAACAAAAGAAATGTTGCCGGCCTTTGGCAGGCCGCCCGCGAAAGACGCATTCAATTTCAATTTGGGGATTATAAATCCCAGACAATTGGGCCCGAGAATGTTGAGCCCCTTTTCTTGCGCCAACTTTTTTAATTCTGTTTCGCGTGCTTTCCCCTCCTCATCTGTTTCCGAAAAACCAGCCGAAACCACCACGAAATTTTTCACCCCCACACCAATTTTTTCTTTTATATCAGTTAGACCAAGTTTATTTTTTAAAGCATTATAATTTTTAGAATTGGTGTAGAGGTTTATTCGCTCCGATGCTTCTCGGATAATCGGCACAACAATCTTGGACGGCAAAACAACGATTGCCAAATCAACTTTGTCCGTGATTTCCGTCAAACTGCGATAGCTTTTTTTCTCAAAAAGCTTCTCGTGTTTCGGATTAACCAAAAAAACCTTGCCGGCATAACCCAGCTCCAAAATATTTTTCGCAATCACATTTCCAACCTTGCCCCGCTCCTGCGAAGCGCCAACAATGGCAATAGATTGCGGATTGAATAATTTTTTTAGATCAGACATTTTTGTTTTATTATTTATTTTTCTTTCAACAATCCCTCCACCGCGCCATAATATTTAATGACACTAGATGAGTTTGCTATACCCATACCCAAACATTCTTGCAAGCTCTTGCCTTTGATGTGATAGGCTATAAATCCGCTGGAAAAAGCATCGCCAGCGCCCAAGGTGTCAGCCACCTTTTCTTTTTTGGCGTCCACATGCAAAAATTCTTGCTCGCCTAATCCCCATGCGCCGCGAACGCCATCCGTCATGGCAACAATTTTTGCGCCCAAGTCTCGCAATTTTTCTGCCAAAAATTTTTCATCATTGATTAATGTTTTATCAAAACCATCTAATTTATCAACTATTTCAATTGCCTCATCCTTGTTAATTATCAAAACTTCTGTTTGACGGATAGCTTCTATAATTTTTTGCGGATCACTTTTGATATTTTTCTGCCCAGGATTGAAAACTAATTTTATTTTTTCTTGTGCAGCCAATTCCAAAATCTTATCCAGTTTTTTGTCCCAACTCTCATTGCTATTTCCATTCAGCGAACTGACAAAAATCCATTCAGCCCCGATTTTCTGGATTTCTTCCGGCAATATTTCCAAATTTTCGTTAGAATCACGATCAGAAAAAATAATCCGGTCTTCACTGGGAATGTGCGCGATGATAGCGGAAAGGTCGCTTCGATGATTTGTTCCAGTCTGAACCAAATCAATTCCAACGCCATTTTTTTCTAATTCTTTTTTGAGCCAATTGCCTGATTCATCATCTCCCACTCTGGTGCAACAATGCGTTTCAATACTGAGGCGTGCCAACCCACAAGACACATTGGCCGCGCAACCGCCAATAGTTTCATGGCGCCCTTGCGAAACTTGATACTTAGCACCCAACTCAAAAACAATTTTTCTCTGCGCCTCCAAGTCTTCCGGCGTTTCCATAATTTCTCCATTCGTAATAGGAAAAATAATATCTTTGGTTGAAGACCCGATGCAAATTACTTTATTCATACAGTTACTTTTAAAAAATTTATTTTAACAATGATTCCTTTTTCATCAATTCTGGTTTTTCTATGTCTAAAATATCCAAAATAGTCGGAGCAATGTTTCCCAGTACTCCTCCATCCCGCAATTTCCTATCTTTAAATTTTTCTCCGATCAGCAGAAACGGTACTGGATTTTTAGTGTGATAGGTATTGGGCTGATCGCTATCAAAATCCATCATGTCGTCCGCATTGCCATGATCCGCTGTGATAATTACCACGCCTTTGCGCTGCAGAACTTCCGGCACAATTCGACTAAGCTGTTTATCTAAAAATTCAACCGCCTTGATTGTTGCTAGCAAATCACCAGTGTGCCCAACCATATCAGCATTGGCGTAATTGATAGCAATAAAATCATATTCCTCCTTGTTTATATATTCCAAAACCTTATCTGTTATGGCTTCCGCTGACATTTCCGGAACTTTAGCATATGAATCAGCTACCGGCGATGGGATCATAATTCTAGCCTCCGCATCCACCGGATCAGCATAGCCTCCATTCAAAAAATATGTAATATGCGCAAATTTTTCTGACTCCGCTATATATAATTGCTTTATATCACCTAAAATCATTGGCAAAGTAGCTGAAATAGTGTGTCCAGGAAAAGCAGTGTGGATATCCAAATCCGGACCAAAGTCTGTCATCGCGGCGAAATATAAATTTTTTATCTTATCGATTATTGGCATATTGTCATCAAGGATGCTTTTTTTATTCATCGCCACAAAAAGCTTGGTAAATTGTCTGGCTCGATCAGAACGCAGATTATAGAAAATAATCGCATCATCCTGGCTAATTTTAACTACTGGCTCACCTTGTTCAAAAATAACTGTCGGCAACAGATACTCGTCCGTTAAATTATTTGCATATGCCTGTTCAATAGCCTCTTCCGGCGAATTAGCCTTTTCCCCTCTGGCAAAAACCATCGCATCATAGGCCATCGTTAATCTTTTCCAATTTTTAGCGCGATCCATGGCATAAAATCGACCGCACAGGGTTGCAATCTTTCCAATTCCGACTTCTGCCATTATCTGTTTATAATTTTTTAAATGTTCCTGCGCGCTTTTGGGATATGAATCCCGACCATCCGTAAATAAATGACAATAAACTTCTTTGATGTTATGATTTTTTGCCAGCTGCAAAACAGCGCGAAAATGTTCCGGCGCGCTATGCGGGCTGTCCGAGTTTCCCATGAGTCCCATCAGATGCAAATTGCCATTATTTTTTTGCGCATGATGAACAGCACTAACTAAAACCGGATTTACAAAAAAACTCTTGTTGTGTATGCTCTTAGTGATATGGCGTGAATCCTGTTTCACGACTCTGCCAGCGCCAATATTCATATGCCCAGCTTCCGACCCGCTCATCTTATGATCTTCAAGTCCAACATCTTTGCCAGTCGCACCAAGCAGAGTTGAGGGATAAATTTCATACAGCCGATCAAGGGTCGGTTTTTTAGCCAAGGTTATAGCATTGCCTTTGGATGGTGGCGCAATACCCCAGCCATCTAGGATTACCAAAAGCATGGGTGATTTTTTGTTGTTCATAGTTTTTATTTCTTTAAGAATCTATACACTAATGAAAGCAACAGCACTGAAACTACGCCGAGAACCGTCGGAAATAAATAAGGAATTCTCTCTGAAAGAGGCTTAACCGGTTCTATTTCCGGAACATAACTCACATTGTCTTTTTGCGCTGAAAGCGTTCCATTTTGAGCACTATTTACATCTAAATATTGAAAATATTTATCCAGATCATATTCCGCATAATTAGCTTTTTGATTGCCATAAAAAATTTGATAGTTTTTATTTTTTTCTCCTTGAAAAATAATTTCCCGGTAGATTGAATAGGTCGTGACATCTTTGAATGTCAGCGGTGCATCATCTTTGTTTAAAACTTCAATTTTCAAATAGCGATCATTTGTTTCAGTAAAATTAAGCTGTAAATTTTCTCCGGAAAACTTAGGCGTGTTATAGCGAAAAATATATCCCTGTCCGAGCAATTTCCAATCATTTTTATCCTTACTGGAAAAAATCAATACTCCCCGATTGAAATTAGCATCATCGCTTCGCAAGAGCAAACGATTCATTGGAACACCTTGAAGTCCCAAATCGGCGATAATCTCCGTTGATTGTCTTAGCGCATTTTCACTGCTTGAAAATTGCGGATGTCGTTCAGCCTCGCGATTTTTCTCATCAATATTCTGACTTGCGGTTACTGAATTTATTTTTACCGGGCTATTGTTTTCATCTGAAATTTCCAACTTCAGATAGCGAAAAACGCTTTCCGGAAAAGATACGCCGGTATTTTGAGATTTAAAATTGCCCTTGCGATCGGTATAATCATAAACATAAGCCTTGTCGCGCAACACATTCCAGTTACTCATATCATCACTGCCATAGACCGTCACATTTCTTTGAAAATTTTCTGAAGTCGTTGCAACCTTCAAATTGTTTGTCAATTTTCCTTTTTCACCCAGATCCATAATCACTGAAGAATACTGGCTAGGAACAAATGAGTTGTTAATCATTTTCAAAGGATGGCTAGTTGTTTTTGTTTCTTGTTTTCCGGAAACAATTTTGAAAGGAATTTCTTTTCCACCGCCCCCGACGATTCGCACATCACTAAGATTTTTATTCGATCCGGAAAAAATTTCGTCATCCAATGTAATTTTAATCAAATTACTACCGACTGAATTAATGCTGATGTCTTTATAATATTTCCACTGCGCAACATCAAATGCGCCAAGGCACATTGACGGAAAAATTAAAATAGAGGCAATTAAAATAAGTTTTCGTTTCATGTTTTTAAATTATTTCCTTAATTTTATCCTTATATTTTTGATAGGCGAAAGAAATTGACAAAAGCACGACACCCAAGCTGATTGATGAGATAATTCGATAAAGCGTGCCCAAGCTCCATAAGTCATAGAAAAATAGTTTCAAAATAGCTGCTGATAGGAGGATCAAGCCGCCAACGCGCACCCCCTTATATTTTCCAATAATTCCAACTGCCAATAAAATTATACTGTACATCAGCCAGAAAATAGATAGCGACACGCTGTTTTTATTTCCAATTCTTTGAATTTCTTCATATGTGCCAGCATCATCATAGATGCTATTATAATAATTTTTATTATAGCTTCCAGCACTATTTAAAGCTCTGGCATCCGCCCTGGCTTTATCTTGTTTCACTCTGATTTCCGTGGTTTGTTTTTGATAATAAAAACTTATTTCACGGCTAATGGCATATATCGTTAAGAAATTAGCCACGACCAGCAAGATTACAGTCATTTGCCTAGACTGGGCATAATTTTTGTCCCCATCACTGATTGAAATTAACTTAAAGAGATAAGCCGCCACATAAGAAATTAACACCGCAAAAATAAAAGTCAAAAATACTTGATTGAGTATCATACCGCTGTCTTGCGCATATACGGAATCAATTGTCATTAATCTAAGCAATGCCAACACCAAAACTGCTACTCCGAGAATCTTAATTTCACTTCCTCGGGTTTTAACTCCCAAATAAATTAAGATTATTGATTCAATCAACCAACCGATTGAGATTATATTTTTCTCAAATTGCAAAGGAATGGCCAAAGTTATAAAACCAACGGTCAGAAAGGCGAGAAAATTATATAGATTTTCATCCTCCGGCGTCACTGCTTTGACCAAATATGCCCAAAGGAAATAATAAATTGCCAAAATTAAAGAGAAAAAGCCCATAAATAGATGATAATCGTCATTCAAAAGCGCATAGCTCGCGCCAAAATAGGCCGTCGCCGAAAACAATGTCAGCATTTGTTCTGTTTGGGAGGACTTCTCCTTTTTTACTAAATTATAAATCAACGAAGAAATCGAATAAACAATGAAAAAGGTTGTTAGGAAAAACATTGTCATTCCCAAATCTTTCGTGGTATAAAATTCTGCCGCCCAAGAACCAAAAAGAATTACAGTTCCAATAAAACCGATGAAATTCAATTCGCGCCATTTTCTGAAAACAGAAATGACTAGGATAGCCACATCCAAAAGCAAAACGTATGACAATAATCCAATTTGATTATTCTGTCCATTTGAAACAAGAAAGGGCGTCACAAAACCGCCAATAATGGAAACAATTATCAATGATAATGTATTATAACGCAAGCTTAAAACAATTCCGATGGCCGTAATCAATATCATCATAAAAAAAGCCGGCAATTGACCAATCAAATGATAGAAATTAAAAGCCGCAAAAATTGAAAGATACAAAACCGCGATTCCGCCGCCAGTAATGAGCTGTCCATAAACAAAATATTTACGGATATATTTTTCTCCCAAGCCTAACAGAATCAAGCCAATAATAATCCCGATCATCACTCGGCCAGTTTCTCCAATCCAATTATTATCAAAAGCATATTTCAGCAAGAAAGAAACACCCAACACCAAGGAGGTAATTCCGATTCTGGCAAACCATGTCCCACCGATGTTTTCCTCAAAATTGATTTTTTCCTCAGGCGCATCTATTTTAGCAGAAACATTTGTCGCCCATTCTTGTGTGAGTTTATTTTCGGGCACTGGCGGTGTCGGAGGCGCCGAAACAGCGCTAGTTACAGAAGCCTGAGATACTCCATTTTGGCTGGAAATTATTTCCAATCTCTCAATCCGCTCCCCCTGTTTTTCAATTTTTTCATTCAGAACTTTCAAGGCATTCATTATGCCATCCAATTTTTCTTCCACTTTTTTCAAATTGTTTTGTTCTTCTTGCATTTTTGTTTTTTTAAATTATTAAAAAGGGTTTTTTGTATTTATAACTGGAAGGTAATCAATGGCACTCTCACATTAATAAGTTGAACTATTTTATTTCTTCCTCAATCCTCAACAAGCGATTATATTTACAAATTCGCTCGCCTCGGGAAAGGGAGCCGGATTTTATGTAGTCGGCTTGCACGCCCACGGCTAGGTCGGCTATGAAGTCATCAGTGGTTTCGCCTGAACGATGCGAAATGACGATTCGCATCTTATTTTTCTTGGCCAATTTTATGCACGCCATCGTTTCTGTTAGGGTGCCGATCTGATTAACCTTGATCAAAACAGAATTGCACGCTTTTTCTTTGATCGCTATTTCCAATCTTTTTACATTGGTCACCAAGAGATCATCGCCAATTGTCATCACCGTCTTTCCAATTTTTTCTTCCATCGCGCGCCAGCCTTCCCAATCTTGCTCATTCAAACCGTCCTCAACTGACATTACATTATATTTATTTATCCATTCGCTATAAATATTCACCAACATTTCACGAGTGATGCCGTTGCTTTCCGGTTTGAAAATATATTGTCCTTCTTTTTCGTCAAAAAAAGATGAAGCCGCCGCATCTATCGCCGTACTGACTTCCTTTCCTTTTTTATAACCGGCTTCTTCTATAGCACGATTAATCAGTTCCAAGGGTTTGGAGTTGCTTTCCAGGCGAGGCGCAAAACCACCTTCATCACCCACAGCCACGCTTTGTCCCTCAGAAGCCAAGATATCTTTTAATTTATGAAAAATTTCACTGCCAGCACGGAATTGCTCCTTGAACGATTTAATGCCATTGGGTACCAACTTATATTCCTGAATTGAAAATCCTGAATCACTGTGCTTGCCGCCATTGATGATATTAAACATGGGAATGGGCATTTTAAAGCCCGTGGTTTTCCTGCCTGTCCGGCAGGCAGGTAGTTTGTAGACCTTAGAAATATATTTATACAACGGTATGCCAGCCTCAACAGACGCGGCGCGGCAAACAGCCAGTGAGACACCTAAAATTGCGTTGGCTCCCAAATTAGTTTTATTTTCCGTTCCATCCAATTCCAGCATTTTTTGATCAATTTCAATTTGACCTTCCACTTCCATACCAACCACAACTTTTTGGATTTTTTCATTCACATTCTCCACGGCTTGCAAAACTCCCAACCCACTAAATCTTTTCTTATCGCCATCTCGCAATTCCAAAGCCTCAAAAATTCCAGTCGAAGCGCCTGACGGCACCGCTGCCACAGCTTTAATTCCCGACTCCAATTCAACTTCCACTTCCACTGTCGGATTACCCCGTGAATCCAAAATCTCCCTGGCAAAAATCTTTTTTATCTTAGACATAAAAGTTTTTATTTATTTTTTATTACTAACTACATTATATCACAGGTATTTTCCAATGCCCAACAATACAGTTAAGTTCTTTTAAGCTGTTCTAGGCTATTCTTAAGCGCTGCTTGCACCTCCAATTTTTCCTTATATTCTTCTAATCTTGTCTTTGTTGCCTCAATAATTTCCTTGGGCGCTCCAGCCACAAACTGTTTGTTTTTCAACATACCTTCGTTTTTGGCCACAAGTTGTGTCAAATTTTGAATTTCTTTGGCTGAAGCAATAATTTCTTTTTCCACATCTATCGATTTGGAGATATTCAGTTGCAATGATCTCTTGCGAGTAGAAATTTGGGTCATTTTCTCTTTGGCAATCTTAGTTTCAATTTTAACTCGACCGAGTTTTTCCACGATTTCTTTTTCGGTCTTAAGCTTGCCATACGCCTCTATCAACTCCGCTGGATTAATGTGATAACTCGCCCGAATATTTCGAATTTTTGCAATCAATTCTTGCAGATCGGCAAAATTAGCCTGCGCCTTGGCATCAATAAATTTCTTTTCACTTTTCGGCCATTTAGCCATCATCAAAATATCTTCACTCTTATTCAAAATTTGATAAATTTCCTCTGTCACAAAAGGCGTGAACGGATGCCAAAGTTTCAAAATTTTGTCCAGAACATAGCCCAAAACCTTAGTATTCTTTTCCAGTTTATTTATTTCAACGAACCAATCAGCGAAACTATCCCAAGTAAATTTGCGCAATGCGTCCTGCGCCAAAGAAATCTGCTTGTCTTTCATGCATTGTGTAACTTTTTTTGTCACCTCTTCCAATTCAGAAACAATCCATCTGTCTGACAAAGTTTTCAAATCTTTTTTGCTTATTTTTTCCACCAAAGCAAAATTTTCATCCGATTGCTTGCAATAGCGGAAAATATTCCACAGCTTGGTCACAAAATTGCGGAAGCTTTCAATTTTTTCCTCATAGAGCCGCGCGTCTTGTCCCGGCGCAATATCCATCACTAAGCTCAAACGCAGTGCATCCGCGCCATATTTTTCAATGATTTCTAGCGGGTCAATGCCATTGCCTCGCGACTTGGAAAATTTATGCCCATCCTTGTCCAAAATTAAGCCAGTAAAATATAGATTTTTGAAAGGAACTTTCCCGGTACGATAACCACCCATCATCAACATTCTTGCTGCCCAAAAGAACAACAAATCACGACCCGTAATCATAGCGTCGGTTGGATAAAAGTTTTTACAGTCTTTTCCGTTGGGATAACCCAGTGCTGTATATGGCCACTGACTTGAAGAAAACCAAGTGTCCAAAGTATTTTCGTCCTGAATCCACTTGCCCGTCGTAGCCTTGGCGGAGTCGGAATCCTTGCCTTTGGGTTTTTCCAGTCCGACATAAATCTCTTCGCCACGATACCACACTGGAAACTGCGGTCCCCACCATATTTGTCGTGAAATACACCAATCCTGCAAATTATTTAACCAATGGATGAGAATTTTTTTGAAATTTTCCGGATAAATCTCAACCTTGCCGGACTTGATCATCTCTAAAGTTTTTTTCTTAAAGGAATATTTTCCCGAGTCCACCGACACAAACCATTGGTTTGAAATCAACGGCTCAATTATAGTCTTACATCTTTCACAAACAGAAACAGCATTAGTCAAAGATTCTTCTTTTTCCAAAAATCCCAGCCCTTGCAAATCGGCTACAATTTTTTCTCTGGCCTCCAAAACATCCAGACCGACATATTCACCGCCGGCTTCCGTAATTTTAGCTTTTTCATCAATGACAAAAATTTCTTCCAATTTATGATCCTTGCCAATTTGCCAGTCCAATGGATCATGCGCCGGCGTAATCTTCACCGCACCGGTTCCAAATTTCATATCAATTCGCCGATCGGCAATCACGGGAATTTCCCTGTTTTGCAATGGCAAAATCAAGTTCTGGCCGATAAAACCCAAGAATCTCTTGTCTTTTGGATTAACTGCCACAGCAGAGTCTCCCAACATTGTTTCCGGACGAGTTGTCGCCACCACAATGAATTCCTTGGAGTCTTTGATTGGATATTTGATATAATATAATTTTCCCTCTCTTTCTTTGTGCTCCACCTCAACATCACTCAAAGCTGTTGCGCAACGCGAACACCAATTGATAATCCGATTACCCTTATATACCAAACCATCTTTATACATTTTTACAAAAGTCTCCAGCGCGATTTTCAATCCGTCCGGATCCAGTGTAAATTTTTCCCGCGACCAATCCGCGCTGATACCGATTTTCTTTTCCTGCGAGCGCATATAGTTCGAGCGATCCATGCAAAAATCATAACAAGCCGCGTAAAATTTTCCCCGGCCCATTTCTTGGCGAATTATCCCTTGCTCTTCTTTTATTTTTCGCTCAAAAACAACTTGCGTCTGGATGCCGGCATGATCTTTGCCTGGCAAAAGCAAAACTTTTTTGCCACCCATCCGTTCGAAACGGCCGAAAATATCCATCACCGCATAACCGCTGGCGTGGCCGATATGCAATTCGCCATTGGCATTCGGTGGCGGCAAAACATTGCAATATTTTCCTTGCCTACCGGCAGGCAGGTTAGAAGATTTTATATTATCCGGATTAAAAAACCCACTCTTCTCCCAAAGCGCGTAAATTTTCCCTTCCCTCTCTTTGAAATCAAATTGTTTGGAAATTTCTCGCATATCAAATATAATACATTCTTATCAATTTTATTTTCTAATTTCCACTTTTAATTTATCGGAGTAATGCGCCTAACTCCTTCTCGGTTTTTGTGCGGATTTCAGTTTGTATTTTATTAATTTCCTCGTTAGTTAATGTTCTTTCAGATGAACGATAAACGATGCGAAAGGTGTAGCTTTTTTTATCCTTGCCAAACTTTTCCTCATTTTCATATTCATCCAAAAGTTTTACTTCCTCAATCAGATTATCCGCGTAATCCCGAACAATTTCATAATAATTATTCAGGCTTACATCCTTATTAATGATAAACGAGATATCTCTGATGGTTGCGGGGAATTTACTGACTTCTTTAAACTTGCTGTTAATATCCTTAAATTGACTTGTAATTCGCTCGTCATTCGACCAAAGAATTCTAATATCCGGTATTTCCATCTTTATCATGACCAATCTTTCTCCAAAACCAAAAGCCCAGCCATTATAAACCTCGGGATCTAGGCCAAATTTTTCTAAAACAACAGGATTAACCAGCCCAGCGCCATTGACTTCCAGCCAATTTCCATTGAATTTAATATCCATCTCCAAACTTTCTACTGTATACGGGAAAGTGTCTTCCAAAAATTTATACTCAATATCCGGTCCGAAAATTCCCTTGGCTAAATCAATCTGAACATCTTTCAGATCCTTTTGGGTAATAATTTTTTTATCTTTTTTGCAAATCAATAACCCGTCAATTTGATGAAAGGCGGGAAAGTGATGTCTGTCTATTTCATCTTTTCTATAAACGATTCCCGGAGCCAAAGCTTTGATTTCGCCCTCTTCTTCCAATCTTTTTAAAACCTCTTTGTCTTTTAAATAAAAAGACCAAAAAGCCGTCATCTGCGTTCTCAAAATATGAATGTCATCCAGATAATAGGTGTCAGTTTCTCCTCGACTTGGATGATTTTTGGGCGTGTTCAGAAGATCGAAACATTGTTCTACGGTTATAACCTTTGGAAATTCAACAATATCGAAACCATCAAACCTTGGCAGGTTAATTATCTGATCAAATAAAATTTTCACCGGTGAATGCTCTTTTTTTGTAAGGTCTGACAAAGCCAAAAGCCTTTTTATGCGCTCGGCTTTTATATCACTTCTTTTGTTCAACTCTTCTATTAGTGTTTTTTCGTCCGGATCTTCAATAACAATTTTTCTCATAGTTTTATTTACCCTGTGGAGTAATTTTCCCCTAGGAAAAATAATTCGTCACGGCGAATTTACTCTACAGGGTTAATTATTTATGTAAATCAATATATTTTGTAAACTCCATTCCAACCGTGGCATTTTCATCTAAAATCATAATTCCGCCATGATCTGAACCCAACCCAAGCTCATCTTCAGCACAAAGCATTCCAAAAGATTTTACCCCGCGAATTTCGGCTTCTTTGATTTCAAGACCATTGGGTAATTTTGCACCCACCATTGCCACCGGCACATTATCGCCAACCTTGATGTTTGGTGCACCGCAGACAATTTGCAATTTTTGTACAGACGAGGCATACCTGGTTTCTACCATAACCACTTGCAATCTGTCAGCATTAGGATGTTTTTCAATTTCTAAAATTTTTCCCACTACCACATTTTTCAAATTACTTGCCGACTTTTCAATTTCTTCTTCGGATGATTTTTCAATGGAAAATATTTTTTTGAACCAATCAGATAAAAATTTCATAATGTAATATGCTAAGAATTTTTTGTTCCAGCCTTAATTAAAATGTTATTTTTCTAAAATTAATTTTTCCAACTTTAATTATGCTTCCCATAAAACTTTCAGAATCTAACATCAATTCAGCAGAAGCAACTCGCTCTCCATTCAAGGAAACTCCTCCCTGCTCAATCTTTCGACGAGCATCAGATTTACTTGTGGCCAATCCAGATTCCACCATGTAATCAAGAATTGAAATCTGAGGCGCTGAACTTGGAAAAATTTGCACATCATCCGGAATTTCTTTATTGGAAATTGTTTTCACAAAATATTCCTTGGCTTTTTCTGCTTCTTCTGCGCCATGATAAATTTTTACGATTTCCGTTGCCAATTCCAATTTCGCATCACGCGGATTTTCCAACTTCATTAATTTTTCAATTTCATCCAAAGAAATCCGAGTGCATCCAAGAAACAATGGCCGCAGCATGCCATCCGGTT
>Ga0100392_1003281_pt1 | contig 14868 bp, 19 predicted proteins | sample CryGeymeta201516_FD_81548 | JGI IMG/M metagenome (GOLD analysis project Ga0100392, IMG submission 81548) | Groundwater microbial communities from Crystal Geyser aquifers in Utah, USA - Crystal Geyser metaG 2015-16 | ecosystem: Environmental > Aquatic > Deep subsurface > Groundwater | place: USA... | reverse complement strand
GGATTAAGTGGCAAGCCCCCCGCTCCCGAGCTATCTGGCAATGTTATACTATCTAAAATCGTATATTTTACAATCCACTTACCATCTGGGGTTTGCACCAGACTTTGATTTATTTGGTACCAACCACCTAATCCCGAAAGCATAATTTTCTCCGCTTTCGCCATGGGCGCATCAATCACTCGCACGTTGTACCGCGAATAATCTATCTCCATGGGTTTGCCAGTTTCTGGATCAATGGGATTGTACCCATCCACCAAACTATGATCTTTATTGGCTTGCTCATCTGGCTGCATCAACAATCCATCGCTTCGCACTGGCTGTTCCTTTATCGCCGCCACAAATTTATCAAATGTCCCGTACTGCGCGCGGATTGTTTCACTCTCCGCCCACCACATCACGAGCGTCACCCGCTGTAATCCGTCTCTCGCTTCTACCGCCACTTCCGGGCTGGCAAATTTGAAACATTGTTCAGTCCCGCCAAACAAGCACAAGTCTCCCTCCTGACCCACTATCTCTCCGTTTGGTCCTGCGCTATACCACGCAAGCGGATCCACCGCCCCCTCCGTCGGCGCAGGCTTGGTCTCGGCGGGAGTGTTAATTACTTGCCCACCCACTTCAATCGTCCCCGCTTCGCCATTCACCGTCACCTCCGCCCCATTATATGACTCTCCTGTCGGATCCACTGCCACAGGTCGAAACTGCACTCCCCCACCACTAGCCATCTCGTGCGCCACTACCGGCTCATCTCCACCATAACCCAATAAATCTTGCACTGTCAAAGGTTCAAGTTGCACAGTATTAGTAAAAACAGTCAGACCATCAGAACCAAGCGAAGTTAAAATTATTGTCACCCTCTCGTCTGCATCCATCTGCATATCAATACTCACCGCAACCCCATTTGTAGTCGCCTTTGCCAAAAATTCATCAAATCTCGCTTGATCAGCCTCCGACACTGTAAAATATGTTGTTAAATCTGCTGGCCAAATTTTACTTTGATTAAATCTCCATCCGTCGGGATCACCATTTCGGTCTGGATCGGTTATCTCCTGATATCCACCTGGAATAAATCCCCTAATCGTCACATTTACCCCGTCATTTACAAATTCTGGTCCAAATAGTGGCGCCATCGCCACAACTCCCCCATCATCACCACCAGCCGCATACATACACAACGATTCATCGGCAGCACAAAATAGTTGAATTGCGCTCACCGTCCCCGCTGGTTGATTAAACATCAAATCCATACTTCCAGGCGCACTGGTTGGTCCAATTTCTGGGATTGCCATACCGGTCGGGTGCACGCCTGGCGCTTCGCTACCAACTACTCCCGTCCCACAAGCAACAGCCAAAATTCCCAATCCCGCAAGTGCATATGGGAGAAACTTTTTTCCTTCTCCGCTAAAACTACTTACACCTTGCAAAGCCAATATTTGTTCAGTAAGACTACTATATCCTGGCAATAATCCAAAATACTCTTCAGGACTAGGGTGATATGCTGTAGGCTCAGGACGACCTTCTAAATAAGTTTTTTCTGGCATATTACCTCACATTATAAGTCTTAGTAATCACTGTGTCAAATCCTATAGCATATTGAGGAAATACGCCATACATACCACCTACACATGCTATAAGACTCTTATGTATACTCATGTTATACCATATCCTCTATCCTTAGTTTTGTCTGTTTGTGCGGAGTTCTACAAAACCCATTCTCTTCAATTTCGACAATATCTCTTTCGGTTTTATTTGAGGCAATTTAGCCATAATTATGCAAAATTATATCCCCTACTAGTCGCATTACTTGACATTGGAATACTCACAGAGGTATACATTACGTCCGTCTTTTCCAATGGAAGTTTTGCTCCTTCTTCAGTCAACGTCTCTACATAAAGTTCAATTGCCTCTTTAATATTTGCCAATGCCTCATCGATCGTATTTCCGTCATCTGTAATGTCTAGCTTAGGACAATATGCCATAAAACAAGGCTCACCAGTACCCACTCTCTCATCAGACTCTACAATCACGCGATAATTCAACACTTTTACTTTATTTTTCATACAACTATCCTATCACATAATTAGTCGAATAACTGCGTGTCAAAACCTATAGCATATCGAGGAAATACGCCATACGCACCTTGAGCATACCCATCACTATAACTCAAAATAATCTTCATTGCTTCAACGCCCTAATAAAATCGTCTTTAGTTAAATTGATGTCTTTAATAATCCCGTTCAACGTGCCCTTTTTGATATCCTTCCCCAGATGCATCGGGATAGTCACCCTACGTCCATCGACATGTTTTAATTGCAGATGACTACCGCTCTGGTGATGTTTCACAAAACCCAACTTTAACAACGTCTTGAGTAATTTGGCTATTTTGATCGCTGGAAGTTTGGGCATTATGCAAAAGAAAAATCCTGATTAGAAAATGATTCTATGGCTTCTATGGTATCTTTTTCTTTGGGTATCTCCTCCCCATCCATCATCAAGCCCTCTACATGACACTTAATCGCCTCGCGCAGATTTTTTTTAACTTCTTTGAGAGTATCTCCTTCTGTATGTAAACCTTTCAACAAAGGTACAAAGCCGTGGTAACCACCATCATCCTCTGGTTCAATGATAGTCCTAAAACTATACAGTTTATATCCAGTTTGTACTTTCATACTCATCATTCTAGTCGACTAATTTTATACTGTCAAACCCCATAACAACCCCATAACATCTTGAGGAAATACGCCATACACACTAGTCGAGTAGTCACTACAACCCCCACGCCTCAGCCAACCGCTTCACCTCTTTTTCAAAGTATACCTTCACCTCATCCCAATCTAGTGGGTATAACATTCGAGGCGTCTCACTCTTCTCCGCATCTACAAAATATATCAGTGATCGTAAAAAATGAGTCATTGAAAAATCGGCTTTAGTGTATTTTCTTTCCGACGCCGAGAGTATCTGTTGCATCCCCAACTCTCTTGCCAAATAAAACATGTCTATAAAATCTCGTTGAATACCCCTACTAGCGATAGCCTCCAACTTCATGCAGGCGATGTCCATCTTACTTGCAATTCTTACCCCCTCATATTTCTCTTCGTGTCCAACCGCTGGATAAATATGAAGGAAAAAACTCAATTTCACTCCATCTAGCTCGCCCAACCACGTCCCCTCAGACTGTTGATCCACCTTGAGTTGACCTACTTGGGTCAAAATTTGTGTTATCAATCTGGGATCTTCTAATTCTGGTGAAAAAAAATCTAGATCGTATGACAAACGATGGCCATAGTAAAGCGCACAAGCCGTCTCACCAGCCAAGTAAAATTTTCCCAAAAAAGGCAATTTGGCTAATGAGACCAATACTGTCTGTGTAGTCGGCGAAATTCCGGTTGTAAACACAACACCTCCGTAGGGGATATCCCCCAAATTTTAACATAAAAGTTGACATGTTTATCTGACAATTCTCGTGTCTGCTTCAGCGTTTCCATCAATTTATTTTTCCCATAATATGTCTTTAACCAGCGCAAGTCATCCATTCTTCCCCATTGCAACACTCTAGAAATCACATATTGATCTTTTTTTGTAATATCCAACTTAGTAGGATCAATGTCCCAAAAATATCGATATAACTCTTTAGGTAGTTTCTTCATAGCTATATTTTACCATTTTGCATCAAATCAATATTTTCTTGAATAAGTCAAATCCTACTTGCCAATTGCTTTTCCAACTCTCCCAGTAATTTTGCCTTAACCCAATCTTTCTTGCCATCCCCCATCACCTCTCCAAGTCCCTGCAAAATATCATATTTTTTCGGCAATTTTCTAATCATTTCCAACATTGTGCTCAAATATTCTTTCAAGCTTTGGTTCGTTCGCAATTTTACTATCTCCTCATTAATCGGAAAATTATTTTCAAACATCCACCACACATCATACAAATCACGATTTTGTAAATTTTTGCGATCTATCACTGCACACAGCTTGTGTGCAAAAATATATTCTTGTTTAAGCACTCGTACGGAATATCCCCGAAAATCCCGCACTTCATATTCATTGGGATACTTCCTAGTATTTATCTCTACCTTGACTTTATGTTCTCCCTTTTCATAACTACCCATCCAGTACCAAGTAAATTTCTTAGTTTTTTTGTCAATTATCGTAAGATTATCCTTGATAATGTTCTCGATCAATTTTATCTCCTCCTCACCTCCCTCGCCGATCAAATCAAAGTCCAAGTCAGTCGAAAATCTGTTTAGATCATTCATTAGATATAACGCTGTCCCACCCTTGAACCCAAACTTTGCGCTCAACTTCTTCTCACTTACTATATCAAGAAGTATTTTTATCATCACCTGTTTGTGTTTATTCTGATCTAGCATATGTTTATCTTGGGAAATAAATACTTTACATCTTCCATAGCTCGCTTCACACTAGCCATCCGTATACCACTTTCAACATTTATCCCCATATCATTTAGCAATACACTCTCTTTTACTTGTTTGTACACAAATTTCACTCCCAACACCATTCTTACAACACTCCGTTTTGCGACAGAGTAAATCTCGTCGTAGTATTGGAACACAACTCCTTTATTTTTTAGTACTGTCCAAAGTGAAACATATGAGTTAGGCACCAGTTTATTGGCTATTTCAAATTGCAAACTCGTATCATTTCTCAAATCATTTTCGCTATACTGTCTTTTGCCGTACAGCCCTCTCGTCAATTTATAAATCTGTCCCGTTCTCACATAGTATTTGATTATTTCAAAAAGCTTAGTCTCATCACTATATCCCCACAACACACCCAAATCTTGTGCGCTAAACACATTCTTCTCGCTTGCCTGGATTTGTGCTATTTTGTTCATATTACTGGTAATAATCCTACCAGTATTATTAATGAGTGTCAAGTATCACTCTCAACTGTCTCTGCACCTCTCCAATCAAATCACTCGCCGAGAAAAACGGCCCCACCCGCTTCTCCAATGCTTCCCCCGCTTTCTTGTTGGCGCTAGAGGCTACCACGCACGTAGCCAATGCCGGACTTTTGGCATACAGCCCAGCCACCAGTCCCGACAAGACATCTCCTGTTCCACCCTTTGTCATCCCAGCACTCCCCCCAGCTATCTCCACTCTCTCTACCCCATTTGTGACCATATCAACCGGTCCCTTCGCTAGTACCGTCACTCCAGGTGGGATCATCTGTCCCAATATCTCCTGCTCCCTCTTGTTTGGGGTCACGATCATATTTTTGTTTAGGAGTTTGGGTTCTACCTCTTGTAGTGCCCCTCCATCTACCACCCATCTTTTATTTGGATATTTAGCAAGTAACTTATTGACAATTCTTTTTGTCTCCTCTCCCCGCTCCAGCCCCGGACCGATCAAAATACAATCATCTTCCTCAATATAGTGCTCAATATCTTCCCAGGACACGACTATCCCGTCCCAGAACTTTTCCTTTGCCCGCACTCTCATCAGCTCATTGTTCTCCATGGTGGGACTTGAGAAATGCACCATATCCACAATTTTACTCGCCATCCTCGCCGACCAAAACGAGGCCGCATGGAAGAGTTTGGACCCACCAATCACCAGCACCCGTCCATTCTCACCTTTGTGGCTATCACTCTTTGGCAACACAATCTCCGCAAAATAATTTTTCATAGTCTTATTATATCCACTCTTCCCAGCCCCGCCATAGCGAGGGCGACGGCGGGCTCCGCACTCGTCACGATCGCCTGCCTCCCCTCCATCATCCCCGCCACTTCTTTCCTATGTCCCTCATCTAGCTCTGAGAAGATATCGTCCAGTAGCAAGATCGGTTTCACCCCCAACTTTTCCTCGATGTACTGCAAATTGCCTAGTTTCAAAAATAACACAGCCAGCCTCTGCTCCCCGCGGCTCCCATACTTCATCAAATCCCTGTCCCCGCCATGTGCCATGTGCCATTTGCTATAAGCCATTATTTTAAAATCATCTTTATGTGGACCAACCAGTGTGTATCCCACCGCAATCTCAGCCTGAGCGTGTTGTGCCAGGCGTGCAGGAGAGATGGTCGAGGCAGTATACTCGAGATTGTACTGCCCAAAACTCGTCTTTATCTGACTCAGGTACAAAAGCAACTCACGCCGGAAGTCACTCAGGATATTCCCATTTTTTATAATCGATTGATCCCAGTATGTAAGTTGCTCACGTCCTGCCTGTCCCTCACGGATCGAGTCCAGTAGTCGGTTACGACGTCGCAGGGATGCCTCATAGACAGACAGAGCTCGCTCATATTCTGGGTGCACCATGCAGAGTATCGAGTCTAAATAACCACGCCTACGCACAGGCGAGCCCTCAATGAGTCGCATATCTTCCGGCCGAAACAAGACAGTCAAGAGTTTGTTACTGATCATGCCTCGTGTCCTTGCCACCCCATCTACCAGATATCTACGTTTAGGTGTCATCTTGCCCATATACATGCCCCGTGTCAGTACGATGGCCAGCTCGCTACGTTCATCGTTGTGTTCTACCACTCCCGTCACACTCGCTAGTTCACTATCAAAGGTTATCATCTCGCTGATCTCTGCTGCCCGCTCGCTCTTGCCACTGGACAAGAAGGAAATTGCTTCTAGGATATTAGACTTTCCCCCTCCGTTTGGCGCCACTATCACACTCGTCTGCCCAAAATGAAACACTTGGTTTTTGTAACTGCGAAAATTCACCAGTGTCAATCTCTCTAATCTCATCCGCTCCGATTATACTACTTACTTCTGACACTTCTCACACACCCATGTCCCTCTCCCCCCCACCACTATCCGCACAAGCAATCTTCCGCATTTACGGCACGGCTCATTGGTCCGTCCATACACAAGAAATTCATTTTGATAACTCCCGGATTTACCATAAAAATCACGGTATGTATTGTCACTTGCTCCCCCTGTCGCCAGTCCTCTCTCCAAAACATTACACAAACTATTTCTTAATTTTGTAACTTCCGCAAGCCGTAAGCTGTTAGCTATACGCTTTGGATTTATCCCCGCTAACCACAATCCATCATTGCCGTAGATGTTACCCACCCCAGCTAAAATATTTTGATCAAGTATTGTTTCTTTGATTGATCTACTCGTCTTTTGCAGTTTGCGCAATAGTTCGACATCCGAGATCTCCCATGGTTCCGGTCCCATCTTATTTTGTAAATTGTAAATTGATAATTGTAAATTACTTTCCACTTTAATGTACCCAAATTTACGCGTATCCCAGTAGTATATTTTGCGTCCATCCTCCAAAAATATCACTGCCCTTGTGTGCGGGGCAGTATCATAATCCAAGTCATTTAATACGAGTCTTCCCGTCATTTTGAGATGGATCATCAGTCCCCTCCCCGATCCAAATTTGATAAACAAATACTTACCCATCCTCGCCACCTCTACAATTTTTTCTCCGACAACCAACTGTTTATCACCAATCCAACATTTATTACCTTGCCCCTTCGAAGCCGTAGGCGAAGTGGGGACCTCCACTCTCTTTATCCTAGCTCCCACCACTTCTTTTTCCAGTTGTCTTTTTATTGTTTCTACTTCCGGTAATTCAGGCATAACCCCCTCTTTCTAATGACATAATGAATTAATTCATTATGTCATTTATCTACAATAATTTTTCGAATATTTTTCTCAAAATTTACTCTCCCAAATTGTCTCGCCCATTTTTTGATCTCATTACGATTCCATTTTATCTTTTCCATTTGCTTGATTCCTTCCCCTATGTCTCTTGTATTTGTCCCTTGTATCAACACACCCGTTTTGCCAGGCATGACCGTCTCCCTGTATCCTCCCCCGTCATACGCCAACACCGGCGTTCCACAACTCATCGCCTCTACAACTGTCATCCCAAAATCTTCGTCTCTGGCCAGCGCCACAAATCCTTTAGCACCTGCATATAATTTTGCCAATTCCCCATCACCCACTCTCCCCAAATACTCTATTTTCTTACCACGCACCATGAGCCATGTGCCATGAGCTACTTTCTCCCCCACTATCTTAAGCGGGATCCCCAATTTCTTAAACGCTGTCGTCGCCTCCTCTATCCCCTTCCCCCCCACAATACGACTTACCACCAAATAGTAGTCTCCTCTTTTCCCATTAACCATTAACCATTGACCATTGACCATTTTGATGGGTGGATATACCACGCTCGCTTGTTTCCTATAAAACTTTTCAATTCTACCTGCCACCTCATGACTATTGGCGATCCAGGTATCTACCCTTTGCGCTGACTGGTAGTCAAAGTAGCGTACAAATGGTCCCACGCTCCATATAAATACTCTCCCCCACCAAGTTTTTTGCGCTCCAGTGGGCGTGTCATAACCATAAAGCCAACGGGGCGGAGTATGGCAATACGCCACTACCCTCGCTCCCTCTTTAACCTGAAAACCTCGGGCAATATAGCCCGAACAACTCGTGATGATCAGATCATATTCGCGTAAATCCACGCTCTTCCATATCCACGGCAGTAAAAACCTCCCATAGCTATAGAGTCGCCCAATCTTGAGAAACCATCCCCACTTACTCTCAACTATTTTTCGATCTGGGAACATAGATTTCGCAGTGCCGTTTTTTGCAAAAGCTGTATAAATCGGTGCATAAGGGTACATCTCAGAGAGCACTCGCAAGACTCGCTCTGCTCCCCCAGCTTCGTTTAGATAATCATGTACTAGTGCAATTCTCATCTCAAAATAGTCCCATTTGAGTTTTTCTATCCTTCTCTTCAGGGAAAAATCTCTTTATCAAACTCTTAAATCCCAGCTCCTCCAATTTTACCCTTAAAGCCTGTCCTGAGCTTGTCGAAGGATACTCCATCTCGTCCAGCGTGACATCCAACTTCATATCTATCACGATCCGCGACAAATCTTGGGACATGAAGGCGCTCTCCTCCCCATCTGCCAACTTTTTTGCCATCAACTCGCCAAAATGAACCTGCACTTCCTTGATATCTCTATATATCCGCTCCAGTGTCCCGAACATCTTGAGGAGTTGGGAAGCTCCCTTTGGCCCTATCCCCGCCACTCCCGGGATATTATCGGAAGAATCGCCGATCAAAGCCTTGTAATCCACTATTTGCTCAGGATGCACCCCATACTTGTTCCAGACTTCGTCAGGTCCATACAAAACAGGTGGGTTGGCACCTTTTGCCGGCGTAAGCACTCGCACGTTCTCACTCACCAGTTGCATCGTATCCTGATCTCCCGTCAAAATAACCACTTCTCCTTCCCGATCTTTTGAGAGTGTCCCAATGATATCATCTGCTTCATACCCTTCTTGTTCAATCTGGACTATTCCCATGGTCTCAATCACTTTCTTAACCATCGGGATCTGCGCAACCATCTCGCTATCTGCCTTGGGCCTTTGCGCCTTGTATCCCACATACTTGATATGGCGAAAAGTCGGTTTGGGTAAATCCCACGCTACCATCACATGACTTGGTTTCTCTTGCTCTAGCGCCGCAATTAAGATCGAGGTCACCCCGTACACCGCCCCCACTATCTCACCACTCTTGCTAGTTAGCGGCGGATACGCATGATATGCGCGATGCAATAAAGCAGAACCATCGACCAACAAGAGTTTATTCATACCTTCCACAACTTCTGTAATTTTTCGTCAAAACTAGCAAGTTCACTCACTCCTACATTTTTCGCGTATTCCACATTATAGGCATCTTCTAGATCATAATTATATTTTCTCATTTCCTCAACGGATTTTTCTAGCAATTCGCGCTCCTTCCAGATAATAAATCTTAAACCTAAAACATTATCAAGTATTTTTTTCAAATCTGTTCCTTTTCTGCCATATACTTTCCCTATAACCCAATATATTTCAAAAAAAACCACAGTCGAACTACACAACAAAAATAATCCATTCGCACCATCTAACAACAATTCCTCCACAACCCTAGTCTGTTTCCGATCATCTTTTTCTATTGCACGTATAAAGTAATTTGTATCAACAAATATCATTTCTTCTTCTTCAGGTAACTATATTTTTTAGTAAAATAGTCTTGCTTTGCCAATTCTATCATTTCATCAATATCCATCCCTTTGTATTTTTTGGGTCTCTTTATCGAACCCATCAATCTATAAATTGCCGCTACAGCAGGCTCCATCACCATTTGGTCATTGACTTTCTTAATCGTCAATTTTTGTCCAATTGCCAACCCAAAATCCACAAACATAGCCACGGGTAAAGTAATTTGCCTCTTGCTAGTAATAGTCGCTGTATACATCATAGTAAGGTACTTATATCAAAGTAAGGCGATACTGTCAACCTCCTTACTTTTTCACCAAATAATCCAAGTGCTTCCTGACCTCCTCCATCTTCCTATCTTGCTCATCCATTCGGTCCAACAGTCTTTTCATATTAAAATCTTCTTGGTATCGCAGTAGCTCGACCGACACAAATGCCATCACGCTTCCAAAAAGCACTACTCCAAAAACTTCTAGAAATACGGCAATAATCCTTCCCAAAGCGGTCACTGGCACAACATCACCATACCCTACTCCCGTTACTGTTGTGATAGCAAACCAGAGTCCATCTCCCTCATTCAAAATTGTGGCACCCACCGTGTTTTTTTCAATTGGCGCAATTATGAGTCCCAAAAACAAAACGGCCACTATCAACCCCATCAGTATCTTTCGAAATCTTCCACTATGGGAAAGTTTTGTTGCCACAACCCTAATCTGATTGTTACTCATATTTCACATTATATATTTTTTTCTTAATGACATCTTCTTTCTTGATTTTGACAATACTCTCAAACTCTTCCCTCTCAAGCGATTCTTTCTCCATGAGGGCTTCAACTACCCGCTCCATGGTTTTGCGTTCTTTAGTCAAGATCAGGGCCGTAGTTTTCTCACAAGCATCTACTATTCGCTTGACCTCTCTATCAATCTCTGCCCTCTTTGAGTCAGACACATCGGTCGGTTCCATAAAGTTGCGTCCCCACTCGGAGAGTCCCTCTTGTGGTCCAAAATCAATTGGTCCCAAGGGAGACATACCATAGTCAATCACCATAGCGCGCGCGATCTTGGTGAGCCGGTCAATATCGGAAGATGCCCCGGCGGTCAAATCATTGTAAATCAGCTTCTCCGCTACTCGCCCACCCAAAAGAGTACAAATTTCCTCGAGCAATTCATTTCTCGTGCTTTGATACTTGTCTACCGCTGGTGGGATCATCGTAAATCCAAGTGCGCGGCCTCTTGAGATGATCGAGATCCGGTGAACTGGGTCAGTCAAAGACAAGAAATGAGTGGCAATGGCGTGTCCCGCCTCGTGGTAAGCCGTCATCCGCCGATCATCCTCGCTCTGGATGCGTTTTTTGGATGGGCCCATCTTTACCTTGGTCGCCGCCTCTTCAATATCATCAAAAGTGATCTCTTTTCTGTTTTCCCGGGCTATCAAGATCGCCGCTTCGTTTAACATGTTCTCAAGATCCGCACCCGTAAAACCTACCGTCCGTTTAGCCACCGATGTCCAGTCAATCTTCGCGACAAATGGTTTGCCTTTAGCGTGGATGGCCAGGGTAGCTTTGCGCCCCTCGATATCTGGCATATCTAGCGATACTCGCCGGTCAAAGCGACCAGGACGCACGAGGGCTGGATCCAATACATCAGGCCTATTGGTAGCCGCCAACACCACCACATTTTCTTTACTGGTAAAGCCATCCATCTCGACCAGGATCTGGTTGAGTGTCTGGTCGCGTTCATCGTGCCCTCCCATACTCCCCCCACCGCGGGTTCGTCCGATCGCATCAATTTCATCAATAAAGATGATCGCCGTCCCGGCTTTTTTGGCGGTATTAAAAAGATCGCGTACTCGACTTGCCCCCACTCCCACCAACATCTCCATAAATTCAGACCCTGCCATCGAGAAAAACGGTACGCCCGCTTCCCCAGCCAGTGCCCTTGCCATTAACGTTTTTCCTACCCCAGCTGGACCAATGAGGAGCACTCCTTTGGGTGTTCGCGCCCCCACTTTGGCATATTTGGCAGGGTTTTTCAAAAAGTCCACCACTTCTTCGAGCTCTCGTTTGGCCTCATCCACTCCCGCCACATCACTAAATTTGACGTTTTGCTTGCCCTTGGTAAACAATTTGGCCTTGGATCTACCCATCCCAAACATATTGCCCCCTATCATCCCACCCTGTCCACCCCTCATCTGCCTCACGATCATCACAAAAAATAGTGCCATTAGGAGGAAAGAAAGAACATTCAAGACCCCTCCCAACTTGTCCATAAAACTTCCATTCTTTATTTTCACATTGACTGTCGACGGGTCAATCTCATATTGAGTCAATAGTTCTGTAAAACTCGATTCTGTTTCTTTGGTACTAAACTTCATTATCTGCTCGCCATAATCTAGGATTACTTGATCTCCCACCACCTCAACACTCTTTATCTTTTGCTCTTTGATATCTGCCATCGCCTGTGATATTGTCACGTTCAAATCGGCAGTGGCCCCGCCTATCCACGTCATTATTGCTGGCACAAACAAAAACAAAATTAAACTCCAAATCAACATTTTCTTCAAATCAAACTTAAAACTCCACATCTTTTGTACTACTTCTTTCTCACTTTTCCCTTTTGTTTTTGCCACTGCGTCCCTCCGTAGCCCCCCAAATATACATAGCGAAGGGGGATATCCGCTATTCTACCAGAATAATCAGACAATCAGAAGTGAATGACCTGCATGTCTCAAGTGGCAAAACGCTTCGCAGCGCGACGGCGCGAGAATCGAGATAAAATTTTCACCAGAAAATTGTTTTCTTCCCCATCAACGATCCAAGATCTACTATCAACTTAACTAATTTATTACTCCCCTCCGGCACCACCGCTTCCACGATTTTCCCCACCCTCACCTCAATCTTGTTGTAGTCTTCAAAATTAATTAAATGACCTATTTAATTGATTAGTTTCTCCAATCACCCTATAAACTTCATCCAATGTTTGCCCTGCAATTTTTCTTGCCTTCTCTGCTCCCTCAGCCAAAATCTTTTTCACTACTTCCATATCCCCTTCTAATTGTGCCCTCTTTGTCCTAGCCATTGCAAACTTACGCCTGTGTGCCTCGATTAGTTTTTGTTTTACTTCTACATCCCCTACCGTTCCATCTCGGTATCTATTTTTTAGTTCTTCAACTTCTTGTTTTTTATCATTGATAAAATCATGATAAATAAATATCGGATTCCCCTCTACACGTCCCGGATCCGTTGCTTTCTTGCGATTAGGATCGGTGAAACAGCTCATGATTTGTTTCTCAATTATTTTCTCATCATCAAAAATACCCATGATGTTCCCAAGCGATTTACTCATTTTGCGCTCGCCATCTGTCCCTACTATTCTTCCCGCTTCTTTAGAAATCAACGGTTCCGGTAGTGGGAAAGTATTTGTTTTATAGCCCTTATTAAAATTCTCCGCGATATCACGTGTAAGTTCAATATGTTGCCTTTGATCCTCTCCCACCGGCACTCCATAGGGCTTGTATAGCAGGATGTCTGCCGCCATCAAGATCGGATAATTAAACAGCCCCATATTGATCGATTCTTCGCTAGCTCCTACTTGCAACTTGTCTTTATAAGCATGCATTCTCTTCATCTGCCCATAACTAATATAGTTGGCCAACACAACCGCAAGTTGTGAATGTTCGCTTACGTCAGACTGGCGGAAAAACACACATTTCTCGGGATCTAACCCAAGAGCCAAATAATCAAGCACTACTCCCGTAACATTTTTCTCTAGTTGATCTCTGTCATGAATAGTCGTGAGAGCGTGCAAATCTGCCACAAAGTAGTGGGTATCGTGGCTATCCTGCAGCGCAATCTGTGGTGCCACCGCCCCAAAGTAGTTGCCAATATGGAGCTGGCTACCACTCGGCGTAATGCCAGATAAAATTCTCTGTTTCATAATTCCTCCATTTTTTATATTGTACCTGTAATTTCTTTTTCTGTGGTGGCCCCGCTTTGGCGACCACCACCACACATTTCAATCTATGGATTTGACTGCGGAGTTTTAGGTACAAACTCTACTCTGTCACACTCATAAATTGCTCCAGGCCAGTTTTGGCCAGTCACACACATTTGTTCAACTGTTTGTGTAATACATCCACTACGATCATCTCCACATAGTGTATCTAGTCGCCTATCCTCAGCCTGTGCTTTTTGTGCAAGAAGGCCAAGTAGACCCAATACCACTAGCATCGATAATCCATATTGCAAATGTTCTTTCATTATCATAATTTTCCTTTAATTTTTGTAAAATAATCACAAACCAAATTACTTTCGCCAACGCCAATAAGTCATATGCCCCCCTCTCGAAACCTCGCCAATTCACGGATCATCAGTTCACTCGTCTTTTCTTTTAGTTCTCCCATGAGTAAATCCCCGTTAACATATCTGTCGTATAAGTTATTGACTTCAACATCATCTGGGTTAAAGGCCTGTTGCAACATAAACACACTGCATGATTCTGGCACTCCTCCAAACTTCTTGTGTTCCTCCAGTGACCCGACCGCACCAGTAAAAGCTCGTTTAATTTTTCGCCTAATATCTTCTGGGTTATCATCCAAAAACAGTGCACTTTCAGGGCTCGACTTGGACATCTTTCTCTCTGGATTTTCCAAGCTCGGAAAAAATCGCATCACCAATTCCGACGGTGGCACCATCCCCACTTTCTTCGCCACGTCTCTCGCCAATAATATGTATGGGTGCTGATCTATCCCTACCGGTATCAGCGTATGTCTGGGACCGCCATTTTGGGGTAATTGGGGCATGAGGATCTCTGCTAATTGCACACATCCGCGATAAAATACCTGTCCCGGATTTGTAAGTGACTCAGCCCCAAACAAATGAGT
>Ga0100392_1003277_pt1 | contig 14878 bp, 12 predicted proteins | sample CryGeymeta201516_FD_81548 | JGI IMG/M metagenome (GOLD analysis project Ga0100392, IMG submission 81548) | Groundwater microbial communities from Crystal Geyser aquifers in Utah, USA - Crystal Geyser metaG 2015-16 | ecosystem: Environmental > Aquatic > Deep subsurface > Groundwater | place: USA... | reverse complement strand
GGGGTGGGGGATTACCGATTCTCAACACAGGCGGTCGCTATAACCCTGTTACCAATGCCTGGAGTGCCACTTCTCTTGTTGGCGCGCCGGACGCGCGTTTTCAGTACACCGCCGTATGGACCGGATCTGAAATGATAGTATGGGGCGGGTGGAGTGGTGCAGGAGTACAAATCAACACCGGCGGTCGCTATAACCCTGTTACCAATGCCTGGAGTGCCACTTCTCTTGTTGGCGCGCCGGACGCGCGTTATCAGCACACCGCCGTATGGACGGGATCTGAAATGATAGTATGGGGCGGAACGGGGAATGGAGGAGTACTCAACACCGGCAGCCGCTATAACCCCCTCGCATGCCCTTAAAATAACTACCCGCGCGCTTACGACTTTAGGCAGAGTGTACCAACTCGCAATATGAAAAAATCACTACGTATAGTTACCGTACTTAGCAGCATCTTGGCGGTTCCGGGAATCGGGCTGTATTTCTTTTTTATGCAACGGGAACAGGGCGCTGCGGACATACCGCGCCCGCCGCGTGCCAATGCCGATATACCCAATGCCGTGGATTCAGCATACAAAGAAGAAAGCAACGATCCTTTTACGCGGCTCTTATACTATACATTTGAAAAACAAAAAAAAGCCGCGAACAATTCCAGTTTACAGTTTGCTGATGCGTACCCCGCGGAAACCATAGCTTTTCTGCAACATACCCTACAAGAAAAAGAATTGCTCCTCAACGCTCTTGGTCGTGTATTGATACAGCAGGACTATACGGATGAATACCATCGCATTGAACGGGATACGAGAGACAGAAAAAGCTGGGAAGAGCAAAAAGCGTTAATGCGTAACGACCCGCAGCTCATCAATACGTACCTGCTCAAACCCCTGCTGCTTGATCAAAAACTCAAACAGCTCTACGAGCAGGACGCGGCATACCAGCAAGAAAAAAAACAAGAGGCGGAACAATTACGGGAACGGCTTGCGCGCGATCCGGACAATTTCCAAACCATCGCGGGAGATGCCTTTGCCGTACAAACATTGCGCAGAAATCCGCGTCCTGAAGATATTGGTTTTCCCGAGGCGCAAAACATAGATCCCGCAACACAATCTTTCCTAGACGAGTTTCAGCGCATCTATCTTACGAACCTACAGCACATTGAAGCATTGCTGCAGGAGCAAGGATTTGTAAGCTCCGTGCAAGATGAAAATGGCAACTGGAGTATCTACCAATTGGTGAGTAGTAACGATACGGAACTTACCGTCAATACCGCAACCATCGCCAAGCCCGATTATGCTGTCTGGCTCGCGGATCAAAAGATGCTATTCGGCCTTGTGGAGGGAAAATAAAGGGGTCAGGTACCTTTTCCGTATTGTGTAAAAAAAGCCGCATAGGGCGGCTGTTGAGGTGAAGATCGTAGATTATGCGCTGGTCAAAAGGAAAAGCAGGTCGTTACATTCCTGCTCGCTCAATGATCTCAATCACCCAAGTACGATCTTCATCTTCTGCGGGAACAATGAATGCGTATTCGTGGGTTGCGCGCGTCTCAACATAGGTACACCGCATACTATTTCCTTTCAAAGACAGATAGGGAACAAAGAGCCATACCCGCACACTAAAAAATATTATCGTGTTTGTCAATCTCTATGAAACAAAACGCGCGTGCAAGAACCATCAAATCGAAATTTCTTGAGAGCATCCGAGAAGTTATTTTTGGTATGGAGGATGGTTTAGTTTCCACGCTGGGTGTTATTACAGGCATTGCCGCCGGAACGGAAAATTCTTTTATAGTGGTGTTAACCGGCTTTGTCGTTGTATGCGTGGAATCACTGTCCATGGCTGCGGGTACTTATCTTTCCTCAAAATCGCTGCACCAAATAGAGCGCGCGCGCGTGCGCAAACTCCAGCACGATATTACCAAAAATCCGCTGCCGCACAAGCGCGTATTATCGCGTGTGTATGAAGCTCATGGATTTACCAAGCGCGAGGTGCGTATGATCGTAGATCGCGTGGCGCAGCATAAGCATGTTTGGACAGAAGAGCTTGCCTTGCACGCGCTTCATATCGTTCCGGGGAATGGAAGGCGCGCGCGCCAAGATGCTTTCTTCATGGGCATATCATACATCGTCGCGGGCAGTATCCCGGTGCTTCCCTATCTTATACTTCCCCTAAGCGTTGCCATGATATTTTCTATTTTCTCAACCGTTGCGGCGCTTTTTATTTTGGGTTACGGCAAATCCATACTCGCAAAGATACATCCTTGGCGCGGAGGCGTGGAAATGATGCTGGTATCTTCCGGCGCCGCGGCGCTTGGTTTTACCATCGGCAAACTGGTTTCTTACATGTTTGGTGTACATATATAGGGATATAAAAAATTGCGGTAAAGAGTAAAACGGGGTATACTTTTAACGGTATATGAATTTTTTTACGGCATATCCGCTGCACCTGCATCTCTCAAAGAAGTTTGTGTGGTTGTTAGCGGTGCTTGGTATTGCGAGCGCCGGCGTCGTGTTGGCTGTTTTCCGTACGCATCAGTCGCACGTAACCTATACTACGGAAATCGCGCGCTTGGCGACACTCACCCAAACCGTTTCCGCAACCGGTTCCATGCAGTCGCCCGGTGAGCTTAATCTGCTGTTTACAAAAACCGGAACCCTTGCGAGTGTAGATGTTGCGGCAGGCGATGGGGTGGTGGAAGGCCAGGTACTTGCGACGCTTTCCGCAACCAATCTGGAAATTCAAAAAACCGAACAGGAGAATGCGGTTGCTTCAGCACAGGCAAAACTTGACCGCTTGCGTGAAGGAGCGACCGCGACAGAAATAAATGTTGCGCGCGCAAAACTTGCTTCGTCGCAAACCGCGCTCTTCAGCGCGCAAGCGTCACTGCATTCCGTGGAGAAAACTTCGGCGCAGAACATAGAAAAGGCCATGGTGGCGCTTGCCAACAGCGCCAAACAAACAATTGATGTCGTTGAGGCGAAAGTGAAAACACTCGCCGATGCAAAGCAAAAGTATGCGAACTCGGTGACTTCTGCCGATCAAACGGTAACCCAGGCGCAAGGTGATGCGCTTCTCACGCTGCACGATGCGCTGTTTGATCTTGCCGCGTCGTATACGACACTCAATGACATCTTTACTGATCTGGACATCAAAGATGTTTTTAGTGTGCTGCGTGCGGCGCAAAAACTTCGCGCGCAAGATGCGTTTTTTGGACTTGACGATCGTAATGAGGCGACCAAATCGCTCGTGCAGGCGGCTATTGCAAACCCGACCGAAACCACGGTTGACGCGGCGTTTATATCCACCTTGAGTTCACTGCACGCGGCAGCGGACGCGCTGTTGGAAATGTATGCCGCGCTCGGGGCAACCATAACAGATTCTGCGTATACCTCAACCGAGTACACCACTGACAAGACTAACGTCAAGAACGCGCAAACTACTGTAGCCGCGGCTCTGGTGAGCGTTCAGGGCGCGCGGAATGCTATTACGGACGCGGTGCTTGCGGTATCTGCCGCAAAAGACGCGGCGCAGGCAGATGTGCATGCGACCGAGAGTGCCTACAACGCCGCGGTTATCGCCCGAGATACGGGTGCAGCGAACGCGGAACAAGATCTTGCTTCAGCAAAGGAACTTGCCGCTCAAAATGTACAGCAGGTGGACAATACTGTTGCCGAACGTGAAAGACAGGTGCAGCTTGCCCAGACGGAACTCACCCATCTTTTGGCGCCTCCTGCGGCGAGTGATGTTGCGGCGAGTAAAGCAGACTTGGATCGCGCAAAGGCGGCGCTCGCGTTGATTGAAGATGCCATCAAAGAATTGTCGCTCCTCGCGCCGATCGCGGGTACCATTACCGAAGTGAATTATAAAAGAGGCGAGCAGGTGAATCTCACCACACCGGTCGTATCCCTGGTGGGCGATATGGAATTGGAAATAGCGGTAGACATTGCCGAATCGGATATCGCAAAAATCGTTTTGCGTGATCCGGTGGAAGTGACCTTTGATGCGTTTGGCGATGAGTATGTTTTTCCCGCCACCGTGTACTTCATTGATCCGGCGGAAACGGTTATTGAAGGCGTTGTGTACTACCGGGTAAAAGCGCATTTGCTCTTTTCCGACGACGCGAATGCGGATGCGGATGCGGCTGGCACGAAGGTACCGCATGAGCTGCAGGCATATCCCGCTATTGATCGCGAACTCTTAAAACCCGGCATGACGGCAAACGTAACCATATTTACCGCGGAAAAAGAAAACGTTTTGGTCATGCCACAACGCGCCGTAGTTATTAAAGGAAGTGATAGGCTCGTGCGCATATTGCAAAACAATAACACGGTGAGTGAAGTTCCGGTACGTATCGGCCTGCGCGGGGACAATGGTTTGGTGGAAGTGTTGGAAGGCGTTCAAGAAGGCGATGCAGTGGTCACCTTCGTGCAAGAGGGCAAGTAGGAAAAGAGGTAGGGACTAAGGCGTACAGCCGTTAGTGGTGGAGTTTTACTATATGCTCCATCCCATATTCTATATTCTAGATCCTGTTGGCTATGCTCATTGAAGTAAAAAATCTTACCAAATCGTTTGGTACCGGAGAAGTGGAAACCAAAGTACTCCACGGGGTTTCGTTTGCTATAGATAAGGGAGAGTTTCTCTCATTCATGGGTCCGTCCGGATCGGGGAAGTCAACCCTCATGCATATTTTGGGTTTTTTGGACCGTCCATCTGGCGGCACCTATCTTTTTAACGGCAAGGATGTCAAAAATTTTTCGGATGACGCGCTCGCGCTCATGCGCAATGCAAAGGTTGGATTTGTCTTCCAAGCGTTTTATCTGTTACCGCGCACCACGGTGTTTGAAAATGTGCGCTTGCCGCTTTTATATGCAGGGCAAAGCTTGCAAAATACAGATGATCAGGTTGCACAAGCAATTAAAGCCGTGGGGCTTGCACATCGCGCGCAGTATTATTCCAACCAGCTTTCGGGAGGTGAGAAGCAGCGGGTGGCGATCGCGCGCGCTCTCGTGCGTGATCCGGATATCATTTTTGCGGACGAGCCGACGGGTAATCTTGATTCAAAATCCGGCATTGGCATCATGCGTATTTTACAGAACCTCAACAACGAAGGAAAAACCATCGTACTCGTAACGCACGAGACCTATACGTCAGAGCATGGCAAGCGTATCATGAAGCTCTATGACGGACATATTACAGAAGATATTCCGGTAAAAAAACGGCGGTTTGCGCAGGAAGAAACTACCTTAAAATAACCGGACGGACGTATGGGTTGACCGGTATATGGCAACATGAAATTTTTTATCAACACGTTGCAACTGGCGATGCGCGTATTATCCGCGCGCAAGGGAAGGGCGATGCTGACGATCCTCGGCATGATGATTGGCATCGCTTCCTATATTATTATTATGTCGGTCGGCGCGGGCGCGCAGAGTTTGATCGTCAACCAAATCACTTCGGTTGGATCCAACCTCATCGCGGTGCTACCCGGTGCAAGCGACGAAGCAGGACCTCCCGCGCAAGTGTTTGGTATCACCGTGACCACGCTTACCTACGAGGATGGTGTGGCGATTCAGCACAGTCCGGCTGCCCCGTATGTTGTGGCGGTAGCGTCGTACGTGAAGAGCGTGGAAGAAGTTTCATGGGAAGGCAATACGATAGATACCTCTCTTACCGGCACGACATCGGATTATCCGATCGTGGAGGGGGCATATATTGCTGGGGGAAGATTCATTTCCTCCGACGAAGAAAAAAATTTGGCGCGCGTTGCCGTATTGGGCAAAACGGCAGCCGACAACTTGTTTGGTGAAACCGATCCGTTGAACCGCTATATCCGCATCAAGCGCGAGCGTTTCCAAGTTATCGGCGTTATGCAACCCCAGGGCGTTACCGGTTTTCAAAACCAGGATGATCAGATATTCATACCGCTCCGCACCGCGCAGCGGCTGCTTCTTGGCATTAACCACGTGAGTTTCATGCGTATTAAAGCCACTGATGCCTCATTACTTCCCCTAAGCGTTGAGCAGATACGGCTGATCTTGCGCGACCGGCACGATATTCGCGCGGGAGAGCCGGATGATTTTTCTATCAGGAATCAACTGCAGGCGTTGGATATTCTCACCTCGGTGACCAATGCGATACGAAATTTTTTGGCGGCTATCGGCGGCATCGCGCTCTTGGTGGGCGGCATCGGTATTATGAATATCATGCTCGTATCCGTTATGGAGCGGGTGCATGAGATAGGACTGCGCAAAGCCGTTGGCGCGCGACGGATACACATTCTCCTGCAGTTTCTCATAGAAACATCTCTCATTGCGCTCATGGGAGGCGTGGTCGGAATTATTGCCGGAAGTTTTGTTTCCGTCCTGTTCGCTTTTATTGCAAACTATTTGGGCTATGATTGGGATTTCGTGCTTTCTCTGCGGTCGTTGACCATTGCGGTCATTATATCTCTTGCCACCGGACTTTTTTTCGGTTTTTACCCTGCATGGCGAGCTTCAAAAATGAATCCCATAGAAGCGTTGCGTTATGCATAAATGTTTTTCATGGCACACCATTGCCAAAAACACTATGTTCGTGCATGCACGCGACTTACAAAGCCAATCCCTTGGTTGTACACGTATATGCATCGTTTGCTGCGCATAGCATTTTTTGGGTTGCGAACCAATAAAGTTCGCGCGGGACTCACGATTACCGGCATAGTGATAGGTATTGCCGCGGTTATTGTCGTTATGTCCGCGGGATCGGGACTCAAAGCGTACGTTCTGGGGCAGCTTGCGGCATTTGGCACGGATGTCATTGAAATAGAGATCAAAGTACCCTCCGCCAGCAAAACCTCAAGTCAAAATGCCACGGGACTCGTAACCGGCATCAGCATTACCACATTGATCGCGGATGATGCCGAAGCCATAAAGAAAACCCGCAACATTTCCAATATCTACAGCGCGGTCATGGGACAGGAGCTCGTGCAGTACCTGGGTGAGCGCAAAAAAGTTTTTCTCTTCGGTACGAATGCGTCCTATAGCGATGTGGATAAAAGCAACGTGGCGCAAGGCCGTTTTTTTACCGATGCCGAGGAGCGCGAGCAGGCAAATATCGTGGTGTTGGGATCCAAGGTGGCCGAGCGGTTGTTTGGCGCAAACGATCCGGTGGGACAAACCATCAAAATACGCCAGCGCAACTACAAGGTCATCGGCGTTATGGAGGCGCGGGGAGCGGCATTTTTCTTTGATTATGATGATCTCATCTTCCTGCCTTTACGCACATTGCAAAAAGAGGTATTGGGCATTGACCACGTGTCATTCATGGTTGCGCAAATGATTGATCCTACCCGCGCGCTTGCGACACAGGCCGAGCTCACCGACTTACTGCGTGAGCGGCATGACCTTACCAATCCCGATAAAGACGACTTTGTGGTCAACACCATGGACGAGGCGATGGATATTTTGAGCGCGGTGGTTGCGGCAATTACTTTTTTACTGCTCGTGATCGCGTCCATTTCGCTCGTGGTCGGAGGGGTTGGTATCATGAATATCATGTACGTGAGCGTGGTGGAAAGAACCTATGAAATCGGTCTGCGCAAAGCGGTAGGCGCGACACAGCGGGATATTTTGCGGCAATTTCTGCTGGAAGCGATCATCTTGACGGGACTTGGCGGCATCATCGGCACTGTGCTGGGGGAGGTGGTGGCTTTTATCCTGTCTCGCGTTGCCACAAGCTACGGACTAACCTGGCATTTCAGCATATCATTTGGCGCGATCTTTATTGCGACCTTTACTGCCATGGTGATAGGTATTATTTTCGGTATTCGCCCAGCTCGCAGCGCGGCGCGTCTTGACTCTATAGAAGCTTTGCGCGAGGAGGGGTAGGATTTCTCCTTATTTGCCACGCCGGAATTCCCACAAATTTCCGCGGTTCTACCCCAAAACTGTCCACAAAATTCTGCGATCGCATTTTTTGTGGACAGTTTATACCTTCAAAGAAAATGGTCGCGACAGATACGGAGATAGTTATGTATGCCTGCAACTCCAAAAATTGGTATTCATACAGCGTAGTGCATTAACTCATGAACAACGCCGTTGCGTTAAAGTTTGGAAACTAAGCTATCTGGCATACTAAGGTAGCCGGAACAAGAGTAAGATCATAGTATACTTGACACATAAATTGTAACTTGTTACACTGCGATTAGCGCTCACCATATGAGAGTGCTAATCTCTCAAACCTATGCAAGACCGCGAAAAACAAATATTTTTTGCGCTGGTTGAAGAGCACGTGCGAACGGGCGAACTGGTTAGTTCTCTTTTTTTGTCGGAAAAAAAAGGTATTGGCGTGAGTCCGGCTACCGTGCGAAATATACTTGCCGATCTTGAGGGCGCGGGATATGTAACCCAGCCGCACACGTCTTCGGGGCGCGTGCCAACCGGTAAGGGGTATCGCTTTTACCTTCAAAACATGCTGGATGAAAAAGGACTGAACGCGCGTGATCATGCTAAACTGGCGGGATCGTTTACGGAAAACGTCGCGAATCCCAAGCAGCGGGTGAAACACATTGCTAAAACTGTTGCCGATATTTCTCAAGAAGCGGTGTTTGTCGGGTTCATGCCCGAAGAGGTCTACTACACGGGGCTGACGTATCTTTTCAGCAAACCGGAATGTACGGATATGGAGCGCATCTTCGCGCTTTCCGCAATGGTGGATCATTTGGATGAGCTGGTGAGCGAATTGTTTTTCTACACCTCAACCAGTCCTCGTGTCTTCATTGGTCAGGAAAATCCGCTGGATCACGAATGCGGATTGGTGGTAACGCGCTACCATATAGCGGCGGCGCACCCGGGCATTATTGGCATTATCGGGCCCAAGCGCATGGATTACCGAAAAAATATCTCACTCCTCAATGCTTTGCAAACCGCACTCACCTTTTAACCTATGCACCAGCACCAACACGATACGCATGACGGAAAAAAGTCGCAGAAAATAGAAAAAGAGTTGCTTGAAGCGCAAAAGAAGTGCGCAGAGTATCTTGCGGGATGGAAACGTGCGCAGGCAGACTACCAAAATCTCAAAAAAGAAACGGAAATCCAAAAAGCGGCATGGATAAAATTTGCGCATGACCAAATCATTACCGAGCTCTTGCCGGTGTACGACAACTTTAAAATGTCCCTTATGCACGTGCCGGATAACCAAAGAGATTCGCAGTGGGTCGTAGGTCTTACGCACATCAAAACACAGATGCAACATGTACTGCAAGACAATGGTGTTGCGGAAATACAAACAGTCGGTAAGTCGTTTAATCCCGAAAACCATGAGGCGATAGAAGCGGTTGCAACGAATGCGTACGAACCGGACATTATTGTAGAAGAATTGAAACCCGGATATACCTTGCATGATAAAGTTATTCAGGCGGCAAAGGTGAAAGTAGCAAAGGGAAAAGATGAGCGTGCTGACGGGACTGCTGCAAACGCATCGTAATTTTAGAACATATCTATTCAATAAATTCTGCTTCTAACCATGCTATACATATGCAGGGTATAGGTGGTCAATAAGCAACTACATGCTATGCCAAAAATCTTAGGAATTGACTTGGGTACCACTAACTCCGCCGTTGCCATTGTGGAAGGCGGAGAACCCAAGGTATTGGAAAATAAAGAGGGTAACCGCACAACTCCTTCGGTGGTGGCGATTGCCAAATCCGGCGAGCGACTGGTAGGGCAGCTTGCCAAGCGTCAGGCGGCGACGAATCCGGAAAATACGCTGTTTTCCATTAAGCGTCTTATAGGTCGTCATTTTAACGACGAAAAAGTACAGCGCGATATCAAACATCTGCCGTTTAAAATTGTCCAGGCGGGTGAAGGGGTGAAGGTAAAAATGGGTGACAAGGACTACACGCCGCAGGAGATTTCTGCCATGGTGCTGCAGAAGCTCAAAGCAGATGCCGAAGAAAAACTTGGTGAAAAAGTTGAGGAAGCGGTCATTACCGTTCCTGCCTACTTTGACGACGCCCAGCGCCAGGCAACCAAAGACGCGGGTGAGATCGCGGGATTGAAAGTACGTCGCATCATCAACGAGCCGACCGCAGCGGCGCTTGCCTATGGTTTTGACAAAAAGAAAGGCCAGCAGATCGCGGTATACGATCTGGGCGGCGGCACGTTTGACGTGTCCATTCTGGATATCGGCGATGACACGGTGGAGGTGAAAGCGACTAACGGCGACACGCACCTGGGCGGCGACGACTTTGACCTGCGCGTTATCTCATGGATTATTAACGAATTTAAAAAAGACCAGGGAATTGATCTGTCTCAAGATACTCTCTCACTCCAGCGTATTAAGGAAGCGGCTGAAAAAGCGAAAATTGAACTCTCCACTGCCACGGAAACCGAGATTAACCAACCCTTCATTACGAGCGGAGCGGACGGTCCCAAGCACTTGGTGTTGAAAATAAATCGCGCGAAGCTGGAGGAATTGGTAGGTGACTTGGTGGAAAAAACCATCGATCCATGCAAAAAATCGCTGGAAGACGCCGGGCTTAAGGTCAGTGATTTGGACGAAGTGATACTTGTCGGCGGTATGACGCGCATGCCGCTCGTGCAGCGGACGGTTGAAAAATTCTTCGGCAAAAAGCCGAACATGACCGTTAATCCCGATGAAGTCGTGGCGATTGGCGCAGGAATTCAGGGTGGCGTACTTCAGGGAGACGTAAAGGATATTCTCTTGCTTGACGTAACCCCGTTGACCCTTGGTTTGGAAACGCTTGGCGGCGTGCGCACGCCACTCATTGACCGCAATACGACGGTACCCACCAGCAAGTCGCAAATCTTCTCAACCGCGGCCGATGGCCAGACAAGCGTTGAGATCCATGTGCTGCAGGGCGAGCGTGAAATGGCGCAGGACAACAAGACGCTTGGCCGCTTTATTCTGGACGGGATACCTTCCGCCCCCCGCGGCATCCCGCAGGTTGCAGTAACGTTTGACATAGATGCAAACGGCATTCTCAACGTTTCGGCAAAGGACAAAGCGACCGGTAAGGAGCAGAAAATCACCATTACCGCATCCACTTCGCTCTCCAAAGACGAGATTGAAAAAATGAAAAAGGAAGCGGAAGTGCATGCCGAAGAGGACAAGAAGAAAAAGGAAATTGTTGGGTTGCGTAACACCGCCGAAACCATAATTTACACGACGGAAAAGACTCTGAAAGACGCGGGCGACAAAGTATTGGCAGAGGTCAAACAGCAGGTGGAAGAAAAAGTGGCAGCGCTCAAAAAAGTTAAAGACGGCGAAGATAAAGACGCGATCCAAAAGGCTGTGGATGAGCTGAATGAAACCGTGCAAAAGGTTGGCGCCGAAATGTATAAAGCTGCGCAAGAAACCAAGGAAAAGACGGGTGAGGGATCGACACAAGGCAACGGAGAACCTCAACAGGCCGAGTATGAAGAAGTGCAGGATGAGAAGAAAAAAGAAGGTGATACCGCAACGGATGGGAAAAAATAAAAGAGTACATAAAATGTAGGAGTTGTCTTACCATGTACTCCTATTGCTTACTCTAACCTATGCCCGCTGATTACTATGATATATTAGGCGTTGCGCGTGTCGCGTCTGCCGACGAGATCAAAAAAGCATTCCGCAAGAAGGCGCATGAGCTGCACCCCGACAAAGGCGGCGGTGATGAAAAAAAATTCAAAGAGGTCAACGAAGCGTATCAGGTGTTGAAGGATGAAAAGAAACGCGCTGCGTACGACCAATTCGGCCACGCGGGAGCGCAAGGCTTTAGTAGCGGCGCGGGAGTTGACTGGGGAGATTTTGCGCGGCAGGCTGGCTTTGGAGGTGGCACAAGCGGATTTTCCGGAGGTGTTGAGTTTGATATTGGTGACCTATTCGGTGACCTATTCGGCGGGGGTCGTGCGAGGAGATCAACACCACAGCGCGGTTCACGGCGCGGCGGAGATTTGGAATTGCAGTTACGGCTCACTTTTCGCGAAGCCGTATTTGGCGTACAAAAACATTTGCGCGTCAAGCGTAGTGCAGTGTGCGCGCATTGCCATGGCAACGGCGCGGAGCCCGGAACCAAAATTGAAACATGCCCGACATGCAAAGGATCGGGAGTTGTTACATCCATGCAGCGCACCATGTTCGGCTCATTCCAGACCCAGGCGGTATGTACTCCGTGCGGTGGCGAAGGGAAAATAGCAAAAGAAAAGTGTACGACCTGCCACGGCGACGGAAGAGTTTTGGAAACCGAAGAAGTAACGGTAACCATTCCGGCAGGGGTGGTTTCTGGTCAGACAATTCGCATGGGGGGACAGGGGAATGCGGGTACTCAAGGCGGCAGATCGGGAGATCTGTTTATCACTGTTGCCGTGGAATCCGATCCGCGCTTTATCCGCGATGGCGATACCCTATACACCACAACTAACATCTCGTTTGCTCAAGCGGCATTAGGCGATAAAATTGAAGTGGAAACGGTAGATGGCAAGGTGAAGCTTAAAATTCCCGAAGGCACACAAACGGGAAAAAAATTCAAGCTCGCGGGCAAGGGCGTACCGCGCCTCCAACGATCGGGTCGTGGCGACCACATTGTTGAAGTGGTGGTTCAAACTCCAACCAACCTCACAAGAAAGCAGAAAAAACTACTCAAAGAACTCACGGAACCTTGAGTTCTTTGATACAACTCATTTGTACTGCGGTTCCTATGACAGTTTACCTCATGTATTGGCAATGGATACTAAATCACGTATACTTACCGAAGATTACTTTGCTCACTTATCTCTCATGATCTATGCAATATTTCAAAAAATTTGGCGCAGGTGTGGCGGTGCTATTGCTGATCACCATCGCGCCGGCGTTTGCGGAAAACTCTATTGGCGTGGAAACGCTGGCGGCGGATGAAGTACTCACCCATGTGCAGCAGGAAGAGGATTTTACCAATGCAAACGAAAAACAGAACACTATCAACATGGTGGGTATGCTGATTGAAGTCGGCTCAACGGACGTGCCAACCACCATGATTATTCGCGGAAATGCGGACCATGTGGATTATACCGTGAATATTGGCGCAAACACGGCTTTGGGACAGCGCCGCGATCAATATACTAACCTTGCCGACTGGATTCCAGGAGATCAAATCCGCGTTATCGGCTTGCGTAATGAAAATACCAACGTGATAGATGCGCATATCGTTGCCAATCTTTCCATCAAAACGGTAACAGACTTTGGTTTGAACGGCTGGATAGATGGCATTGATGAAACAACCGGTATCATTCAGGTGCAGTGGCAAGGGAAAATGATACCGGTGCATATCACCGAAAGTACGCATATTGTCGCGGGACTCAAAAATCCGGCAACGCTTGCCGACTTACAAATCGGTGATCGTGTGCGCGGGCGGCTGCTCAAGCGAGTAGGCGAAGACGTGCGAGAAGCAAAAATTCTCATTGTGTTACGTCGTGGCGAGAACTTGTTCATGAAAGTGCGTACGTGGGTAACGCGCGGACAGCTGGTTGCGCTGGACAATATTACCACACCAACCCGAATGCAGGTGAAAATTTTGGTCAATAAAAACTTGCGCGCGGGAGATGTGAATAATCTCGTGGGGCAAGTTGGCGATGTGCGCACGGTCAACGTGAGCACGGACACCAAATTGGTTACCTACAACGCCGGAAAAATGACGCTGGAGGATATGGTTATCGGTGACCGGCTTCTTATTGTCGGGCGCGCGAATGACGCCGGAGAAATTGACGCGCGGATTATTAAAGACAATACGGCACGCGCCGTTTCCACCCAAGGGTACGCGGGAACGATTGTGCGCATTGATCCGACAACGCAAAGCGCGTCCATTTTTTGGCACGGCGCCGTGCATCGGGTGGATTTGAACGACGCACGAATTTTAAGTTCTGTTGATGGCGACAAGTCGGTATTGGCGGTAGGAGACTTGCGCGTGGGAGATCGCGTGCGCGGTCGTGGAACCAAAAATGCGCGCTTGCCCATCATTAACTGCGATTTACTGGTAGTGGTAAAGAATCAAAACTACACCTATGGCGATACTATAAAGCTGGAACGCAAGATCGTGGAAACTCCGGAAGGCACGGTGGAAGTTGAAGTAGAAGTTGAAGCAACGGGTACGAGCTCAACAACGGTGAGCATAGAAACGAGCATGGAAGGCAAGACCGTAGTAAGTGATGACGGCAGTGTTACGACAGGCGATGCAGCGGTGAGCACAGATGTAACCACCAGCGTTGGTGGTGGCAGTGATACCTCGGTTACCACCAACTCCACCTCAAGCGCCAGCACCGGCGGGAATAGCGGGTAAAAATGTACTAGCTCGGCTCTCAAGTGTATCCGGTATGGCATGTATCAAAACTCTCACGAGTTGTCATAGCGAGTAATTTTGGAAACCGAAGTGCAACGAGGTTCGGAGCGAAGCGGAGAAAGTTGAAAGAAAATCCGAAACATTAACATTTTCAAGAAACATTGATTTTGGTCTAGCCCATAAAGCATTTTTACCAAATTCTTTTGAGTCATAAAGAGCGCGATAAACAACCAATTCTTCCAATGTTTCGCTGTGTCTTGCGACGCCAAATACTTCATAGAGCTTGCTTTACCCTGTGCTCTTGGCACAGGGTAGTTTATTTTCTTTTTCAGTTTTGGGTTGTGGGCAGAGGGGTTAGGGGTGAATGCCCAAAATCAAAAATTCTATAACTTGCTTTTCCCTGTGCCCTCTATTAATTTGGAGCTGAATGCCATAAAATATTTATATCGCGATGTGCTGCGATCACCTGAAAAAATTGATCTGAAATTTGCCAAAAGAAGCAAGGCGTTGCCCGTCGTACTGTCGCGAAAAGAAATTACGGATATGATAAACGCTCTAGCAAATCCAAAACATCGGTTAGTGTTGTCGCTC
>Ga0100392_1003258_pt1 | contig 14929 bp, 15 predicted proteins | sample CryGeymeta201516_FD_81548 | JGI IMG/M metagenome (GOLD analysis project Ga0100392, IMG submission 81548) | Groundwater microbial communities from Crystal Geyser aquifers in Utah, USA - Crystal Geyser metaG 2015-16 | ecosystem: Environmental > Aquatic > Deep subsurface > Groundwater | place: USA... | reverse complement strand
CTATATATTTTCCTCCGCTCGCCCCGCTTCGCCCAGCTTAGCTGGGGGCTTTACGGGACTCGCTCCGGGCTGGCATTCATCCGCGGACTTACGTCCGCGGTGTTCTGCCAGAAATTATAAAAATTCTGATTCAAAAAGAAAGGCTGGCAGAATATTTTACCAGCCTTTCTTGATTAAGGTTTAGTCATTCTTTTGGAAGAACTAAATAAATCTGGATTTGCGCCGATAGGTACTTTCGCCGTAAATGATAAAAAATTTCTTTTGCCGCTTGCAGCAAAGCCATAAGTAACAGAAGAAAAAAGATAATACCCAGCTTTATCTTTGCTACGGCGAGCACGTATTTCCATCCAGCAAAGAGCCAGATAATGCTGTAAATTGGCCACCAGCCCACAATCCACGCAGAAAGCACTAGGCCAATCAACCCAAGCACACACCAGAACTTATCTTTAAATCCAATTTCTGTCCCTATGAGTGTCTCCATATTCTGTCCTCCTTTTTAATATTTTTAAGAACAATATAATATTACACCGAATTTATTAATTTGTTAAGGTTTTTTCTTTTTCGTCTTTGATATTGAAAACGTCTTATATTCTTTGTATAATTTTCTCGCTTCTTCGATTTTTTGGCGGATATCATAAGGTAATTCTTTGATTGCCTTATTTAGTTTTGTTTCGTCAACTTTTAAAATTTCCTGCCATTTGCCCAGCGGCTCCAGGATATCTTTGATTAAAAGGGGATCGTATTTAAAACGCTGTACCATCTGCCGGGCAATAAAACCCGAATCGGAAAACAACCGTTCCATATTTTCTTGGTCCATAAATTTTGAAAAAGTGTCTTTTATCCCCGTCATTTTTTTGGCCCGCTCATCAACTTCGTCCTTTAAAGAAATATATTCATTAATTAAAGCTTTTACGTCCTGGTCGTTAAAAAATATTTTTTGTTCAACGAATTTGTGCTTCCAAACAGGGCAGATTTGCTGATATGGACACCAAGGACAAAGCGGCCCTGGCTGGGGAGGGAATTTTTCTTCTCCGTGTGCTTTTTTGACTTGCTCCAAAAGGTTTATAACATTTTGCTCGGCAAATTGCAAATCTTGATTGGTTTTTATGCTGGATAATTTTTCTCCGTGTTTTAAAAAATACAAGGATGTTTTTATGGGACGGTTTTCTTGTTTGATAGATGGCCAGCGATTGGCAAGGCCGATGTGATAGACCGAAAGCTGCAAATTATGGTCAACGTTTTTTTGCGCCGGCATTTTTTTGGCGGTTTTATAATCAATCACTTCAAGCAAATCGTTTTCTATTTTATCAACGCGGTCTATTTTCCCGGTGACAAGATGAATTTCGTTGGCGATTTTTATAGGTGCCTCAAAAGGGGTTTCCAGCGCCATAATATTAAACTGAAGCGGAGAATTTTTTGCAAAATAATTTTTTAAAATTAAAACGCCTTGGGTAAACGCAGCCGCTTCTTCGCGGCTGTCTGTGAATGCCGAAGGCGCCCAATTTTCACTCCAAAAAGAGAGTAGTTCCTCTTCGGTAGGGGAGACAATGCGTTGGGGGTCATGGAAAAACTTTAGGGCATTGTGAATTAAAGTGCCAAAAATCGCTTCCTTTGATTTTGGCGCGGAAATTTTATCAACATATTGAAATTTATATTTTTGCGGACACTGTTTGAAAGTGTCCAGAGCCGAGTAGGAAAGACGCATAGAAATTTATTCCGAGCTTGTCGAGGGATGCTTCACTGTTTAAAGGGGATAGTAAGGTTTAAGTTATATATGGCGAGTTTGCCAAACCATATAGGACGTCGCACAAGATTCCTTTTGCGACGTACCTTGTATATAGCAAAAGGGGGATGAGATTGTGCAATGTTTAAAAACATCGCCCAATATCGCCTCAAGAATAATTAAGGATAAAGTTTTTTGTAAAATTGCATAATTAATTTTAAAAAAACATCTTTTATCTCCCCTAATGCGTATATAAAGTCGTTAAAAAATTTTTTGACACTTTGAATAGTTGTTTTGTTTCTCAGGCCGTTTATGGCTTTGAGCGCCTGGGTCGGGCTACTTATGGGTACTACCTGCCCGACGAAGTTAATCAAAAAGAGAGGTATTTTGGATAAGGTCAGGGTAAGCTCCTGCCGCCTTGGCAGATAATTCGTCGTTTGGGCACCCAAAGGCCTTTCCTGGGCCAAAATTTGGGCTTCTGGAGCGAAAATAGCTAAAATAAAGATAAATATAAGGGCTAATTTAAGGATTTTGGGCATAAAAAAGAGAAGGTGTTAAAAGTAGTGATTACGTCGCACAACATAGATTATCCAACAGATATTTCTGTCGGATAATCTGGCGAAATTGTACAACATAATTAAAAATTATATCGCACAATTTTGCCCGCATTCATATTATTTTCTATAAATAATTCATCGGATTAATTGAGCCGCCTAAAGGAAGCAAGCCGTACCATTTATCCTGCACCGAAAAAGTGTTGGCGGCATAAACCGTGAAGTGCAGATGCGGGCCGGTTGAAAAACCGGTGTTGCCCGCGTAGCCGATAACCTGCCCTGCTTTTACTTTCTGTCCGACAGAAACCGCATAGCCGGAAAAATGGCCGTACAAAGTTATCAATCCGTTTTGATGGTCAATAGCGACCCATTTGCCATAAGCATATTTGCCGTCATTGCCGATTGCTTTGACAACTCCGTCCCCTGCCGATTTTATCGGGTCGCCGATGTTGGCGTCAATGTCAATTCCGTTGTGAAAATTATAAGCGTCATTTATAAAACCGGTTTGCGAAGTCGGGCCGTATCTTTGATTGATTGCGCCTTGCAATGGCCAGGCAAGAACGCCCGAGCGATAGACGGGAATTGAACTCGGGTCAATCGTCAGTCGCAGCTTGTCTTCAATAGCGTAGATATCTTTTTGGATTTGCTGCTGCTGTTTTTGCAGATCGGTTAATATCTGCTGATATTTTTTTTCCTGATTTTTGGTTTGGGAAAGCAGGTCGTTTTTTTCGCCTTTTTGATTATTTAAAACGATATTTTGCCCGGAAAGCTGGCCGCGTAATTGTTCAAGCTGATCTTTTTGGTCTTGCGCCTCGGCTTTTGAATTTTCCAGATCTGTTTTTAATTGCTGGATTTGATCAAGCTTTGTCTGAATGCCGGCTTGGAGGCTTTCGGCCGATTGCATTAAATTTAAGAAAGAGGAAAAAGTAGCGCTGACCAAAACCATTTGAAACGGCGATACCTCGTCATATTCGTTTATCGTTCTTATTGTTTCGCTTAAGTTTTGTTTTTGTTTTTCTATTTCGGCATTTTTGGCAGCGATACCAGAAGAGAGTTCATCAATTTTAAGCGAAGTGGCCGAAATTTTTGTCTGGGTCAATTTTATATCAGCCTCCAGTTTTTTTATCTGGAGCTGCATGTTGGCAATTTGTTTGGTTAGGGAACTTTCCTGGTTTTTTTTGTTTTTGAGCTCGGCGTTATATTCAGCGATTTGTTTTTCCAGCTGCTGGATTTCGGCTTGCTTAGCCGCGATTTGTGCCCTCATTTCTTCGGTGGTTTCAGCCGATGTAAAAATAGGCAATGTGATGGTTGCTAACAGAATTAAAAAAATTATGATTTTGCGAAATTTCGTCCCCATCTTTAATTTAAAATTTAAAATGCAAAAGTCAAAATGACAATTCAAAATTAAAAATTGATAACTTTGTTGTCATCCTGAGGGCATTGCCCGAAGGATCTCATAGAAATAGCGAGATTCTTCGCTTCGCTCAGGATGACGCTATGCGTCATTTTACATTTTGATTTTTTACTTTTAAATTTACGTTCTTGTTGTAAAACCAGCCGCTAATCCAATTTTTTTATCGCAAATGAAATTCTTTCAAATGTTTTTTCTTTTCCCAAAACTTCGGCGATCTCAAAGGGTCCGGGCGAAGCTTTCTGGCCCGAAAGCGCGGCGCGCAGAGGCCAAAGCATTATTCCCCTATCGCTCAATTTTTCAGCCTCGGGCATTATTATTTCCTGCAAATTTTCTTTTTTGAATTTTTTTTCGGTAATGTCGCTAATTATTTTTTGCAAAGTCTGCAAAGATTTTTTTATTTCTTCTTCGCTCGTGTCTTTCCAGAAAAGAAGCGATTTGTCATATTGGGGTTCCTCAAAAAAGAATTTAACGCTCTCCCCTATCTCCGATAAGGTCTTTGAGCGTTCTTGTTCCAGAGCAACCGCTTTTTTTATATAATCAAATGAAATTTTTTCTTTTGTTAGGCAAGTTTCAAAATCTTTGACAGTAAAAGGGCCTTTCATAGCGGCAATGTCAAAACTATGGTCAAATTTGGGGACAATCAAATCATTTTCTATCAGATATGGAATGCATAGTTCGGTCAGTTTGTCCAAAGGTATCTGGCGCATATAATATTGGTTATACCAATTTAACTTTTCAATATTAAAAATCGCGCCGGCTTTATGGACTTTTTCAAGTGAAAAATCTTTTAATAATTCTTGCATTGAATAAATTTCTTTTTCCGTTCCCGCCTTCGCCAAGGCTTCGGCGGGCAAGCCGGGATTCCAGCCCAAAAATGCCAGAAAATTTATCATGGCTTCAGGCAGATAACCTTTTTTAATATAATCTCCAACCATCACATCGCCTTTTCTTTTGCTCATTTTTGTTTTGTCGGGATTTAATAAAAGCGGCAAATGTGCCCAGGCCGGCGCTTCCCAGCCGAAATATTCATAAAGCAAAATATGTTTTGGCGTTGAGGGCAGCCATTCTTCTGTACGCGTCACATGGGAAATCTGCATCAGATGGTCATCAACAACGACTGCTAAGTGATATGTCGGATAGCCGTCGGATTTTAAAAGCACCTGGTCGTCAAGCTCGTTCGTATTGTAAGCGACTTTGCCGCGCACGATATCAGTGAATTCAATAATTCGTTTTTCAGGAATTTTCATTCTGATGACGCGTGGCTCGTTTGCCGTCAGCTTTTGTTTGACCTCCTCGTCCCTTAGCTTCAGGCACCGTCTATCGTATTTTGGCGCTTGTTTTTTGGCGATTTGTTCTTGGCGCATTTGTTCCAATGTCTCGTCAGAGCAAAAACAATAATAAGCATTACCATTTTTAATTAATTCATTCGCGTACTTTTTATACAAATCAAGTCGCTTTGACTGAACGTACGGCCCAAAAGGTCCGCCAACATCAGGCCCTTCGTCGTAATTTAAACCGGCCCATTTTAAGCCGTTATAAATTGCTTCAGCCGCGCCCTCAACCAATCTTTCTAAGTCAGTATCTTCCAGCCGCAAAATGAACTGGCCACCTGATTGTTTGGCAAAAAGATAAGTATAAAGCGCGGTGCGCAAACTCCCGATATGCAAAAAACCGGTGGGGCTCGGCGCAAAACGGGTGCGGATTAGAGAATTTAATTTCATGATAAAAAAATCATTGAGGGTTAGTTATTAAGCAGCAAAATGGCTGAAGTAAACTTACCAACGTAAGCACAATAAAAGAAAATATTGGCGCAAACAAGAAAATTTTTTCAAATTTATCTAAAGATTTAAATTTTATGACCGATAAGATAAAAACAAAAAATGAAAAAATAAATAAAACCAAAGATGCAGAATTTAAAATGCGAAAATAGCTATTGATTTTAATAAAATTTGATGGGGTGAAACTCGGCTCCATGGGGCCAGGGGCGACGATACCCCATAAAATCAAAATTATTGTAAAAACCGAAATTATTATAACACCAAAGAAAAGAGTTGTGTCGGCAATTTTTATAAACGTATTATGCCTCCAATTAATCGGCCAGAGTTTGTTGGAGGGTAGTTGTTGCGTAGACGGTTCAGACGCTGACGGTTGTTGATAGAGATTTGATTGTTGATTTTGCATATTTTTTATTTAATTATTTTGAGAAATATTTTTTCGTATCGGTCAACCATTCGTTCAATACTGAAATTATTTTCGACATGGGCCCGGCAGTCTGCGCGATTTATTGCATCAATTTTTTTAACTGCCTCGGCCATTGCCTCAATATCATTATTTTTGATGATAAAACCGTTTTTGCCGTCAACGATGATTTCCGGCACCGAGCCTCTGTCAAAAGCAATCACCGGCGTGCCGCAGGCCATTGATTCGGTTAAGACCAGGCCGAACGGCTCTTCCCATTGAATCGGCACAAGAGTTGCTTTGGCCCGCTGGTAGTATTTGAAAATTTGTTCTCGCGGGACGTAGCCCAAATATTGGATTTTGTCATTTAAATAAGGCGCGATTCTCTTGTCCCAATATTCGCCGGTGACCGGCGGGCCGATAATTAAAAGTTTATCGCCGGTAATTTTTGCCACCTGGATTGCTTCGGCCACTCCTTTTTCCGGCTGGATGCGTCCCAAAAAAAGCAGATAATCATCATGCTCTTTAGAAAAAGGAAAATCATTCAAATTAACGCCGTTATAAATGGTGGCCGCATAATTTAAATTGGGCGCCGGTTTTCTTTGAGCATCGCTTATAGAAATATAATATTGATTGGGGCTGGCAAACATAGAAAAAACTTCCGCCCGCCAGGGATAAATCGGATCGTGGAGAGTATAAAAAACCGGAATTTTAGGATGAGATAATCCAAGAGGAATTGCCCGATCGGGCGGATGAATATGCAGCAAATCATATTCTCCCTTTTCGGCCGCTTCAAACATCTTGGCGATCAAATACTGATCCCAAAGATTAAAAATTTTATTAATTTCGGCATTGCCGACATTAAGACCTTTAATAATTTTTTCTCCCTCGGGTTGCTTTAAGGGTTTTAGGTTAAAACTCACAACTCTGGTTGCATTAACTTTTGTTCCTTCCGGACCATAAAAATCAACTAGGTGGCCCTTTTTTACCAGACCTTCTGTAATATCAACAGCTACATCCATCGGAGCATAAATTATGCCTTCGGGAGGCGGGGTAGCAAAATGACCGGTGACCATGGTGGCGATCTTTAATTTTTTCATATTTTATTTTGTTTGGGTTAAAAATTGAATGGCAGCTCCCGAAGCCCAGGCCTGGAGCTTGCAGGCTTTTTCTATTTCTTCCAATTTGCCCTCAGGGGTGACTGCGTAGAGTTCGGGAATATAACCAAACTCTTTTTGGGCTTTTAAAATCGCCTCTTTTATTTTTTGATATTCGTTATTATAACGAAGTTTTTTTAACCCCTGAGCAATAATCCAATTGTCGTGGGGCCAGACAGAGCCGAGATGATAGCTTTTAGCATCAAAATTCGTTTCGTTTAAGGAATGGGTTCTCAAACCATAAGTTGTCCACATATCTGGTTCAAAAAGTCTTTTGACCACCAAATCTTCTTTGTCTTTTTCTAGAATGCCTGTAAAAAGCAAGTGGCCGGGATTTGAGGTAATTGTCTTTTTTTGTTGATTTTCTCCATCAAGCGCCAAGGCAAAATATTTTTCGTCTTCCATCCAAAATTTTTCGTTAAACCGTTTTTTGAATTCGTCGGCTAGCTGATTGTATTTTTTATTATTTAATAGTTTAGCAGCTTCTTTTAGCGCTAAATAACTATAGCCTTGGGCTTCCACAATGGCAACCGGCGGCTCTATCCCTAGACTATCAGAAAAACTGTCTTTCCATCCTTGGTGAAAAAGCTGGCCTTTTTCCTGTTTCCTTTGATAGCGAAGAAAGCCACTGGGATCGCTTTTTGTTTTTGTTTCCAGCCACTGGGCGGCCGCTTCAATATTTTCTTTATGTTGATTTAAAAATTCTTGGTCATCAGTTTTTTCAAGGTATTTGGCGAATGTGATTAAAAACCAGGGAGTGGAATCAACAGAGCCATAATAAGGAAAAGGAATCCATTCATATTCTGGATGATGATTTTTGCCGGGATCGGTTTCATGAACAATTTTGCCTGGTTCCTCTTCGCTTACCGCGTCAAATTTTTTGCCTTGAAATTCCGATAAAATTTCTAAAGTTGAACGGCAAATATTTGGGTCCGTTTCCATTAATTGATTGGAAACAATTAAAGAGTCTCGGCCAAAAAGGCGCATGAATCTGGGATAGCCGGCTCTTATATAGCCGTGCTCCGGATCGCGAAGAGTGGCAATATCATTTTGCAATTTTTCTTTAAGTTCCTGCACTTTGTTATCCTCTGAAATTTTTTCTGAAAATTCAGGCATTTTTATTTTCAGAAATTAATTTATAATAAGCTTTCTCATAATTATCGACCATTGTTTCTTTGCTGAATTTTTCCTCAACTCTTTGGCGAACTAAGGCTCGGTCAATTCGGTCAGCTTTTTTCATTGCTTCAACTAATAAATCTATATTGCTGTCAACTACAAAACCGGTTTTGCCGTCTTCAATTAATTCGGGCATTGAACCGCGGCGGTAAGCAATCACCGGCGTACCGCAGGCCATTGACTCGGTCACCACCAAACCAAAAGGTTCTTCCCATTCAATCGGATAAAGCAAGGCTTTAGCCGGTCCGTAAAAATCAGATAGCTGGTCTTCGGTCAACTCCCCGACGTATTCTATTTTTTCATTAAGATGCGGCTTTATATAAGTTTCAAAATATTCTTTTTGAGTTGGGTCAATGCGGCCGGCCAGCAGCAATTTGACGTCCATTTTTTCGCAAGCGGCAATGGCATTCTCCACTCCTTTATGTTTGTTCATCCTGGCAATCCAAACAAAATGGTCACCGCCCTTGGGGTTAAATTGAAAATGGCTAATGTCACTTCCGTTATAGATAATTTGGCCATTACCTTCGGGAAATTTAACCATTGCCTGATTTTTGGCTGATTGGCTGATAAAAACAATATCGATTTTTCCGGCTTCTTCGGTGAAAAGCTTTAAACGGTCATCTTTTGATGCATCCGCATTGTCGCGATATAAAGGATTATGCATTGTTTGCAAAACGGGTATTTTTGTGAGGTTATGAAAAAAGAGCGTCCACAAATCAAGGTGGGAATGGATAATGTCAAATTGACCATTGTTTGCCATTTCAAACGCCTTTGATAAATTTCTGAGGTTCCAGACAGGATTTGACCACGAAATATTGGCTTCAAGAAGAGGTTTCTCAAAAACCGAAATAAGCTTGGCTTTTGTTTTTGAACCGGGAGCGGCGAAAAGGGTTACCTCATGACCTTTTTGGGTTAAGCCGTCGCAAAGCATAGCGATAATTCTTTCAATCCCGCCGTATTTTTCCGGTGGGACAGTTATCCATAAGGGCGCCACTTGAGCAATGCGTAATTTTTTTTCCATGCCGGGTAGTAGAAATTCAACTAAAATCAGATTTTATTAAAAATTTGATTTTAATATAATTTTACAATTTTAATTTTTATTTTTTGCCAGATAGTACTTTTAGTCTATGTCGAATTTTCACTACCCGGCATGATTTTTAAGTTAATTTTTTATAAATTTTTTCGTATTTATCAACCATTTGGTTTAAGGTAAAATTTTGCTCAATATGTTTGCGGCAGTCTTTTCTTTTGATTGAGCCAATTTCTTTAATCGCTTCAATCATTTCTTCTTTATCATCTACAATAAACCCAGTTTTTTTATCAACCACCACTTCTGGCACTGATCCTCGATTGAAAGCAATGACAGGCGTACCGCAAGCCATCGCTTCAATCATAACCAGGCCAAATGGTTCTCGCCGATCAATTGGGAAAAGAATTCCCTCTGCGTCGCTTAATAATTTTACTTTTTGTTCAAAGCCCACTTGACCAACAAACTGTATTCCTTCATCGTTTAAAATTGGTTGGACTTCGTGCAAGAAATAATTCCATTCATCACCACCGGCCACGTTTCCGGCAACGATCAGTTTAACACGAGCTTCTTTTGCCGCATAAATTGCCTCAGTCACTCCCTTATCTTTATTTAAACGCCCCAAATACATGAAATAATCATTTGGCTTTTCATTAAATGTGTAATCTTGGACTTTTATGCCGTTATGAACGACGTCAATGATTTCTAAACCCTTTTCTTCTGCGCTTTGTCGCTGGTCATTTGAGATAGCGCAAAATTTCATTTTTGGGAAAGAGCGAGCAACTCGGGCCAGTTCTTCGTCAATTGGCCGATGAAGGGTTGTCAGCACCGGCGGGCAGTCATTGCTCAACAAAAGCGAAAACATAAAGAAATCAAAATGATTGTGAATCAAATCAAATTGTTTGCGCCGGTCATGGACCATTCTTAGCAGGCGAGTGATCACTGCATGGGGACTGCGTAAGTCTTTTCTTAGCCATAAAGCTTTTTCAGTGGCGACAACGATATTGGCTTTTGTTTTGGAATCGCCCGAGGCAAAAAGCGTTATATCATAACCGCGCCTGACCAACTCTTCAGTTAAAAGCGATAATAACAATTCAATGCCGCCGTAGGTGCGGGGCGGCACAGGAATCCATAAAGGGGCAATTTGAGCGATTTTTAGTTTATTAATATTTTTATTTTAACACTATCGGGTTAAGTCGATATCGATAAGTCGATATCGACTTACGATGCCGTTAAATATTAATGTTTTGCGATACTTAGAACTTCTTGGGCAATAATTCTGTCCGCATCCGGCTTGGCGAAAGTTTTGGCGGCGGCAGACATTTTGGCAAGCAAATCGGGATTTTCAAGCAGGGCGAAAACGCGGTCTTTCAAGAAATTCGGCGTTAAATTTTCCTGTACCAAAACCAATGTGGCGCCGGTTAGAGCATAATCAAAAGCGTTTGTTTTCTGGTGGTCGCCGGCAGAATCCGGCAGAGGAATTAAAATGCTGGGCTTGCCCGAGCCGGCAATTTCAAAAATGCTTCCGGCGCCGGCCCGTGAAATCACCAGATCGGCTGCTGCCAAAGCGTGTTTCATTTGTTCCTCGTCCAAAAAAGAATACAAATGATATTCTGGCGGAATGTTAGTTCCCAAAAGCGTTTTTAATTCTGAAAAATTTTCCTGGCCGCATTGGTGGATTATTTCGCATTTTTCAAGCAAGCCTTTCATTGCCAAAAATACAATATCATTAATTGTTTTGGCTCCCTGGCTGCCTCCCAAAATTAAAAGTAACGGCTTTTGTCCCGCAAGCTGAAATAAGGATTTGGCTTGTTCCTTTGAGCCGGAAAAGATATCGGAACGGACGGGATTGCCAAGCAGCGCTGTCTTTTTGGCGGGGAAAAATGAAGCGGCTCTTGGAAAAGATATGGCAATTCTTTTTGAAAAATGCGACGTTAGCTTAACAGAAAGTCCCGGCACAGAATCGGATTCGTGAACTAAGACAGGAATCCGATAAATCCAGGCGACCAGAACCACTGGCACTGAGCCAAAACCCCCTTTTGAAAAAACGACATTAGGCATATAGGAAAAAAGTATCCATAAGGATTCAAAAAAGCCGATAATGACGCGAAATACATCCAGCAGATTATGGCCTGAAAAATAACGCCGCAATTTGCCGGCTAAAATATTTTTACTGGCAATACCTTCTTTGCTAAAAGCCTCTTCGCCCACCGTTTTGGGCCCGACAAAAAGCATTTCCAAAGGTTGGCCATCCGGCGTCTGATTTATTTTTTTAAGTTCTCTGGCAACGGCGATTATTGGGAAGAGATGTCCGCCCGTGCCGCCGCCGGTAAAAATGATTCTCATTTTTAAATTTAAAATGCAAAGTTCAAAGTTCAAAATGACAAATCAAAATTCAAAATTAGCTAATGCTAAAATCAAATTTGACTTTTATCCATTTTGCATTTTACATTGTCATTTTGCATTTTGATTTTTAAAATTTGAATTATTTTATAACTACTTTGTCGCATACTTTGAGATGTTCAATAAAATTCCTACTGCTATTAGCGATACCATCAAGGAAGTTCCTCCGTATGAAATAAAAGGCAGGGTGACCCCGGTCAAAGGAATTAAGCCGACGATGGCAGTGATATTGATAAAAGCCTGAATAATTATATAGCAGGTGATGCCCCCTGCTAAAAGTCTTGAAAAATCGTCAGGCGCGTTTTTGGCGATTTTTAAACCCTGAAAGCCAAAAGTGACAAAAAGCGTCAGCATCCCCAGCATCCCCAAAAAGCCCAATTCTTCCCCGATGACCGCGGCAATTGAATCGCTGGCTGCCTGAGGCAGATAAAGAAATTTTTGTTTTCCCTGGTCGAGCCCCTGGCCGAATATGCCGCCCGAACCAAAAGCAATCAGGCTTTGGTTTATCTGGTATGCCTTGCCTCCCTGTTCAATGTCCGGATGTAAAAGCACCTGCACTCTTTCCAAAGCATGCGGGAAAATATTTACAAGAAGCACTAATGCGAGAATGCCGGCTACGCCCAGTATCAGTACATGGCCTAGAGGCGTTTTGGCCATAAAATACATCGCGAATGCCGTTAAAGCAAAAACTCCCAAGGTTCCGATATCCGGCTCAAGCGCGATTAGCAATCCTGTTATTCCTAGGATAATTAAAAATGGGATAAGGCGCTGGCGGTTTTCTTTTTTGTCTGACTTGTCTGTTTTTCCAAGAAACGATGCCAGATAGATGATAAAGCCTAATTTGAAAATTTCGCTGGGCTGAAAATTAAAACTGCCGATTTGAAGCCATCTTTTTGCCCCGCTCAGAGCCATGCCGATGCCGGGGATAAAAACCGCGGTCAACATAGCCAGTCCGATGACAAAAATTGGCAGAGCGTATTTGCGCAGATATTGATAAGGAACGCGAAAAAAAATATAGCCCAGAATTAGACCCGGAATCAGCCCTTTTAAAATCTGATTTTTCGCAAAATAAAAAGACTGATTAAATCTTTCTTGAGAGATGACGACTTCCGCACTTGTCACCATAAAAAGTCCGAAAATAACCAAAATCGCCACGACGGTTAAAATAATTAAATTTGGCGTTTTTTTACTCCCGATTAAACGCATAGTTTATAATTTATTTACTGCCTGATTAAATTTTTCGCCGCGCTCGTACTGATTTCTGAAAACGCCGAAGCTGGCGCAGCCGGGCGAAAGCAGCACAATATCGCCGGGTTTGGCAATTTTTGCCGCAAAGGAAACGGTTTTTTCAATGCTGGAAAATCTTTTTATCGGCAATTTAATTTTTTTGTTAAAAATTGCTTTTTTAATCTGGTTTTCAATTTTCTGGGTGGCCGTGCCGGGAAGCATTAATACGGCTTTTGTCTGTTTGGCTAAAATTGCGGCAAAGTCTCGAAAATCAAGATTTTTATCCGCCCCTCCCGTAATTAAAATTATGCGCCTTGGCTCCAGGCAATAACGGGAGCTTAAGCCCGAAATTGCGGCAATGGCGGCTTCGGGGATTGTGGAAGCCGTGTCGTTTATGTATTTGACGCCGTTTATCTCTTTTATTAGCTGAATTCTGCCCGATAGACCTTCAAAACTATTCAACGTTTTTTTAATAATTCTGGCCGGCACATTAAATAATTTGGCAACCGTGACGGCGGCTAAAACATTGCTTATGTTATGGCGGCCGATTAATTTTATGTCCGAAAGCTCGGCGATTTTTTCTTTAGCCGCGCCAAAGAAAATAGATTCTCCCGCCAGATACGCGCCCAATCTTGATTCCTGGCTGGTTTTTGGCAGTTTTTCAAGTTCGCCGATTGTCTGGGCGTTGATTGAATAATAATAAATTTTTGATTTTGCTTCGGGCGCTAAATTTTTTAAAATCTCGTCGTCGTAATTTAAGACTAAAAAGTTGTTTGATTTTTGGAATTGAAAAATAACTTTTTTATCCAAAATATAATCTTTCATGGAGTTATATCGGTCAAGGTGGTCATGTATAATGTTAGTTATAACTGAAACCTGCGGACTTTTTTTTTGGGGTGTGAGTCCGTTTAATTGCCAGGAAGAAAGCTCAAGGACGACTAAGGTGGTTTTTTGGATTTCTTGCAATTTTTCCAGAACCGACATTCTGATGTTGCCTGCCAAAACCGTATCGGGGTGCTTTGGTTTTAAAAATTGATAAATTAAAGAAGCAGTTGTTGATTTTCCACGCGAGCCGGTCACTCCGATGATCGTCGCCGGGCAAAGCTCAAAAAATATTCCGATGTCGGTTTCAATCGGCACGCCGGCTTTTTTGGCGATTTTTAAAAATTTTGATTCATTGGGCACGGCCGGATTTTTTATAATTAAATCGGCGTTTTTAAAATCTTCTTCTCTGTGCTGGCCTAAAACATACCTGACGCCATGAAAATTTCTTAATGCGTCCAGCGATTCCCTGAGCTCGCGGCGGGTCCTTAAATCAGTCGCCAGAATTTTGGCGCCTGCCTGATAGAAAAAATTTATTACGCCGAGCCCTCCGCCATGCAGCCCGATGCCCATGACGGTGACGCGTTTACCTCGAAAATCTTGTATAGTCATTGTTTATAATCATAGCAGCCGGTATAGTCTCGAGTCTTAGGTTAAAGGTAAAAAACCCGAAAACCAAGGTCCAAGACCAAACTGGCCGCCAAGACCAAAAACCTGTTCCTTATTTATCTTTAATTATAGCAAAACTTTGGGTTGCTGGCTACTAAAATAGTCCACAAAACCAAAAAGCGTTCCAACTTTTCGTTAGAACGCTTTTTTCTTCCTTTTCGGAGACTTCGCAGGAGAGAGCCATACAAAGTCTCAGAAAAGGAGGCGTGTGGATTTTTTTCAAAAATCCACACGCCGAATGCTATCTTTACGAACTTATTTTTGTTGTTATTGCCACTGACGAAGACATAGACAGTTTTGCTTGCTCCGTCGTTGGCTTCGGCGTGACAATGTTTCTTTCATAAGGAGATGGTATATCAACAAATCCATCCCTACACTTCCGACAACCTGTCCCTTCACAACTTGAACAAATGATAATAGCCATAATCTAACCCTCCTCTTTCTTTGGATTTTTTGGATTTTATCCAGAAACCTGACGAAATTTTGTCCAGTAAACTGACGAAATCGTCAGCATCAGGCCAAGAGCGCTAAGTACCACCAAGCATTTAAATGCCATCCAGGCGACTTTTGAAATACTAT
>Ga0100392_1003247_pt1 | contig 14941 bp, 11 predicted proteins | sample CryGeymeta201516_FD_81548 | JGI IMG/M metagenome (GOLD analysis project Ga0100392, IMG submission 81548) | Groundwater microbial communities from Crystal Geyser aquifers in Utah, USA - Crystal Geyser metaG 2015-16 | ecosystem: Environmental > Aquatic > Deep subsurface > Groundwater | place: USA... | reverse complement strand
TAATTAGGAAGACTACCTCTCTAAATTTTTGAGGTAGATTCTCGTAGTACTTGATTTCTGTAGATCCTACATAATAGCTACCGTTGAAATGAGACTTGGGTCTCATTTTCAGACTAATACTACTGTAGCTAGTACGTAGTAGTAGTTACCAGGTACTAGTAGTAGTAGAGTAGACTAGTACTAGCTACTACGTAGTCCTCTCTACTATAGTAGTAGCTACTAGCTCTAGCTCTACTAGGAGTAGTAGAGTACTGATGTACTACTACTACTACTAGTAGAGTAGTAGCTACTACTCTACTACTACAGTACTAGCTATCATGATGTACTCCTTCTTGTTGCGGCAGGCACTACTGGTACTAGTAGTAGTAGTAGTAACAGGTACTCCTCCACTACGTAGTCTACTGTAGTAGTAGAGTAGACGAGGAGGAGTGGTGAACAGTACTATTACTCCCTACTACTAGTACTACTAGTACTACGCCGGTACTACTACTCTACTATCGTAGCTACAAAAATACATTAACGAGAGCTACTGTAGACTACTACTACAGCCAGCAGTTGTAGAGCTACTACCAGGTACAGTTGTTGTAGTAGTACAGTACTGCTGTATTCACGGGACTACTAGTAGTAGTAGTACTAGTAGTAGTACTTCGTAGTACTACTAGTTGGGGGGAGTAGTACTACTAACCTTTCAAACTGGTTTGCGGAGGAGGTCGAGATTTTAAAAGTAAAGAAACGATGAATATTTATTTAAAAAAGGAAAAATTCTGATTGATTTTGACCAGTCGACAATTTTTGAATAAAGTAACACGTTGTGTTATTAAGTATTTCAATACCACTTTTTGAAATCAGTGTTGTATCTTTTATTTTTTTAGACTTCATCATTCCTACAGTAAATAGATTTTGAAAATGTTATCCAGAATCAGCTGGCATCTCTTGCGCTCACATTTTGATTCAAACCCAATTTTGGCGCTAGCAATTTGATTCAAATCATGATCTTCGCGGATATTGCATCCGACAAATACTCCAGTTAATCATAATTATTTATTCTACTGCTCCGAGTAAACAATCTCTCACAAAACCAAAAGCAACACGAATACTCCAATACAACTCAACAATGAAGATTCAACTATTGATCGCGTTCCTCTTTCTTTTCGTTTCCAGCTGCAGTGCTGAGAGACAATTGCTCCGAAAAAGCAATGCACTTGAAGCTACGGAAGAAAATTCCACCGTCGACTTAGTGAATCGTAATCTTGAGTACGTCTTTGGACGCCGGTACTCGGACGAATCCATGGACGGTGCGTTCTCTGATGATTCTGATGGCGGCAAAGGTGAGTTGATAATTTTTACTGCTCTTCACGGTTTTTCTGTCCTTCGGTCGGTAAAACGTACAAGTGATCTGAGCTTCGGCATACTGGGTCGGTAGTAGCAACGTCTCTCACTTAAAAGCTCCTTAGGACAAACAGCGAGACTCAGTAATTAATGATGATCACCAATATTACTAATTGGAGTGACACTAACGAAATATTTTCACAATTTGTTGTTACTCAGGTTCAAAGGGAAAAGGAGGTTCTAAAGGCATGGACTCAGGTAAAGGCTCCAAAGGAAAAGGAGGTTCCAAGGGCATGGACTCTGGTAAGGGGTCCAAAGGAAAAGGAGGTTCCAAAGGAAAGGATGACGGCTATGGATCATATGATGACATGGACTCTGGTAAGGGCTCCAAAGGTAAAGGAGGTTCAAAAGGCATGGACTCAGGTAAAGGCTCCAAAGGAAAAGGAGGTTCAAAAGGCAAGGATGATGGCTATGGTTCCTATGATGACATGGACTCAGGTAAAGGCTCCAAAGGCAAAGGAGGTTCAAAAGGCATGGACTCAGGTAAAGGCTCCAAAGGAAAAGGAGGTTCCAAAGGCAAGGATGATGGCTATGGTTCCTATGATGACATGGATTCAGGTAAAGGCTCCAAGGGAAAAGGAGGTTCAAAAGGCATGGACTCAGGTAAAGGCTCCAAAGGAAAAGGAGGTTCCAAAGGTAGTAAGGGCTCCAAAGGAAAAGGAGGTTCCAAAGGTAGTAAGGGCTCCAAAGGAAAAGGAGGGTTAGACGGTAGCTATTCAGGTGGCAGTGCCTACGATGATGATGGCATGTACGATGATGATGATGAATACTATGGACGGTAAGCTGCCTGAAAAAAAACTCATCTGTATTGGACGACGGAAATTCACTTGAATGTGTGTTAAATACTGATTGAATAGGAGTAATAATCAACCTACCAGTCTATTACGTATTTTGAGAATTTATTCCCTGTAGGTTTAGGTCGTCAAGCGTTGTGGAAGCCAGCAGCCAAAAGTAATCATCGAGCGGGAATTACTGTATACCAGGTAGCGTATAGCCCTTCCTGAGGCTACGAGACCCACAACTTCTGCTAAAATTGGATCAACCCCTTTGGTCATATTTCGCTTTAGGGACTGGTGGCACCTTGGTGATCGCCACCAGCACTGTCAAATCGAATACGTGCAACAATAATGTGTTTGAAAGAAGTCATGATTTTAACCAGCAGATTGAGCGAACAACACTGCAGTGACGATGGTATTGCCGACGATAGTTCCATCATCAGCTATCGTGAACAGTGGACACGGAAAGAAACCAAAGCCCAACCAAGGACTTCGGTCATTGCGACCGAGTCAAGTCTGTAACCAAAAGGTTTCTAAAACCATTTGCTATGAAATAGACACTGCTACACTATACAACGTAGAATCAAATCTTGGAACTAGTGCTCGACCGGCTTAAACATTGGACTTTCTAACCCAAAAGCTATGAAGGGAAAAACTGTCGTCAAGCCGCCGACTCTCGATCGAGCATGTTTTGTCTTCAAGGACTGACAGTGTGGACCTCAGCGATATTACGCCTATGCTCTATGGTGTTGATGGTAAATGCAAGCCTTTTAGCCACTCTAGCCAGATACTCCAGCTAACTATTCTAGTAGTAGTAGACCACCTGGAGAGAAGAAGATTAAGATAAAAACTGTAGTCTAGTAGGCTAGTAGTCTAGCAAAAATTATTAAGAAAAAAATACTGTAAATACTTAGAATGTTTTTCATTATTCACCTACTACTACGCAAAGCGCAAAGCTACCAGGTACTACTCCTGGTCCAAGGTCGCTCACCCGTTCAATTCGATACGTACTACTGCTGACGCTAGCTAAACTTTAAACCCTACTAGCTAGTAGTAGCAGACAGCAAGAGAGAGGCAAGAGTTGTTTTGGCAAACAAACAAAAACTAAGTTAATGGTCAACAACAGGCAATCGAAGCTGAAGTTCATAGAGAAATCAATGTCAGAAGAAAATGCAACTACGCCTTTTGGAGAGAAACGCGTTCCTCCTGCTCGAAGTTGGTCGTTTCAATTGCCCTCTGACGACGAAAAGGATGATAATGATGCTATCCTGGGCGATCGTCCACTAACTGAAGCAGAGAGGAACCTCCAGAACGCCAAACAGATCCCTCTGTATAGGTTCGTCTTGACAGGGGGGCCTTGTGGAGGAAAAACCACCGGACTAGCAAGAGTTTTTTCCTTCCTGAAAGAGCGAGGTAAGATACGGCTATGATATTGTACTGGCTGTTTCTTAATTTCCTAACAGAAATCCATTTTTTATACATTTTCTTATAAAAGGATTTGAAGTAATCAATGTTCCCGAAGCTTTTACAATGTTGGCCTCCAACGGAATGTCTTTCGATTTCTTTACCACGGAAGGGATGGATGTGCAGATTCAGCATACGGTGATGGATGTACAAATTGGCTTGGAAAATGCCGTGGAACGCATCCTGAAGGCTCGCGGTAAACCTGCTGTCATGATGTGCGATCGTGGAACCATGGACGGATCTGCCTATTTGGATAAGACTACGTGGGAGCAATTCCTTGCGGATCGACTGACTACCGAGACCGAGATTCGTGATAATCGATACAATGCTGTTTTCCACATGGTTTCCGCGGCTGATGGCGCCGAGAGCCATTATACGCTTGAGAACAATCAGGCTCGAACCGAATCTGTTGAAGCAGCTCTTAGTATGGATAGAAAGACACAAAGGGCTTGGGTAGGCCACAGCCATTTACACGTGTTTGATAATTCGACGGACTTCGAGGGAAAGCTGCAGCGACTGGTCAACGTCATTGCCAAGCTAGTAGGGTTACCATCCGACCTGAAACGACAGTCTGAAAAATTTGTGTTGCGCACGCCACCCAAAGTGGAAGACTTTCCCGCCGACATTGACTACCACTATTTTGAAGTCGAGAAAGTGTATTTAACGACCAGCGATGACGACGATGAAACTTACAGCTTTATTCGAAAACGTACCAACCTCGATACGCGAGGGAAGAAATTGGGCAGCGTCTACCAACTTACTACTGTTACAAGGTCACCATCAGGCGACACAGTTGAGGAGAAACGTATCATTACAGCGCGCGAATACAGTTCCGCCTACTTGACACGAGATGTTCGCCGGCACATTGTTCACCAAAAGCGCATCAGTTTTCTCTATAAACTGCAGAGCTTCACTGTCCATACTTACGAGCAACCTGTGAGCGACATTAGCATTCTCAATGCCCAGGTCGAAGCCGCGAAAGACGGAGCCGAACCGGAGGTTGAACTACCACCTTTTTTGGATGTTGAGAAACGTCTGTCAGGAGACAACAAGGAAGACGAGGAAAAGTACTCTGCTTATTCCATATCAATTATCAACAAGTTTCCTGTCATTAAAGAATAGTTTCGTCTATTCTAAATATATGGTATTCATGCTACCGTACTTGAATTATACCTGGGTTTTTGTTTTGCATTGGAATTCTCAATAAAATTAAAAAGTTTCGATATTACTTTGTTTTCAACTGTTGCTCTCATCAAACTAATCACTCTCGGCACATTGCCGAATTTATCCAAAAGAATCCTTCCACGTTCCCTACTCGGGTAGAATTGTCTGTCTGCCGCCGCGTTGAAAAGCATGAGTCACGAGTTCGTTTGAGTCCTGAAGACCAAACAGGCAGGGTGATAATAACTGACTTACTTGACTTTTACTGCAGTAGTCTAGCGGTACATCATGACAAATCTCATATCTGTTATCCCTCATCCCACACTCATGCCGCAAGTAGACAATACTGAAGTTCTCCGTACTACACTGCTAGTAGTACGTATTTCGAGGTGGAGCACACCAAAGCAGCACTAAAAAGGAACCACCAAACCATTATTTATCAAGGTTTAAAAACGTGAGGAATATTCGAAATTTCTTCGTGAAGCCTCACATTTTCGTTAGCGAAACGGAAGGAGGGAACCTTCTTGTTTGATCTGGATTCTGGATCGTGGAGAGTTAGGCTTGAAGGGAGTATTAGCGTGCCACAAAGGCCGTGCATTCTTTGGAGAAAGTGATATTATGGACAAATCACAAAAGAAGACCATGGGAAAAAATCTACGTCATGAAACAAAAAATGATAGCTATCCATCCAAATCATCCGCCTCACACCGAGAAAATTGTACCAAGGATTCAGCATCTTTTTCACTGCCGACGACAATTGACAGGAAAAACGGCGAAAGCAGTCACAGTGACGGTACTTGTACTCCGCTAAGAGGTTGCCCATTTCCAATATGCGCTGCTCCCACAAGAAGTGCGAGTAGCCGAAACAACGACGATGTGGAGACTCCGCATATCAATGGCCAGAAAGACCACCACGAAAGCAACCGACAGAAAAGTGATGAGATGGAGAGCCGTATGCCTTCCTTTCACAATTCAAACGGAGCTCACATACTCGATGCCCGTCACGAGGCGGGATCTGCGGCTGACGCTAGTGTCAGCACGACTGCCGTCAGTGCTGACCAAGAACGACAAATTTTGTTGCTCATGCTTCTGGCTCAGGTGTGTGCGCTGCACGATCCAACTCCACGGACCTTCACGGTTCATGTGCTGGAACTTTTTGAAAGAGGCATTTTGGGCCGGCAATCTATTAAATTTCTTTTCGAATTAGGTCTAGTACCATCGTCTACACCGCTATCGTTAACTAATGGACCCAGCAAAGGCAGCACCACATCATTGGATTTAAAAGAAGATACAACCCCCGACTGTTTGACTGCCGATGGCGGCTCCAGTTCTCCCCAAACACTGCGCTCACGAGAAGCTTCTGCCATTCGTAGTTCTTTAGAGCAGCATGATTTTGCCAACCAATTACAAAAGAATCAAAGAGTCGCGAGCGATAGAGCCACAACGCCGGCACAAGGCACTTTTCATCATCCTATGGTCGCCTCCCCAGAGCCTGCCCATACGTCAACGCCTGGGACCGCCTTTGGAAGTAACGAAAAAGTTTCATCATGGTCCGTAGAACACCATCCACTTTCGTTATCACGATACCAACGAGAATTTTATCAAGTCAGACTTTTGGATGCGGGATCGTTTGGAGAAGTCTTCCAGTCCACCAGCAAGGTCGATTTGAAGGATTACGCCATCAAACGAGTAACCTTTTCGGCCTGGGGGTATTCCAAAGATTCGGTCAGTCAAGTTATTCGAGAAGTGCATTGTCTGGCTCAGTGCGATCATCCTAATGTGGTGCGATATTATACGTCGTGGTTGGAACCCTCTTGGATGACAGGCAGTGGTGCGACGAAGATGATGTCCAAATCCAATGGTAGCGTAAGACGACAGCAAAGGCTATTGACGGACATTCAACATATGATGGTAACAAGTGCAGACGGCAGTGCCTCTTCAATCGCCAGAGATCACGAGGTATCGTCCGAGTGGGGTCACAAGCTTTCTTACTCTTCGCGATCAACAAGCTATGACAGTAATCATATTCAAGGTTTCTTGAATGAAAAACTGGCAGGTGGCGGAATCCTTCGCAATCGTAACTTTTCCATTGGTAGTAGGATGAACTCTTTCAGTAGTGACGACGCTGGAAGCAGCTACGATGAAACCAGCAGCGAAGAGGACGATGATGAAGATGTTAGTGCCTGGTCCATTGAAGAGAGCCACGCGAATGCCACCGAGGATTCAATCTTGATTGAGAAATCCGCTGTGGGCGGAAATGAGGACTCGATCTTCATCGAGAGTCGTCGCAAAGGATTCTTGAAAACGTCGTCGTCTCCTCCTCGAAGTGCTCGCCAAAAGAAAAAGAAGAATCGACAGCAGAAAGCGTCAAAAGTAGATTATCGCTATCGAATTTGCCTTTTCATCCAAATGCAACTCTGTCATCCGGCAACCCTCGGAGATTGGATACGGCATCGCAACGCTCAGTGCGCGGATCCAGCTTCTTGTCGCCCGGAAAGAGTTCGAACCGCTGTCAGAATTTGCTCTCAAATCGTAGGTGGCCTGCATCATATTCACAAGAAAGGTATTGTACACCGAGACTTGAAGCCCGCAAATCTCTTTCGGTCATTGGAAGATGAAGAAGTATTTTTGATTGGTGATTTCGGTCTTTCTAAATTGATCCACTCAGCGACGTACCACAAAAACGCATCAAAAGAGCAGAAGCAAGGCACATCACATGCCACCTCGGACCCAAACCAGGTCCTGGTCATTCATCCTCCCGTGGCAATGTCCCGCGCCGATGGAACTTCCTGGCAGGACCCCTTGACAGCAGGAGTCGGAACAGCATCTTATGCAGCACCGGAACAAGTTACGACTCGCACTTACGGAATGCGAGCTGACATTTTTTCGCTAGGTTTGATATTGCTGGAAATGGTATGTTGCTTTACGACCGAACATGAGCGAATGCAGACTTTCAATGATTGCCGCAATCACCGCAGTATTCCTGCTTGGATTGTCGATGATTTTCCAAACTTGGCCAAAACTATTCTGGACTGCACAGAGCCAAGTTCGGCTCGCCGACCTACGTCTGAGGATCTTTTGAAAGATTTCTGTCTGTTTGCTCCGTTAGAAGCCTCCACTTCTACAACGAGAGAACATTATTTCGACCCTACGAACACGGCGGAGGACTCGGGGATCCTTCGTGCTGAGTTGTGCCGGAAAAATGAAAAGCTCTTTGAATATGAACGACAGCTTGAGGAAAAAGATAGGACTATCGAACAACTTCGTCAAGAGCTAGCCCAATTGAGATTTTGTAGTGAAGGCCAAAGCCCACAACAGTTTCAACTACCAGCGATGAGAGGAAAGGGCCGAGAAGCCTTTGAATTAGACGAAGTTGCATCTTCGAGCAGCAGCGAGGATGGTATCTAATGGAGCTAGACCTGTTAAAAATATCTGCTAAAAAATTCAGTTATTCATTTAGCGTAATATTAAGATACGGTCTGATCATTGACTCTCGTTGGCAATGTGACTACGACCTTGTGGTCTTCTCCCAGCCGTCGAGGGTCCAATGATACTTGGCAACCCAGCCGAGACGTAGGTTGGACATCGTAGGCCAGATCCAGCATGTCTAGTTCTGCTTCTTCAGGAGGTTCGGATGCATCGTATGTGACCTGATCAAGGTACACATGACAAGTCGAACAGTTGCCTTGTCCGCCACACGAACCCTCCATGCGTCCAGGAACATAAGGGGTGTCTTGCTGCAGTGTTTCCAAAGCCTGTTGCCCAGGCACACTTTGTGCCAATTCCAAAAGTGATTGTCCAAATTTCCAATGAAGCTTTTGCGTGTCCCGGTGCGTACCGGTAGTAGTGGCCGCGCGAAAGATGACATCTCGTTGCGGAAGTCGTTGACGCTTGCGTTTCTTTTGCGGTGATTGGAGGGATTGAGCAAGCTCTACAATATCATTGGTATTGGGAAACGTTGAGATTATAGTGGAGACATCCAGATTACTTGAACCTATTAGAGGTCGAATTGTGCCCATAATGTTTTCGTGGAGATCAGGATGGATGCCCAACTTGACGAAACATTCTGAAATAGCTGCTTTCCTCTTTTCATCTTCATTATCCTTGGTTGTGAAACATTGTATGTCAGAGATTGAGATGCGATGCCTCTGGCTTTTCGATCGCAGACTAGGGTAATTTGATGCCGCCCTTGCCGATCGCAGGAGGATGAACATCATTGTGTCCTCGCCTCTCGAAGGAGGATGACTTTCATTGTACTCGTACTCAAGAAAGTTGGTAGAGTCCGTTTTTTTCTTGGAAGCATATTTTTTTACTTTTTTGATAAACCTCTCCTTAAATATCATTGGATGGCAAAAACCAATGGGAACGAACAATGCTGTATTCATGCTGAAGATATATATTCCTAAGTACATAACGAGTCATACGCGCAAAACCCCAACAGTAAAATCATTATTATTTTTAGTAGTAGTAGCTATTCTTGTTGCTTTCGAGGTGTACTCTACACAAACAACAACAAAACCACGACGCAAGCACAAGGTGTCAAACTTTGTATTATTCATCCATGGCGACTAATTATCCCGATCAAACTCAAGTCAATGGTGGGGCTCCGGCTCAGCCTCGACCTCTTCAGATGGGAGCTAAAGGTGCTTACATTGTCCGCCTTTTGATGGTGGGAGACAGTTCCTGCGGAAAGACTTCACTGGTCCTTCGTTACGATCAAAACGTTTTCTCAACCAAGTTTGTCACCACGATTGGTGTCGATTACCGAGATAAGATGGTGAAGGTAGGTTTGATAATTGTTTTGAAATGAGAATTAGGTTCAAGTTCATTGCATATTTGAATGTATGGCAAATATAAATTTCATCAATTTGAGTATTCATAATTTTTCAACGTGCTTACCCTTTCGCGCCCTATTTACGTGAATCAAACAATCAACAATAGATCGAAGGAGCTCCTATGCGACTGCAGCTTTGGGACACAGCCGGACAAGAGCGATTCAGATCTCTCACCTCAAATTTCTTTGGAAGAGCTGATGGGTTTGTCTTGACGTACGATATTTCCAACCGACCTTCCTTTGATCACGTCATTGGATGGATGCGAGATATCAAGACTCGCGCACCGCCAGACTGCGATATTGTCCTCTGCGGGAACAAATCGGACCTTGATAATGATCGAGTAGTGACCTTTGACGAAGGAAAACAATTGGCAGATGACTATGGTGTTCAATTTTTTGAAACTTCAGCCCTGACGGGACAATTTGTGGAAAAGATGTTTACGGCTCTGGCAACCACTATTAAGCACAAACGCATTGACGAGTTCGAAGGCCAACATGCTGGTATTCAAGGAGCTCCCAGTACAGACAACGGATCAGTAGCGCCAGGACAGAAACCTGTAGTATTGGGTGCATCATCGTCGCAAGAAGGTGGTCCCAGAACAGCGACCGGTTGCTGTTAAATCGTTTGAAAAGATGTGTAAGAATGGTTGGATTATATAAAAGAGAGTTTTTATTAGGCAGCGATTCGCGCCACTGTGAACATTAAATCATTTGCAGTCCTTTCAGTTTTCATTCCAATCGACAAAGCATCCACGATGAAGCACGCAACAATTTCCAACCATTAATCATCCTTGCTTCCAGCACACACACACACACTCACCATGGCATCATCACTCAAAAGTTGTGTTTAGGAAAGAGATCTCATTTCCTGCTTGCGACATGATAGGTCTCTATTTTTTGTCTTTGTTTGACATGTTGTAAGAGATAATAATATATTGAAGAAAAAATAAATTTGGATTCGCCTCTACCGCACATGCAATGCCTATAATATTCTGTAGTTGGTTTTGGCGTGGAAAACTCAAATTTTTTGCTTGCGAAGCCACGAGCCGAGCAGAAGACTTCAAGAACAAGCGGAGATAATAACATTGTAATGGGCGTATTCTTCTTTGTGTTCGACAAAAATCCTCCTTCTAGTAGCTAGTAACAGTACGAGTAGCGATTCTATCCGGATGAAGGCGTGAAAACAGTACAGCGTTGAAACTTGAAACAGACAGATTGTCTGCATGAAAAGGCCATTATTACAAGAGTTTACACGTGTGTCTCTGTTTGTGTTGGTGACTTCTTCGACAATCGTAGCGTCAAACACAACTTTTTTCAGATCAACATCACCTCTAGTACGATGTGCCAGTTATTTTTTGTCTGGCACGAGTAGCTAGGAAAATCCAGGCAGATTAGAAGCTGAAGGGCGCCATAGGTTCGCCATCGTAGTGGCTAACCAGTCCCTTGAGAAGAGGAACGGACCCCTCGACCTTCTGCTCTGCGAGAAACCCGAGAATCCCGATCTGAGCCAATCGTCCGTTGTTCAATTCAGAGATAAGTCCCCTTTCCTTCTTCTCGGCACTGGCGTTTTTCGAGAAACCAAAAGGATCAAAGAGGTTGAGAGGCATTGGGTGGGGGATAATGTCGGAATCAGAAAAGTTGGGGAATTTTCCGGGCTGACCTCCTCGCATGTAATGTGTCCCAACAGCCTCCGAGTAGAATTCCAGGAATCCAATGAAAAGGATAATTTGCCACTTGGCGGCCTCAGGCATGGCATCCCATTGTTCAGGAGGGGAAAGACCTTCTCCAATGGTGACTCCTCCTCCAACAGTGGGCCATGGAAAACGGATTCCATTAGCTTGAACACAGTATCCAACGAATGCAGCCATAGCAATACGACCGTGCTTAATTTCAGAGTGGCGCAAGAAGCCAATGGTGGCCTCGTTACTCTGTCCCCAAATGGTAGAGGAAGCCAACTCTAGAGGATCGTAGAACTTCAAATTGGGTTATAGCGAGAAAGAGATGAGACATTTTGTCCTCATTGCTCGTCGTGACACCGTCAATTGTGACTGACGAACACAATCATACTACTCACCTTCAAAACAGGGTTGGATTTCTCGGCGATGGTTTTCAAGTCGTCCATAGCAGCCTTGGTGGCGATCGCCGCCGATTTACGGGAAACATCCTTGGCAGGAGCAAAAGCGGCGGCAGAAGCCACGAGAGACATAAGGATAGCAGACTTCATTTGTTGAATTAAGTTTTCTTGAAATTGTAGGTTCCAGAGCTAAGACGACTTGAAGCACGAGGCGTAAACAGCTGAGCCTGCATAAAAGGAAACTTGAGATTCGACCAAAAATATTGTAAAAAATAAAAATGGCATCTGTTTCTCGCGATCTTTCTAACGTCAAGTTGTCAACGAACGAACTCGACGAAGAGCTATTGTGTAGGAGAGCTCGTAGGAAACCTTCACTTTATTTTTTTTCGGTCGGTCGCAAATGAGTGCACCAAAATAAAACAAGAAAAAGCAAAACTGCTCTGTGAACATTGAACATGTCAGGGTCGGCTCTGTCCGCATCAACAATAACTCTACTTGCCGCTACTTTCACGACATTCCACTGTCCTGCTGCATTATTGCGCCCTTGTCAACTGTTAAATCGCCAGAGACTTCCATCTCGAATCAGCAAGACATCTTATTTTTCGACTACCTCTACAATGTCCGAGTCCCAAAATCAAGTGTCTAGCTCTCTCCGATTTGTCGACATTGGCGCCAACCTGCTAGATGATCGCTTTACACAGGGTATTTATCACGAGAAAAAAAGACACGAGCCTGACCTTAACGAGGTCATCAAGCGAGCTGCTCAAATAGGCGTAAAACATATCATTATGACGGCTGGAACGGTAGAGGAATCGGCCAACGCCGTCGAACAGGTGCGAAAATTACGAGCCAAGACCGACGAGATCCATTTTTCGTGTACCGTCGGAGTCCATCCGACGCGTTGTTTGCAAGAATTTGTGGAAAATAAAGAAGGAACGGACGAGGAATCTTTACAGCGATTGCTGGAGATTGCGCAAGACGGCATGACCGATGGCTGCGTGGTGGCCATTGGCGAAATTGGTTTGGACTACGACAGAGTACAATTCTGCCCCAAAGATGTTCAACAAAAATATTTGATAAGGCAATTGCAAGTCTTAGCAGAAAACACAAATTTGCCACTCTTCTTGCACAATAGAAGTGTAGGGTCGGATCTATATGACATTCTCAAAGAGCACCAAGAGTGTTGGAAAGAAGGTGGCGTGGTGCACAGTTTTGACGATACATACGAGTTAGCCATGAAATTCATTGACAATTTAGGCTTGCGCATTGGGTTGAATGGCTGCAGTTTGAGAACTGAAGATAATCTAAGGGTTGCTAAAAATTTGCCGCTTGACAAGATATTGTTGGAAACCGACTGTCCTTACTGTGAAGTAAAACGGACCCATGCTGGGTATCAACACGTACAAACGATTTTTCCCGCAAAGCAGGAAAAGAAATTTGAAATGGGAGTCATGGTCAAGGGGCGATGTGAGCCATGCCAAGTCATTCAGGTTGCCGAAGTTGTGGCTGGAGCCAAAGGGTTGCCTCTGTCAGAAGTTGCAGATGCATGCTATAAAAACTCTCTAGAACTATACAATTGGAAATCTTAAAGTGGCAGCTCTCATTTGTAAATTCAGAACGAACACAGCAAAGAGGAACAGTAGTTCTTATCTATGCAATGATAATACAATCATGTGGGGAAGAACTTCATTTTCAATAATGGTGGATTGGAAATTGGTGTGTGTAGCTTTTGTCTTCGATAGCCTGTCGTGATAAGTGCTGTTCAGTCTTGGCATTCTATGCGAGCCTCAATTGATTCATTTTTCGTGAACTTTTGAATATGCAAATGAAATTCGTAAACATATGTTATTCTAATAACAGTTTTGTGACCAACTAGTCAATGATGAAAGTATGCTTGTGTGAATCCCAGCAATAAATGAAGCAGCCAAGGCCTTCACTTTCTATCCACATCCTTTTCAATAATCTCAGCTTCGATAATGTTGTCGTCCATATGATTCTTCCCGATACCACGACTCGAGCGCAGACCACTCCTCTTGCTCAAGCCGACATTGATGGTTCGTCCATTCACTTGCAAAAGCAGCTGTTGAATGCCTTGGTCGGTAGCTTGGGCCTGTACCGTACCGGAGGCTCGGCTCCCGTTGACGGGAAATCCAAGTGCTAATTTCACCGTTCGTTGGCCATTGATAATAGTAGTACTAGAAGACTGTGAAAAGGGATTACCTACGTGAATAGGTTCGCCCAATGCTTGCAAGGCCACTTCATCGACCAGCAAATACGCCCTCGTATCATCCATGACCTGCTCCATCGTCTGCTGTTGCTCGGCGACAGCTTCACTCATCTGCGTCGCGGCTTGGGACAACAACGGGGACAACATGTTGCCCATCATTCTGATTGGCAGTGGTGCATCTTTCAGCAATTCTTGAATGCCCCCTTTCACTTTAGCCTTGGTTTCTTTCCGAGCCAGTTCCGCGCGCTGTTCTTCTTCCGATGAAAAGATAGATGGCAACAGCTTCTTGGCCGCTCGCTTGAAAATATTGTCCTTCTTTTTTCCGCTGTTATTATTGTTGCTTAAGTTTGAGTACAATCGGATCGAGGATAGTTGGTACTTATTATTGTTCAAGAGTACTCCGGTTGGCACAGTGGTCGGCATGAAACCACTGAAAGGCATTCCTCTTGGACGAAAGGTTCCGGATGCTGGTTGTTGGACGACAAAGGCTTGTGTACTCGTCATCGTCGAGAGAGCAGCGGCTGCTGTCGCCGTCAATAAATAATGTCGTCTCAGGCTACTATTACTACTACTATGAGAAAGCCGTCGAGTCGCGCTGTGGTTGGTTGAAAGACTTGCCATTCTGAGCATAGTTCTAAAACTGGCAAAATATGGATGTAGTGGAAGTGTGTGATAAAGGTTTGGTGAAGGTTATAGTGTGTGTTTACTAAGGAGGCTATGATGTGTGTGCCACAATGCAATAGCGTAGTACTACACTACTTAACTTCTGAAAGAACGACCATGAGAGATGAGAAATGTCGTGATTTTTTGTTTTCATGATACTGTAGTAGTATTCAGAGCCAGCCGAAGGGAACGTGAGACAAGGAGACCCGAATCCGACGTCACCGGAATGACCGAAATGCCCCATCCCGTCTCCCACTCAGAAACAGGAACACATCGGGAGAAATCGGATACGACTATTCCCACTTCGGGGAAGAAGATCCACTCGCCAGGCTGCCGAAGCCAAGGCCTGACTC
>Ga0100392_1003240_pt1 | contig 14951 bp, 8 predicted proteins | sample CryGeymeta201516_FD_81548 | JGI IMG/M metagenome (GOLD analysis project Ga0100392, IMG submission 81548) | Groundwater microbial communities from Crystal Geyser aquifers in Utah, USA - Crystal Geyser metaG 2015-16 | ecosystem: Environmental > Aquatic > Deep subsurface > Groundwater | place: USA... | reverse complement strand
GCTTGATCGAGCGCCCGGACTGGACTAGCATCCACTGCGGGGCTTGCGAACAAAATGATCATCAACCACGATGCGGCGGTCGTGCAGGCCCTCCGTCGCAGTAGGAGGACACCATCATGCAAGTACTGAACCACCTTCGAGAACCTTCGAGAACCTTCGAGAACCTTCGAGAACCTTCATAGACACTGCCTCGCCGTTGTGTTGCTGTTGTCCCTGAGCCCCATCGCTCAAGCCGTACAGGCACGCGCACCGCTGCAGGTAACGCCCCTCCCCCAGGATTTCATCGATCATATCACGACGCTTTCGGACGCCTCCCAAGAGTATCGGCTGACGGTCAAATGTTCGTCGACGCGGCTGCTGCCCGGGTTCAGAACGGCGCACTGGAGTCTGAGTCAGGCTGGAACCTCAAGCCGATCGCAATGCTGGCCCAGAGCCACGGCGGCAACTTCAGGCAGCTTCTCTCCTCCGCAGAGTGCCCCGGCCTCAACTCCCTTATCGCTGCCGCAGAGCAGAGAACCAGTATCGCCCAGTTGGATTTCGAAGGACTCCATGCTTTTGACTTCACATCTCCGGTCAACGGCACTCAATTTCTCGCTACTTATGGCGCTCTGCTGGCCCGCCCCGAGATCGAATATATTGGGATAAGCCCTACCGACCTGACAACGCCCCCATCGACCATACCTACTCCAGATTTCTACGATCGCCACCCGCCCAGCCAGAACGCGTATCGTGGCCCGAATCCTGGAGCGGACTTCGACTTTGCCCTTGCCCATGCCGACGGTTTGACCGGCAACGGAATGCGCTTAACAGAACTCTCGTTAACCTACGATTTCGATCATGAGGAGTTTGAATTTCATCCTGTCCACGACCTGCAGAATCCGCCAGAAACCTTTACAGACCAAGGCACCCCGGGCTTGATTGCTGGCTGGAATGCATGGGTCCACCACGGCACGGCAACGCTGAGTCAAAATCTCGCACCCCCAAACAGCTTTGGGGTCACTGGGATGACTTATGACGCAAGCGGCCACCTGTATTTGACTGGTGCAATAAACTCGAATCGGGACGATATAGAAACCGACTTCCCAGCAGCCTTTTGCAATGCGCTAGCCGATTCCGTGGCAGAAGGTCTTGGCCATGTCGTTTATTGGGAACATCAGATTTGCAATCGTACGGGTCCGAGCTTTTGCCGTCCTGTTGAAGTTGAGTTGGCGATCCATAGCTTGAGTAAAGTTGGAACAGATGCTGGTGTTATCGTGCTGATGCCTGCTGGCAACGGCGGTGTCGACCTGGATACGTCAACCCTCGCATCTATTTCGCAGTGGCGAGGCTGGGACGACTCCGGATCGATCATCGTCGGCGCCGGAAAATCGGATGGCAGTCAAGAACGCCTCGGATTCTCGACCTACGGCCAGCGGGTAGGACCTCAGGGATGGGGACAGAATGTAGTCGCAGCGGGATACGGCGATCTGTTCAATGGCGGCGGCGACATCCACCGTCACTACACAGCAGAATTCGGCGGCACCAGCTCGGCCACCCCGATGGTCGCCGGCGCGGCTCTGCTAGTACAGCAGGAAGCCAAACGCTTGAATCTGACCCCGCTCAGCTCACGCGAGATGCGAGAGTTCCTGCAACGCACCGGCATTCCGCAGGGCGGCACCACGACCGGCAACATCGGCGCTTTCGTCGATCTCGAGGCAGCGATCACACAGGTGGCCGATGCCGACCTGTCCATCGTGACGACAACACAAGGCACGATGATCACGACCACAGTGACCAACAGCGGACCGCGCACGGCAGATCATGTCGATGTAACGATCATCTATCACAACCCCAGCGCGCACACGCTGGTGCCCGATGCCGTTCCCGCCACCTGCTCGTTCTCGCCCCAGGTCCCGTGGCCGCCGGGATCGCAGTGCCCGGGACAGTGTCCTTCGCTGCTGGAATGCGATTTCACCAAGCTGGCGGTCGGCGCTTCGAAGGTCATCCGCTTCGACGTCGACTCCCCCGGCACTTCGGAGCAGTTCCATATTCACTCCAGCGTGTCGGATGGTGAACTGCAGGACCCGCAAACTGCCGACAATGCAGAGGACTTCATCGTGACCGTCGGCTCGGGTGGGCCCAGCGCCTGACCCCCAAGCAACACAACATCGACGCCGTGGAGTCTTCCACGGCGTCGCATCCAACCTGGTGGGCCATGCGATGAATTAGGTGACACTCAGCCGTCGCACAAGCGTCGTGGGATAGGCGCGCGACCGACGACGTCCTTGCCGGGCCGTCGAACGAGCGGAACGCAGCCTACGGCGCTTGTGCGGCGGCCCTCCGGGAGCCACTGTGCCGGCGCGACTCGGCGTTGCGTTTCTTGGCAAGGGAGCGGCCATTCCCTGCGAAACGCGCCTTGATTCGCACCAGCACAGTGGCTCTGAGCGTTACCTTATTACCCGCATGGCCCACTAGGCTGGCGGCGCCGCAGCAAGACGGGTGGGTAGAGTCGAGGAAGGGCGCGGTGGCCGGTGGTTCGGCTCCGTTTCCCTTCCCGGCTCATCAAACCGGACGTGCGGATTTCCCGCATCCGGCTTTCCGACTGGATTCAGCTCGAGGCACACGGGGAAGCACGAAGATGCACGTCGCGGAGACGAACCACACCCATTTGATCGAAGACAGCATCGATCGGCAGGCGACGAGTCGCACGGTTTGGCATCTTGTGGCGGCGCCGGAGAAAATGTCGGACTCGTCGGGACACAAAATTGTCCACGGCCCGATAGGCCTGATAGCGCGTGCCATAGCCGTAGTACGACGACCAACCAACCAGAATTCGGTTGACCCGGTCCCGAACTTCCGGCCATGCACCCAGATTTCCGGGCACCAGTACGCCACGCAAACGAGTCTTGAGACGCTGCACGCTCTTGTGAGACGGACTGGCACCAAGATACCAGCGACCCGCCTTCCGATAACAATGCGGGCCGAAGCTGTATCCCAGAAAGTCAAAACGCTCCCGACGCGCATCACACAGCCTGGTCTTATCCTCATTGAGGACGAGCCCCAGCCGAGCCAGCACGCCACGGGTCCAATGCAGAGCCGGTACCGCCGAACGACGGCACAGGATCACAAAGTCGTCCGCATAGGAAACAATCTGCGCCTGCCAGGCTTGATCGCGACCCGTAGCCCGCCAATGCTTCAGCAGCCGGTTCATGTACAGGTTGGCCAGCAACGGGCTGATCACACCGCCTTGCGGCGTGCCCCGCTTGTGCTTACGCCCACCGCTCATGCGTCGACCACCTCGGCCGTCGTCGTCTTCGACCGGCACCTTCAGAAACAGCTTGATCAGCCGCAACAGGTGCCGGTCCACGACCCGCCGGGCCACCGATTGCATCAGCGCCTCGTGAGGGATCGTGTCGAAGTACTTCGACAAATCAGCGTCTACAACCGCTGTATAGCCCTGACAGAGCAGATTATGCACTTTCCGTATCGCCTCGACCGCACCTCGCCGGGGGCGGTAGCCATAGGCACTATCGTCCAGATCCGCCTCAAAGATCGGTTCAATCAACAGCTTGATGGCCGTCTGCACCACTCGGTCCCGAATCGTCGGAATCCCGAGCGGTCGCTCGCCGCCACCAGGCTTGGGGATCAGAACCCGTCGTACCGGTTGGGGCCGGTACGTCTTCTCGCGCAGTTCCTCCTGCAACCCGGCCAACCATCCCGTCAGCCCAACGGCTTCAATCTGGTCAAAGGTCACTCCATCCACACCAGGAGAACCCGCATTGGAGCGGGCAAGTCGCCAGGCATGCAACAGAATGTCCTCTCGCCAGACCTTGTCATAGAGCTGGTGAAACCGCCAGTCCGGTTCCGCCTTCGCCTTGAGATAAAGCTTTCTCTGCAAGCTCCTGATCTTATCCGGTGTTTTCAGGCTCATCGCCAATCACCTCGTCCTCGTTTGCTTCAAAAGCACTCCAGAAGTCAGGGCCCTTCCCTCCACCGACGTTACTCGGCTTCAGCAGTACTATGGCCCTGTCCGACTCCCGCATCCGGCCACCGCGCCAGGCACGGTGGCGAGGGTCGCGACCCCTCGCCAGATGCGGGTCTCCCCCGTTACCCGGTTTACCTTTCCAGCGTGCTGTGCCCACTACCCCGGCGGATCAAACGGGTGCATCCATCGATTCCTTCCCCGTTCATGCAGCCTTCCCCGTTATTCAGGCGGGTCGGCATCCGCATTAGCACTTTCGAGGCCTGCTCAGACTTCACTCGCGTTACGGCCCGCTGGATCGCTCAACCGCCCAAGGCGGCCTTTGTCACGAGGCTTCAGCCCCACCAGTTACCCGATGAAGCCGCTCGTCAGCTACCAGATCAATCGATAACTATCTGGGTGGATCCTTCCTCCACTGGTAAACCGCGCCCTCGGGGCGCACTGAATAATCCGGGGTAAGAGCTTCGCCGATGGGAATCGGTTTTCAAGTAACGATCAGGTTGCAGAACGAACCGCCTCGCCAGGTTCTGCTGCAAGCTGTTCAGCGAGGCGCTCTGGATCCATCGCCCGAGAGAACAGAAAGCCCTGGGCCAGATCGCATTTTTCGGTCAGCAGCACTTCGAGTTCTTCACGGGTTTCCACACCCTCGGCAATGACGGTCAGATCCAGCGCGCGGGCCAGGCGGATGGCCGAGGTCACCAGCTTGCGCTTGCGTGAGTCGCTGTCCATGCCCTCGACGAAGCTCCGATCGATCTTGATGCTGCTGAAGGGATAGTCGCGCAGGTAGCTCAGCGATGCGTAACCCGTGCCGAAATCATCCATTACGAGACCGACGCCGTGGTCCCGAAGCCGCTCCAGCGACTCCATCAACTCGCTGCGTCCCGACAGCAGCAGGCCCTCGGTGACCTCCAGTTCGACTGCCGCACCGACCAGTCCGGCCTGGTCGAGTTCTTCGATCAGCCGTTCGGCCAGGTCGAGATCGCGGAACTGGCGCGGCGAAACGTTGATCGAGACGAAAAATTCCGGCCTCAGCCGACGCCACTCCACCAGCCGTACCAGGACGTTGCGAAATACGAAATCGCCCAGCTCGCTGATCAGCCCGCTCTGCTCGGCGACATCGATGAACTCGTCGGGTGGAATGTAGCCCAGTTCGGGATGCGTCCAGCGCAGCAGCGCCTCGGCGCCAACGATTCTGCGCTCAGGCAGCTGCACCAGTGGCTGGTAGGCGACCCGAATCTCGCCTCGATCGATCGCGCCGCGCAGGGCATGCTCGAGCTCAAGCTGACGCCGCACCGACTCGTTCATTGATGCGGTAAAGAACTGGAAGCCATCGCGGCCCGAGTGCTTGGCGTGGTACATCGCGGTATCTGCATTGCGCATCAGATCGGGCGCGCTGCTTCCATCATGCGGCGATACCGCCGCGCCGATGCTGGCGGTCAGAGTGAACTCCCGACCGTTGACCTGCAGCGGCAGCCGGAACGCGTCGAGCACCTTGGTCGCGACCGCGATCACGTCGCCGAGGCTGGTATATTCGTCGAGCACGATAACGAACTCGTCACCGCCGATACGGGCAACCGTATCCCCGTCCCGCACCACATGCACCAGCCGCTTCGCCGCTTCGATCAGGGCCAGGTCGCCGGCATCATGACCGAGCGTATCGTTGACCTTCTTGAACTGGTCCAGATCAAGAAACAGCACCGCGACCTCGCTCGCGTTGCGTCGGGCCCGCTTCAATACGCGCTGCAGGCGATCCATCACCAGCAGGCGATTCGGCAAGCCGGTCAAGCTGTCGTAATGAGCCAGTTCGAACAGCTTGGTCTCGGCCCGCTTGCGATCGCTGATGTCCTGAGCGAAGCCGCGCAGCATGCAGCCATCATCGTCCTCGAACAGTTCGGCGTGAACCTTGACCCAGCGCTGCTTGCCGTCGGAGGGTCGAATGATGCGGTGCTCGGTCTCATAGGGCTGGTGATTCTCGATCGAATCGGCCAGTGCCAGCGCCACCGGCTCTCGATCGACCTCGGGTGTCAACTCGAGCACTTGAGTGCGCGTCAGCGGCGCGTCGCCGCAGCCGAACACACGACGCCATTCAGCCGAAGCATGGAACGACTCGGACCCGATCCGCCACTCCCAGCTACCCATCGCCGCCATTGACTCGGCCTCGGTTCGCAGGCTCTCGCTGGCACGCAAATGCTGCTCCATTGCGCTGTGGTTGAGTGCCGCTCCGACCAGGTTGGCCAAGACCCGGAGCACGTCGACTTCCTGGTCACGCCAGGCCCGCTCCTGGCGCACTGCATCGAAACCGATCAGACCGATCAGGTGCTCACCGTGCTGGATCGGAAGCACAAGCAGCGAACGAATATCCTGACTCATGAACAACTGCTTTTCCATCGACCATTGTTCGGACAATTGATCGACGCAAGACACGATCGCAGTCTCGCCCTGCCGCAGCTGATCGAGCAATCGAGGAATGGCGTCGGTCGAAATATTCTGCAGACTGTCGATCTCCGGGCGGATGCCCTCGGCCGTCCATTCATGCGTATTGGTAAAGCGCGAAAGGTCCGGCGTGAACCGCATCAGATAGGCGCGATCCGCGCCACACCAGGCGCCGACACGCGCCAGCATCTGATCGAGGATGCTGTCGAAGTCGGCTTCGCCGGTATTGAGGAACTGCTGTGCAGCCTCGACCATCAGCTGCTGCAGGCCGGAGCCGTACTCCAGCTCGTCCTGGATCGTCTTCAGCGCCGTGATGTCGACCATCACCCCGACCATGCGCTCCGGCTTGCCATCGCGCACCAATACCTTGACCGAGTCGCGCAACCAGACGACCCGGCCATCAGAGGCCAGCATCCGGTAGTCGAAGCTGTGATCGCGCAACTGGGCGGTCATTCGGGAGCAATAGGTCAAAACCCAGGCCCGGTCCTCCGGGTGCGTGTGCTCGATCCAGAAATCAGTCTGGTTCAGCCAGCGCTCGGCGCTGTAACCAAGCAGCGCTTCGACTTCCGGGCTGATGTAGCTGAACCGCATCGTCCCCGGCCGACCCTCCCAGACGATCGCTCGGGTTGATTCAACCAGCGACTGGTAGCGCTGTTGTTCACGTTGCAGGGCAATGCTTTGCTCGGACTGCTGCAGCGCGGTGCGAATCTGGCGTGTGACGGTATGCGAGAAGCGCCAGCTCAGCGCCATCAGCGCGAAGGCATAGACGACGATGAACAGCGCGATTTCATTGGCCAGCGGAATGTCGACCAGCGCAAAGCGCAGCGCGAACGGCAACAGCGTCGGCAACAGGAACAGCCATGCGCACTGCCAGCGCGGCGCCAGATTGATGATGCCCCCGGCGCCAAGACCGGCGACGATGAAGGCCATCAAGGCCAGGTGACCCTCGGACTCCTCAACCAGGAACAGCCACGCCGCCGCGCCCCACACCAGCGCCGAGGCCAGGGTCAGGACCACCAACCTGCGATACCAACGCCCGGTTTGGCCGACATCCGGACGTGCCAGCCTGTAGCTCCGCCACATTCCGAGGCGAATGCTCGCTACCGCGAGAAAAATTCCCAGCCAGCCAAGCAACACGGCATGCGGACGCAACGGCCAGTGAATCGCGACCAGTAGCACCGACACCGCCGCGGTGAGCGCGACAACCACAGGCACCGCAGCGTAGAGTTGCCGCGTCTGTTCGGCAAGCACACGGGCGGTGAGCGCCTCGTCGCCAGTACTCATTGCGGTGTTGGACACGATGCCTCCGATGCGCCGCCCTGGAATCGGGCGCGGCGCTCGATTACAAGTATAGTCGCCGCCTACGTTGCCGGCGCCACCGCAGGGCCCTGCGTGGAACTGCGGCAGGCTTGTGCACGCCCCTTTGCCCGAGCTGATCCTACAATGCCAACTTGAAGCGACCGCCTGGCCGACGACCACTCTGGAAAACGATGCTGGCAAAACCCACCGACCACCAGACCGGCATCGCGATCGTCGGCGCAGGCTTTGGCGGGCTGGGTCTTGCCGCCCGACTGGCCGAACAGGGTCACGATGATTTCGTCATCTTCGACGGTGCCGACGGCGTCGGCGGGACCTGGTGGGCAAACCGTTATCCGGGCTGCGCCTGCGATGTTCCCTCGCACCTGTATTCGCTGTCGTTCTTTCCCAACCCGGACTGGACTCGTCGCTTCGCCCCAAGGGCCGAGATCCAGGCTTACCTGCAGCGCCTGGTCGAACACTATCGGCTGCAGCCGCGGCTGCGGTTGTCGACCCGGATCGATCAGGCGCGCTGGGATGACGGCGACCGGTGTTGGTGCCTGATCGACAGCCACGGCAAGATCTGGCGCGCCGATCGGCTGGTCTGGGCCAGCGGCGGCCTGTCGCGACCGAAATGGCCCAAGATCGATGGCCTGAACGGATTCTCCGGCCAGATCGTGCATTCCTCGCAGTGGCCTGACGGAATCAAGACCGACGGACGCCGGGTCGCGGTGATCGGCACCGGGGCTTCGGCGGCACAACTGGTGCCCGAAATTGCTCGCAACGCGGCGCAATTGACCGTCTACCAGCGCACACCGCACTGGATCCTGCCACGTCCGGACCGAGCAATCGGTCCGCGCCGACGGGCACTGTACCGCCGCTTTCCGGCATTGCAGAAGCTGGCCCGGCTCGGCATCTGGCTGGGGTCCGAGGCGCGCGTGCCAGGCCTGCGCTGGAGCACCCGGCTTGCCGCCGGCCACCGCCTGCTGGCGCGCATGCATCTACGGCGCCAGATTCCGGATCCAGCAATGCGGGCTGCCCTGTCGCCCGATTTCGACATCGGCTGCAAGCGCGTGATCCTGTCCAGCGATTTCTACCCGGCGCTGATGCGCAATTCGGCCGAACTGGTGAGCTGTCCGGTGGCACGGATCGAGCCGGATTGCATCGTCGACGCCAATGACCAGCGCCGGCCGACCGACCTGATCGTGCTGGCCACCGGTTTCCATGCCACCGACCCGATCCCGCGCGGTCGCTTGATCGGGCGCGATGGCCGCGACCTCGGCCTGGCCTGGTGCGACGGCCCCGAAGCCTGGGCCGGCGTGATGGTGCACGGCTTTCCGAACCTGTTTCTGCTGATGGGTCCGAATACGGCGCTGGGCCACAACTCCGTGCTGTTGATGATCGAGGCCCAGATCGGTTTCATTCTTCGCGCGTTTGCACCAAGCGCGACCGACGAGAGTCCGCTGGAAGTTCCCGAGTCGGTCCAGCGCGACTACAACGATTGGCTGCAGCAGCGACTCGCCGGCACGGTCTGGAACAGCGGCGGCTGTTCGAGCTGGTACCTGCACCCGAGCACCGGCCGCAACACCACGTTGTGGCCCGGCTTCACCTGGCAGTATCGGCGCATGATGCGGCGACTGCCGCTGCCTCGGATTGCCAGCTGACGCGGCCACTCCGAATCAGGGCAGCAGCACCCAGCCCTCGCTCTGGCGCCGCACCAGCACCGTCATCGCCGAAACCGCCAGACTCACGCCCGACGCCAGTTGTTCGGCGGAAATGTCATTGGACGCAGCACTCTGCCCACACTGGCGAATTGCCACACCGGCCTCGACCAGCGCTCGCAGCAGCGAACTGTTCGGGTTGTCACGACCGAAGCGCTCGCGATAGGCGGCATCAGACAGCACGTCGAAGCTGGTTGCGCCGTGGGTCACGATTTCGATCTGCAGGTTCGCCGTTTCGATGCCGCGGCGAGCATGCATGTTGAGAAATCGCGCCGCTGATTCCAGGCCCCGGTTCAACTCGTGACGATCAGGCCGGCCATCGGCGACGTTGAACAAAAGCCGGTAACGCACACCTGGGACAAGATCGAAAGCGTCTTCAGCCACGTTGACTACCGGCCCCTGGTCAGTGATTACAGGCCCGGTGCTGAATTCCTGCGCCAGCGCCAGGCCCGACAGCAGCAGCCACGCCGGAAACATCGCCACCTGGCAACGCATCGTCACGCTCATGGCTGTGCGCCGGTCAGCTCGTCGAGAAACTCGATCGCGCGGCGCATGTGTGGGATCACGATCGTGCCGCCGACCACCAGGCCGATACTCATGGACTCGACGATCTCGTCACGGCTGGCGCCAACCTCGACCGCACGACCGATGTGGTAACTGACGCAATCGTCGCATCGGAGCACCAGTGAGGCCACCAGCCCCATCAGTTCCTTGGACTTCAAGTCCAGCGCGCCACTTTCCATGTAGGCCAGCGAGTCGAGAGAGAACATCCGCTTGAGCACGCGATTGTCGGTCGCCAGCAGGCGCTCGTTCATCTTCTGACGATACTCGTTGAACTGCTCGACGCGATCGCTCATCGGGGGCTCCTGGCGGCGGGGAAAGGTGCATAGCATACGCCCAAGGCAGCCGCACCCCGACTCGGCTCCCACGCGACGGCCACCGGGCCACTCCAGATCACCGGGGACGAATCCCTTCGCCGATCCGGACCTGCCAAACCACGACATTCACGCCCAGCGCGGATCGAGCACGATCGGCGCGGGATAGCCGCTTGGCGGCGCAGCGGCCGTCCACGGCGTATGCCGCGACCGGGGCGACAGCGCGGCAAGCTCGGGCAGCCAGCGCGCCAGGTATACGCCTTCAGGATCGTGGCGCTGCCCCTGACCGACGACGTTGAACCAGCGCTCCCGGCTGTCGGTGCCGGTGCCGGCCTGGTAGGCCCAGTTGCCCCAGTTGCTGGCCGCGTCATAGTCGACCAGGCAGTATTCGAACCAGGCCGCGCCGGTGCGCCAGTCCTGGCCGAGGTCCTTGACCAGAAAACTGGCAACATTCTGCCGGGCACGGTTGCTGCTGAAGCCGGTGGCTGCCAGTTCACGCATCGCAGCATCGACCAGCGGGATGCCGGTCCGAGCTTCACGCCAGGCGGTCAGTCGTCCAGGATCCAATCGGCTCGGTGGTGATCGGGTGGCCAGGCCTGCGGGCAAAAACAGCGCCACGCCGGTCGCATCCATCAGCCAGCGGAAGTACTCGCGCCACAGCAGCTCGAAACGAACCCAGTAGGTCGACTCGTTGGCCTCGACGTCGCGTTCAAAACGCTCGACCTCGGCCCAGACGCGGCGCGCCGACAGACAGCCGTGCGCCAGCCATGGTGACAACCGGGTCGAATCATCGAAGTCGGTCAGACCGTCACGGGTTTGCTTGTATCGAAGCACGTGCTGCGATTCGAACAGGTAATGCTGCAGGCGCGCGCACCCGGCGGCCTCGCCGCCATCGAACAGGCCCGCTGAACATGGCACCGGCGTTTCGGCCGGGCCGGCGTCGACCGGACCCTTGGGTGGCGGTGGCAGCACAACGGGGGCCGGCAGCGGCGCACCCGGCCCGGGGCCGCGCTCGACCTTGCGTCGAAATTTCGAGAAGCTCATCGGCCAGTCGTCGGCGCCAAACGGAGTACCGTCGAACAGGCGATTGTCGCGCGCCACATGCAGCGCACAGCCGGTCGGAAGTTCCCGTGACAGCCGGTCCAATTGCACGCGCTCTTCACTGCCTGGCTGGGCGTGGGTCCAGATCGTGGCCGCGCCGTGCGCGCGAACCAGGTCGACGATGCCTTCGACCGGATCCTGCCGCAGCCACAGCAATTGCTGCCCCAGAGCTTGCAATGCAAAATTCAGCGCCACCGCCGAGGCATGCCGGAAAGCGCGCCGATGCGTCCCGATGCGTGGATGACCATTGCCGGAGGGCGCGGCTTCGGCCGGGTCTTCGAAGGCCACCACGATCAGCCGGTTGCAGCTCTCGGCAGCATCGCGCAACAGCGGCTGATCATCGAGCCGCAGGCCGTCACGCAACCAGGCGATCGCGACACTCACGAGGCCCCGGTCCGATTACGGCGACAACGCTCGGAGCAATAGCGAACCTCGTCCCAGCAATCGCGCCACTTGCGACGCCAGGAAAAAGGTCGTTTGCAGACCCGGCAGGTTCTGGATGGCAAATGCTGCTTCTTCATGACGCATGATTGAAGCACACGCGACGACAAGCCGCGGTCAAGGCCGCTTTCATTCAAGCGGCATTCCGACTGTCATGCCAGATGAAAATGAGAATCTCAGGCCGGTGCGAAATTGCCGGAGTGGTTCGACGCTATGTATGCGCGCAGCTGCTCGATGCTCATCGAGTGGGCGAACAGATAGCCCTGGAAGGCATCGCAACCATCTGTCACAAGTAGCTCCAGCTGGCGCGGCGTCTCGACGCCCTCGGCCAGTAGCGACATGCCGTGACTGCGGCCGATGCCGATGATGCTCTGGACCAGCATCCGGGTGTACTCGTCATGCTCGATGTCTTCGATGAAACTGTGGTCGATCTTGAGCTCGTCGATCGGCAGGCGGCGCAACAGGCCGAGCGAGGAAAATCCGGTCCCGAAGTCGTCAAGCGCGATCTGGATCTCGGCCAGTCGCAGCCGCTCCAGCGCCTCGATGACCGGCTCCTGTTCTTCCATGAACAGGCTTTCGGTGATCTCAAGCACGATCTGCACCCGCTCCAATCCGGCACGCTCGACGCACTCGACCAGACGCCCGGCAAAACCGATACTCCGGAACTGGCGCACCGAGACATTGATCGACAACCGGAACGGGCGACCGACCAGTTGCTGCAGGGTATGGCCATCTTTCAAGGCCCGCTCGAAAATGTAATCGCCAAGCCGGGCGATCTGTCCCGAGGCCTCGGCAATGGCAATAAAGCGATCCGGCGCGAGTTCGCCAAATTCGTCGTCGGTCCAGCGCGCCAGTGCCTCGAAGCCCAGTAGTTTGCCATGCTGATCGACCTGCGGCTGGTAGTGCAGCTCGATCTCACCCGCTTCGAGCGCGGCGCGCAGGTTCCGCTCGATGCGGATGTTCTCGAGGTAATTGCGCCCCAGCGCCGGGTGGTAGTGACAGACTGAATTAGGCTGGCGCTTGGCAGCGTACATCGCGACATCCGAGGCGCGCAGCAAGTCATTGATCGACTCGCCTGCCTCCGGCAGCCGAGCGATCCCGACGCTACAGCCGATCTCGCAACGCAATCCTTCGATTGTGCACGGCACGGTCAGCACTTCGATCAGTTCGCGCGCACGCTGCTCGAGCCGGTCCGGCTCAGTCTCCGGAGTCAGCAGCACGAACTCGTCACCACCGATCCGGGCCACGCACTCCGGCATCTGCAGGCTGGCAACCAGCCGTTTACCCAGCTCGCGCAGGAAGGCATCGCCGAGAACATGGCCGAAGCCATCGTTGAAAGCCTTGAAATTGTCGAGATCCAGAAACAGCAGCGACAGGCGACCGTGGTTCATCTCGCGCAGGCGCTCAAAATCAGACGCCATGCGCATTCGGTTCGGCAGGCCGGTCAGCAGGTCATGTTCGGCCTGGTGCACCAGCTCGCTCTGCCGCCGGCTCTCGCCACGGGCGATAACCCGCAACAGCAGCAGCACCATCACCAGTAACACGGCATAGATCGCGATCGAAGCCAATGCAATACGTGCGAATTCGCCCAGCAGCTGGTTGCGATGGGTCTGGGTCAGCACCCAGAAGTCATAGACCGGATCGTAGATCGAGTACCCGAGGTGTGGGCCGAGTGCATTGACGACGCGGTATGACACCGGCAGGCTCTGGCTGCGGATGGTGTCGATGTCCTGACCGCTGCGGCGCTCGGCCGAAGTCACTGCAAGGTCGTAATAGTCGCGCGGAATCGGGCGCGTGTAGTAACCCTCCGGTGGCGCTATTGAGGCGGCCCAATGCAACGGGAACAGGTCCGCGCCACGCACGATTTGCAGGGTATTGAGTGGCCCGAGAAAGAACTGCTGCTCGAAAAACGGATCCTTTCCGCCCAGTCGCAACGCCGCCATCATCACCCCCAACGCACGGCCTTGAGCATCGCGAATGACCTTGAGCACCGGGATGACCCACTGCTCCAGTACCGGAAGGCTGTAGGGCCGGCCGACGACCATGCGTTGCGATTCGAGCGTGGCGCGGAAGGTGGCCCCACTGGTCGCCTGTTCCAGCAGATTGGGCAGGCTGTCAAGGTCTTGTTCGAGGTCGGATGTACCGAGCAGCAGATTGCCTTCGAGGTCGGCGAACACATACCCCGCCACCACCGGGTTCATGGCGCGCAGTCGATCCAGTTCCGCCACCGCGGCCTGGCGATCGCCACGCAACACATCCTGCAGCAACTCGCGGCCAACGAGATCCAGCACCAGCTCCTGACTGGCCATGACCTTGCGCGTCGCGCCGGCCAGGGTCACGATCTGTGCTCGCTGCCGAATCTCGTGGCGCTCGCAGATGCCGCGCCACTGGTCGAACAGAATCCAGCTCAGCAACACTGCACCTACCAGCGCCAGCGCCAGGAACAGCAGACGAAAACTGCGGCCAAGGGTCATCACCAGGCCGCTCCGACCGCGGCACGACTCGACCGGAACCTCGGCGGTCTGCGCGTGAACGGCCTCGTTCGATCCATGTTGGCTCCCTTGAGTCCTGCGCCGGCACCCACCCGCCACGTTCCCGACCCATTCGTCTAGCCTATGGAATTCAGGCCGCCGGATCAAGCCCGCTCGGTACGATTTGTTCGCGCCGAACTCAACCCGGGCGAATCCCGGTGAAGTCTGATCGCCTACCCTTGCCCGAGGCGATTCAACAGGAGCCCTGTCAACCGAATCGTCGGCAACGCGTTATCGTTTCTGTATGTACCCGGAGCAACAAGCTGGAGACCGCAAGCTTACCCGTCAAGCCCGCCACCGCCGCTGCGGCCGCAGAAAACCTGCCCGCAGAGAGCCTGGATACCTTCCTGCTCGATGTTCAAGCGCGTGCGCTGGCGATGAGTCGGTTTGCCACCGGTTCGACCGACGAGGCGCTGGACCTGGTGCAGGACGCGATGTTCGCGTTCGTCCAGGCCTATCCAGACAAGCCGCCCGGGCAGCGCCGACCGCTGTTCTTTCGCTGCCTCAACAACCGGATCATGGACTGGCATCGCAAGCGCGTCCGGCGTGGACGCTGGATGTTGCCCTGGACTCCGGCGACCAGCGAGACCGC
>Ga0100392_1003229_pt1 | contig 14976 bp, 7 predicted proteins | sample CryGeymeta201516_FD_81548 | JGI IMG/M metagenome (GOLD analysis project Ga0100392, IMG submission 81548) | Groundwater microbial communities from Crystal Geyser aquifers in Utah, USA - Crystal Geyser metaG 2015-16 | ecosystem: Environmental > Aquatic > Deep subsurface > Groundwater | place: USA... | reverse complement strand
GCTAGCAGTCTATTACTCTAACATCTCCAAATCGAACCCCTATTTCATCATTTCTGCCTACCGCCATTGTTGCTGATCTGTAGGAGTAGATTGTTAATAGAAGGACTCTATCCGGATTGTTACTAACGTTCGGTTCGATGCTAGAGTACAGAGTACAGTTTGAAAACACGAGTGAACAAAAATTAAGACAGCAAAAGAAGATCTGTGATGCATCGGGATTAAACAGTTAGAGTAGTATTGATTGGCTATTGAGTCATAGATTCTTGGATACCCTGGTAGCACGTTACACCTACTCTCATTAAAGATACGGAATAATACTTGAGTGTTACTGTACTCTACTACTACACGGAGTAGTAGCTAGTAGTCTAGTCTATTATTTGCATAAAAAATGTTGTAGAGGCATGTCCAATAGCCAGTATTATTTTATTTCCGGTGGCGTGTTTTCACAAGATGTTATCGTATCATTTCAATCGAGCAACGCCGGCTCATCTTCTTGAATACTTTTATTTTTTCCTCGTTCCTGGGAGAAACTGAGGCTTGGGGGCTTTTCATCCAAGAAATAGCCACTGCCATCGTCCAACGCAACAAAATCATGACGACCCCTGGCTTCAGATCGGTGCCGAAAGAGACGATTCAGGACAGCCCCTGACCTAAAGTCATCAACGAACTGTTTCCTATCTACTTTGGCAAAGCGTTGTCTTGCAGTTTCTCGAATGTTGCTTCGTTGTTGGCCAGCAGACTTGTGCGTTAGATACTCTTTTTCGGTGACATTGACCGCCCAAACTTCTAAAACGTCGACATCAAAAAAAGGCGATAGGATGCCACCGTCACTGTCATTGGGGTCTAACAATGAACCCGACGTGTATGTAGTGTCCGTGCAGTTTGCGATGCACTGTTCAAACGATGGTGTCAAATGTACTCGTGGTGTGTCATCGGCGATTCCCCCAATAGCGAGTCCTTGTAAAGTATGCTTGCAGGATCCATTTGTCATTGCGGATTTGTTGTTCAGGTACATGTAGTGTCCAGGAGATGACTCGTAAGTAGGATAATAGACAGCTAGCGATTTGTCTATTTTCAACAAAAATGAATCGTGGCATTCCCCTTCAATCCACGTATTCGACTCCTGCCAGGGACAGTCCGTATAATACCCAAATACTCCAGTATCACGATTCGTCCCGTCCTTGCGTGGTCGAACCAGCAACAAAGTAGGTCCCGGATATCCCAATATGGCCGTTTGAAAACTCATAAACGATAGTCCATCCGTTTCGCTGGAATAAATGCGGCGCCAATTGCCCCGAAACACAGGCGAGAGACACGCCAGAGACAGCGGCAATACATTTGTAATGTGGCTCCAAAGAGCTGATTGTTCGTCGGGATCTATTTGAGGCAACATGAACTGTGGTGGCGATTGTGCTCCAAAGGGATGTGACGGCGAAAACAATATGTAATGATACAATGTGCTGACAGCTTGCATGGCTTCTGGAATTGTCTTGTCGACCCATTCTTTCCAGTTGGCTTGTGATATTCTGGTACTTGTCTGAGTGGTGTGCTGCAGCGAATGGACCCAGGTTTCTGGTGCCTGCAGTTGTTGTCTGTCCTGAGGCTTGCTTCCAGGGGTAGCCTGTGAATCCTGCAGATACAAGACTGCCTGTATGTGCCGGTAGAACAGAGATATCAGATCGGAGGCATCCACTGTAGGAGCTGAAAAGTCAGCATCCGATTTTTGTTGTCTCAAGGAACAGTCAAAAAGAAATTGTGGTAGAAATCCAGTTCCTCCCCGCCGTCCCAATAGAGAAACAACTGCCTCTAGAAAGTGAAAAGCTGCTTTGGTGGGTTCGTCAGTGACATGGTACGGTATAACGGGGGAAATGGACTCCTGGGCAGAGTGAATCCATTGGGAAGTAACTTCTGGCAAAATGTGTTCCTCCATGTATTGATAATCACATATCTTAGTCTGAATGTTATCCTCCTCGTCGTCGTCGAGACCTGCTTGTTGTTCTTGGATTCGGAAATGCAGTTGGGACAGAGGTAGATCTGGATCGGCCGCCGAGAGGTCGAGAAAGGCAAGTAAAGTGCTTACTTCCCATTCTGATATCGGAAAATTATCCAAAAGCTTTTCTGTATCTACCACGTCTGCTATCTTCGTCGTCATACTTTCTGAAGCCGCGGTGAATGGTGGCATCTCGTTTTCAGTCTGTTCTCACTTACTTTGCTGGTCTGAATTATTTTTCTTTTTGTAAAATATGTTACGAATGAAGCAACTTAGAAAAGTGCAACCAGCAGTGGTGTCATCAAGAGGCAAGAGGTACTTCCCCGAAATTCATTTTGATTCGATTTTTTTTGTTCCTACATGTCGTCCTGTCGCTTCACTTCTCATTTTTATATTCCGTCTGTCGTCTGTCCGTCACGTGAACTTCGAACTCTAATGAGAGATGGTCCGGGGAACCGAAGAAGCAGAAAATGTGTACAACCACTCTAGTAGCTGCTGCTGCGAGGGCTACTACTAGACTAGCTCCCCATCCACTGTAATTAGTAGGAGATGTCTGTTCAGACCTCAAATACCTTCCAACCTTTACTCTGTTAATCTCGATAACTTTTTCCCAAGCAAGAGTTGACCCTCAACGCCTGCATTCTTTGCCAATTCCTCAACGTCTAGACCCGCCAAGTTGTCTACATCAGTCCTAGGTTCGCGCAGGATATTGTAGCCCAAGTGCTGATAAAAGGCTAAGGCTCCCACGTTTTCTGGCTCCACGTGCATTAGCAACACAGTCTCCGAAACAGGAAAAGGTGCCTTTTGGTGCGTCAAGCTGCACAAGGCGTGACGTTCCAGTGTCTGCATCAGTTCAGCCGCAATCCCCTTGCGACGATGTGTGGAGGCCGTTACGACATCTGTTACGTACCAATACTGGTATTGGTTGAATGTATTAGGTATTGTAAAACGATTGTCATCGTGGACGTTATTGCACCATTTCTCGTCAAAACAACCTTGAAATTCAACAGGGCTTAGCTCGGCAGCTCCTACTACATCGAAACTACCACTTCTACTAGCAAGTGGTTCGAGAACATTATTTGTCGTAGGAAGGCAGGCCAGAAATGAAACAGCTCTACCTTCCATGCGTTCCTGTTGAATCTCTGCGGTTGCCATGCGAAAAGCGTGCAAGGAAGGCCTCGTTTCCGGTGGTTCTTTCATCATCCATTCTTGATATCGAAGATCGGCCAAAGCAATGAAATCTTTTTGTGATGCCGACGGAAGCACCTTAATGGCTATACTATGATTACTAGCAGTCGAGTCTTCTTTTTCAACTGCACGTTGCTCTTCCGTTGGCTTGTTTTGCTTACAAGCAAATCCCTTTTTGCTCCCAATAATATTGCTCCCAAATCCGTTGTTTCTGTTATTGCAACGCGAACGCGGTGATTGTGCTACCAGAGCACTGCAACTGTTTTTCGGCATTGCCGAGAGCAGGAGCCATGAAAGTACGAGCAACGGTCGCAGCTGATGCCGTAAAAGGGTTGACATGTTTAAAGTACCAGGTATTAGTTTGGTGTGCGTATTGTAAAAATTATTTTGTGTGTGTGCGTGCGTGGTTTGCCGGTTCGCCTACTAGCTACTAGTAGTACTGTACTAATAAAAATGGATTTTACAATGGTAACATTAACCCTGTAAACAATTTATATTTTCATTTACTGTATTTTAGTAAGGGTGGAGTTGAGCTTTATCGTAGCTTCTTGAAAACAAAAGTGCCAGAAGCGGTGCCACTGCCTACAGTATTGTTCTCTTGATTTTCGAGAATTTTAGCCCCCCCCTCCTTCTTTAATGAGCATTCTAGAACTTCCCCATCTTCAAGGTTCGGTGCGTTGATCAAGTATGATTTCGTAGACAGATTGACAAAAGGGTATCCCTTTCTCATGCAAAATGTCTTGTCTCTGCTTTCTTCTCGGGGACGATGTCGATTCTTCTTGTTACTCTACTATTCGATAGGAAGCTCTCGTCGTCAAAAATTCCGTACGTATCCTGACTTTCCTTTGGACGAACCCCCACCTGGAACAAGACCATTTCGGTTCAATCACAGCAGAGCGTTTGATTTGTTCGCTGTTAGGTGCAGCAAAGGCGAGGAGCAACTACTCGTCATGATACATTCTTGTTGGTTTGTGAATTGTGCATCTCTTGAAGCATTACCACCAAGGTATGTGTGTTACATTAAAGGTCTGGTCCGGTTTGTAATGTTGTAGTCTCGTGATTCGAATCGTGCTTGTCATCCAAGAATGAAAAAAATATTCAACAAAAAATAGTAGAGTAAAACTGGTTATGAGCGTTCACATCGGAGCCAACCAAGATAGCAGCAACATGAGTGAAGTGCAGAAGAAACCAAAAATTAGGGTATCCTTCCCGACAAGAAATAATAATAATGAAATTATTAGAGTACGTGATATGAACATGATGAACAACAGCAGCGTACCTGCTAACCGCAAGTCTAAGGACACGGCACATACAGTGTTCGTCCGCTTTCATCCTCCCTCTTCTTTGCTCCGGAGGCATCACGTGGAAAATCACTTCTCCCAGGTGGGTCCCATCAAAAAGGCCTCGTTGATCATCCCCAAACCCAAAAAGGAAGAAGAAGAAGACAAAGAAGATGCAGATTCGCCCATCGTGCAACCAAAGGCTGCCAGTTCTTATGGATTCATCAAATACACATGTGAATCTGATGCTGTAGCAGCCGCCAAACAATTGAATCGTTCGACTCTGGTCTTGCCGCCCGAGGAACAATCGCACTACGGCGAAGCCTCCAAGTTTCAAGTTACAGTGGAGTTAGCGTCAGTGCAAATGAACAAACAGCAGCAGCAGCAGCAACAACAACAACAACAACAAAATCAGACACCAGAAGAATCTACTGGCTATGTTTCTTCTCCTGCCACCAAAGCTTCTATGGAAGAAGCAATTTTACAGAGCAAAAAGAAACACAATCGCATCATTCTCCGCAATCTTAGCTTTTATGCCAAAGAAAAGGATATTCGTCAAGCCATGGAAAAGTACGGTACTGTCTTGGATGTTCACTTGCCAACGGTCCAGGACAAATCTCGAGGCTTTGCTTTTTGCACCTTTGCCAATCCGACGGAAGCTCAAAAGGCCGTTACAGCCGCCAAGGCAACTTCGTCCAGCGAAGGAGGAGGCGTGACCATTAAGCAACGCAAGGTACAAATCGATTTGAGTTTGAGTAAGAAGCAACATCAAGAACAACGAGAAATGGAGCAGAAAATGCAGCGCAAACAAGAATATCAATCTAAAGTTGTACAAGAACAACAGGCTCAGTCTGGAACGACTTCCAATATGGACAATGATGGTAATGAAGAAGACAAGGGCTCAGAAAGTAACTATGACAGTGATAGCGAGAGTGATGACAGCAATGGTGACAGTGAATCCGAAGGTGACAATGAAGTCAAGGATGAATCCAAAGCTACTCCTGAAGAGAGGGATCACACAGCCTCTCGCAACGAAGACAGCGATGATGACGATGAAATTGACCAGACAGCAAAGCAAAAAGCCATCCAAGAGCAGCGAGAGCTTTTTTGCCGAAATCTTCCCTTCGACGCTACTCGTCACGATGTCTTTGAAGCTTTTCGCAAGTACGGAACGATATCGGCCGTGTATATTGTTACAGATCCTCAGACAAAGTTGCCCCGAGGGACTTGCTTTGTGACGTTTGAAAAGCATGCTGGAGCGGCAAGGGCCATGAGGGTTGCAGGTACAAGCAGCGATAACAACGACCACGATGGTAATATCGTACCCGCCACGGGCATTATTGTGAAAAATCGCAATTTGATTGTGGACTATGCCGTCGACAAGGAAACTGCCACGACACTCAAGCGAGACCAATCCACGGATGGTCATCAAATACAACACGGCAAAGATAAGCGCAATATTTATCTCAAAGGCGAAGGCCGTGTAGATGTTGATGAAGAATGGGCTGCTTTGAGTGAAAGTGACCAGAACAAGCGACAGGGAGCCTGGCACGATAAAATCAGCAAACTCAAGTCGCCCCTCTTTTTCATCAATCCGAACCGATTGTCCATTCGGAACATTGCTAAGAATGTCGACGAAGGACATCTCAAAAAGCTTCTATTTGAAGCCACCAAGCGTGGATTGGAAAAGAAACTTGTGTCGGTTCAAGATTTGGTGTCACACTTGCGGGCTTCCGGGGAGTCGACACCTCGCGAAATTTTGGAAATGTCCAAGGCATTAAAGGCAAAAACTATTCCCGACTTGGAAAACCCATTGAGTCCTGCTTCTTTGGACGAAAAGAACACCAAGCATACAATTCCGTCTGTCTATTTGGATCGTAACTTCGAGGCAACGCCTCCCAAAGGCACCAAGGACGCCAACGGCAAGAAGGTCCTGCCTCCTAGCCGCGGGTTTGCCTTCGCCGAATTTACCCACCATGTACAGGCATTGGCTTGTTTACGAGAGCTTAACAATAATCCAGCCTATTCAGAAGACTACGCAACGGGTGGTAGAGCCGCAGCTAACGCTTTGCGTGTGGCCAAGACAGGACTCAAGAAGAAGAAAAAGAAGGCCGTGGTGGAAGGCGACGAAGGTAATGCTGGCGATAGAGTAAAAATACCTCGGCTTATCGTCGAATTCACGGTTGAAAACAAAGCAAAAGCAAAGCAACAGGCAGAACGTCGAGCGCATCAACAAGCGCACCGGCAAAAGCAGAAATTCGAGACAAAAGAGAAGCGAGAACTCGCGGCCTCTCTTTCTAAGGCTGCAGAGGAAAGGAAAAAGGCCAAGAAACTTGGACGGGGTGCCAAACAACGAGAGAATAAACGTTTACGTCGTGAGCAAGGACAAGCTGATTTGACGGAGGAGGTCACCTTATCAGAAAAAGCCGACGCACAGAAGCGAAAGTTGGCCGAGAGTGAAGCCGAAACAGAAAGCACCAAACAGAAATCAAAAACCCTAAAGCCCCCAAAGAAGAAGAACAAGAGACAACAGGAGGATACAGAAGCTGATGAACAATTTTCCAAGCTCTTCGATAAGTACAAAGCCGCATTTGGAGTCTCCGGTAAAAAGGAGAAAGGGGATGTCTCGGAACCACGAAAGGAAGCGGTTGCCGGTGGCAAGCGATGGTTTGAATAGACTTAAAAGATTTAGGCACAGTTCTGCTCGTATGGTACTAGTATATCTTTTGAAATTCTTTTGAATGTAGTTTATTGTACATAGATAGTTGATCATATTTGTATTAAGTTGTTGGCGGTTTGAATAGACGAATGAGATTTAGGCACCGTTTTGTTGGTATGGTATGTCTTGGAATTTCATAATTTACAGTGCATAGATATTTTTGACTATCTTTGTATTCCCTCAGCCAAAAGTGTATTCCTGACTCAGCCCGTGGTTCCCCCTCATGTCAATTACTCCGTACTAAACAAGTCTCGTGTACACTCAAAGGAAAAGACACTTACTATGATTTGGCAGACATACTGCACAGCAAGTTGTTCCTTCTGATGTCGAATACTCAGCACTAGACAAGTCTGGTGTACAGTCAAGCGAAAGTACATCTTGTTTTTTGCTTCTTACTACTGATTTGGCAGACACGCTGTACAGCAAATGCCCTCTACGTCGCACATAAAGCAATTTGCGTAAATCTCGGTGTAATCACTGCATAAACTTGTGGGAATATCTCCTTCAAAGTAGTTGCCTAGGACAGAGAGATAGTGTACATGCTGCAGATTTCCAACCTCGGTCGGGATGGTGCCAGAGAGCTCGTTGAAGTCCACCTGGAGAAATTGCAAGGTGCTGAGGAATCCTATGTGGGAAGATATAGAGCCAATCAGGAAATTGTGATCGAGGTCCAAATTTCGGAGCGACGGTGCTTGATAGAGGGAGTCAGGAATTGTTCCTTTAAGCAAATTGTTGTCCAAATCAAGAATTTCAAGCATGGAAAGTGAACCGAGAGAAGGTGGGATGGTTCCAGTGAGGCGGTTCTCGTCCAAGTCGATTTCTACAAGCTGTTCAAGCAATGAAATCTCAGAGGGAAGCTGCCCAGAGAGCATATGTTCGTCTATTACAGGATAAATGAAAAACAAAGGATGGAAGAATGGGTGAGAAAAAGGAAGAAAATATGCGATTGATCATCAGAGAGAACATACCTAAGTTGATGTTGGATACGGATCCTTCGTTGTCGCACGTGATGCCGTGCCATTCGCATTCGCTGGCACCACTGAGAAAACGAGCAACACCCTCAGGACATGAAGTATCAGAAGGCCTTTGCGAACAGAGAGCCCATGAATGTCCAGAGGTTGTATAGTAGAAAAGAGCAAGTACGTATCTTTGTATCATGTTCTTATCATGAGCGCAGACTTCCAGAGAATCTGCCGTCATGAGCCAAGTTGCGGCGTTGGAGTGAGGGGTAGACGAGTCATCGAATACTTCACTACCTGAAAGCTCCACAGTCTTGAGATAGATTTGTTCCCGGCGAATTTCATCACTTGAACGACAAATCTCATTTAGTTCCGAAAGAGAGGAGGCAGGAGACTTTGTCGCAGCTTCCATGATAGGTGCAATTGAAGGAGCGAATTCAGCAACACTGTCTTCGTTGTTTGTCAACATATCCCCATCAAAGGCGGACGGACTTGACGTCACCTCTGCCACAAAAAAAGAGTCGACAGTAGGCGCGCCTGTATTCAATGTATGTTCACTTTCGAGCGAAGGAGCGAGTGTCGATGAGCCCCCATCTTCTGTAGGTAAACCAGATCCAGTTCCACCATTGTCTCCGGTGGAGGTATTGATATCAGACTGATCCTCATTTGTGGGCGAGGGTGCAACTGAGACTGTATCGACATCGCTCTCACTATTATTTCCTGTATCATTGCCTTCTCTTTTGGACAGATCAGAGTCAGTTTCAGAGCCACCAGAACCTTCAGAACCATCTAAATCAGGCTGCTCATCATTTGTGGACGAGGGTGCAACCGAGAGTGTATTGGCATCGCTCTCACTTGCATATTCTGTATCATTGCCTTGTTCTTTGGACAGGCCTGAGTCAGTTTCAGAGCCACCGGAACCTTCAGAACCAGCGAACTCATAGTCACTACCTGCCTCATTTTCATCTGTTGTTCCAATGGCACCAATATCTATTGTAGTGGGTGAAGGCGTAGCTTTGATAGTGGGCTTAAAGGAGGGTGCAGCTGTTATAGGGGCAAAAACAGGTCCACTGGTAGGTTCCCGAGTTGGCGAAGCCGAAGGGGAACTAGTAGGTATCATTGTAGGAATGGAACTTGGCACATCACTGGGAACAGAAGTTGGGGAATTTGTAGGATAACCAGTTGGTGTCAGAGTAGATTCCATTGTGGGGATTGAACTTGGCAAGTCACTAGGCCCAGTCGAAGGAGAGCTAGTTGGTGTCACTGTAGGAATGGAACTTGGCACATCGCTAGGAAAAGTAGTTGGGGAATTTGTTGGATAACTAGTTGGTATCAGAGTAGGTTCCATTGTGGGGATTGAACTTGGCAAGTCGCTGGGCACAGTCGAAGGAGAACTAGTAGTAGGTGTCATTGTAGGAATGGAACTTGGCACATCGCTGGGAACAGAAGTTAGGGAATTTGTGGGATAACCAGTTGGTGTCAGAGTAGGTTCCATCGTTGGGATTGAACTTGGTAAGTCACTGGGAGTACTGGATGGCATCGGTGTTGGACTCTGTGAAGGATCGCGACTAGGTTCTAATGTAGGCAAATGTGTTGGCTGGCCAGTTGGGGTCAGAGTGGGGATTGAACTTGGTACATCACTTGGCACATCACTTGGTACATCACTTGGACTTCTGGATGGTTCTAGTGTCGGTTTAAATGTTGGGGCAGATGTGGGAATCGGTGTTGTTGGAGCGGCACTTGGATTGCCGCTTGCAACAGTGGGAGCGTCAGTTGTGGGACTCATTGTGGTGGGGATGTCTGTTGGAGAAGCAGTGGGAGATAAAGTAGGAGACTTTGTTGGTGTCTTCGTAGGGCGCTTCGTAGGGCGTTTGGTGGGAGCAGCAGATGGCAAGCTTGTCGGAGAAGCAGATGGCAAGCCTGTGGGAGCCACAGACGGAGAGATTGTTGGGGCTACAGATGGCAAGCCTGTGGGAGCATCAGATTGAGAAATTGTCGGGGCTATAGATGGCAAGCCGGTGGGAGCATCGGATGGAGAAATCGTGGGGGCTATAGATGGCAAGCCGGTGGGAGCATCAGATGGAGAAATCGTGGGAGCATCAGATTGAGAAATTGTCGGGGCTACAGATGGAAAGCCTGTAGGAGCTGCAGAAAGATAAGTTGCGGGAATTGCAGATGGCGACTCCGTGGATGCTTTGGGTAAGTTTTGTGTAGACTCAGGAACAGGCAATGGAGTAAAAGAAGCACTGGGATTAGCGGTTGGCTTTCGTGTTGAGCTGTTGAGGGGTACATGAGTAGGACTTGGAGCAGGCAATGCCGTAGCCGGAGTAGGTTCTCTTGTCTGGCTGTCAGCGGGACTGTTTGTTGATACAGTATTGGGCATACTAGTAGGCTCTGGTGTCGGGCTCTTATTTGGTACATGGGTAGGAGTTTGATCGTCTTCTGGAAGGTACAAAGCTGGCGCTTGAGAAGGTTCTCGCGCGATCATGACCATCATCAAAGGTGTTGGTCTAAATGTTGGGGCTGGCTGAGATGGTCCACGAGTAGGCATATTGGGGGACATGGAAGGGCTACCGGAAGGTTGTTTTGTAGCAGCATACAGAATATTTCCATCAGTATCAATATTTGCTGCATTATCTGAAGTGTCGTCTCGGTCGTCTTCTTCTGGAACTAAAATCATGTCTTGACTTTCGCTCTCCAAGTTAGCATCGTCATTGTTGTCCTCTCGATCCACACCAGGACTGAAAGCTGGAGGTAGCGTCGGGCCAACACCAGGAGATTTATTCGGAACACCCACAACCTCGTCGCATTCAAGCGTTATCCCTCCATCTTTGCTGAAGGAAAGGCGACACGGCTCGTCCAAAGCTTGCGCGTCGGTGACAGAGCACGTCATGGCCAAACACAGAAGGAGGACCAGAGACTGCATGGCTTTGAGTGGTCTATGTCTACTCATCAACATATTACACGAAAAATTTGATTATTGCAGTGCTTAAGAAAGTTCGTTAAATAGGAGACGTATCTCTCGTGTTGCTAGTCAAAGTTGTGCTTAACGGGAGCTCTGTGGCTTGGCGATGAGATCGTTTGCTGCTTCGTTGCTTAAGTTGTTTGGTTGGTGTGTTCAAGGTGTGATTCGGGCTTTCAAAGCGAGAGATCATGCAAGCGAATATGCAATGTAGTAGACAGATAACAACGAGAAATCAGATGATAAAATATGATGAAAGTTGCGAAAGCTTTGGCGATCAACGGAACGGGTGTTGGCTGATTTGATTTTGTGAGCTCATGCAACTGATATTCAAGCGCGCCATCTCTCAATCAAGAAGTCTTTAAAAAGAGACCGTCGTTGAGCTATTTATTTCGAATGACATAATTACCTTACGAGAGCTGGGATCCCAGAAGGAAGCATGATTGAATATCATCTTTCTCGTTCCGACCCATTGGATTATTTTGGCCTCCTCTCAAAGAATTTGTCGATGAACTATCTGTTGTATAATTTTGCATGTTGTGGAGGCCTCCAATGGACGATAGATTGTATCCCGCTTGCTAATTTATCGTTAGCATGACTCCTAGATGGGAAATAATACCAGTACATCATATCTGGCAGTTGTCTTGTGATAAAATAGGAAATTGGAAGAATAAGGCATATTTCGAGTACTGCTTGCAAGGAAATGATAACAGTAGAATAGTTACACAGGTGGCTTGGATACATTTCATAAATTCTTAGCTACAATAATATGCCAACATACTTGATGGAAAACACCAATGACGATTATTCACATCATGCGAATCCAGTCCAAACATTAGCTTCGCCGCAGCCGCCATCGGCCCAGCAGCATTACAACCGTCGGTTTCCTGCCCATTTTCATCCTAGCTACCAAAGCCAGCTACAGCACTTACCACCGCCTCCGCCCCCACCCGCTCAAACGAGAGCACAGCCTAGCGTGAGACGCCACGCTCCCCGTACCAAGCCACCAGGGACAAGATTTTCAGCACCCCATCTTGAATCTACATATACTTCACACCAAAAGAATAAGAAGACTTACAAATTTCAAAAATATTACAACAAAGGTCCGAAGTGGATTCATAGACACGGTCTCATTAACGGAATCAACTACCATTGGGTAGAGACGACGCACAATGGTGACAGCGACGATGATTCTAACGTCATAGACAAACCACTCGTTATATTGCTGCACGGCTTTCCACAGTTTTGGTATACATGGCGACACCAAATTGTCCCTCTAAGCAACGCAGGTTATCGCGTCGTCGCACCTGATTTGAGAGGCTTTAACTTGACCGACAAGCCGGCAGCCACCAAGCGCACCTCTGCCTCCAATCGCGAAAGTAGTGACTACACTACGTTTGAAGCGGCTCGTGATGATGAAGAAATCAACAAGAACCAAGCCGGCAATTATGACATGGAGACACTCACGACCGATGTCCGCGCCCTCATGATGTTCCTGGGATACGAACAAGCTCATATTGTTGGCCACGACTGGGGTGGCATCATTGCGTGGGCCTTTGCGGCGCGCTTCCCGGAACATACAGTCAAGCTTGTGGTAATGAATGCCCCTCACTTATGTCATTGGAGAGATGTTACTACTGCCTACTCTTCGGCCTCCTGTTTGGAACAAAGTCGGTGGACTTGCTGGTATACTTTGTGCTGTCAGCTCCTACCATCGTGGATTCCAGAATCAATTCTCTCTTATCAGCGTAGTTGGCTCCTGACCCACAATATGACATCAGCGCCCTCCTATGCGCGTTCATTATCCTGTATCCCATCCTCGGAAGTAATTGTAGAGGCCACTATGTGTGCCGACTCGAATGGACTCACCAATGGTGATAGCATTGTTGCTCCAGGTGGAGGAGGCTGTGCCGGGTTGTGGAAAACCAGCGATATGGATTTATACCGGGATGCCATTTCAAAGCCTGGCGCAATTTATGCCCTTTTGGAGTACTACCGCAACCTCTGGCAAAGCATTCATCAGATGGAAACCTACGGAAAAATACCAGAAGAGTTACCAATTCTTGTCCTCTGGGGTCTTAAAGACAAGACTTTTCCACGAGAAATGTATGCTTGTGGTTGGGAACAGTGGGCCTCTTCTGTCACTGTCACATACTTAGATTGTGGACATTTCACACCTGAAGAAATGCCAGAGGAAGTGAACTGTGAACTTTTGAATTTCTTTGGACCTCCGATTCCTTCCTCCTAGATAGCTACAATGCAGTGTAGCGAGAATAAGCTTACCAGAGTCATAATAGATGCTAAATTTATTTAGTAGACCTGCGTTCTTTGACCTAGGCTGCTTCTATGAAAAACTAGATCTGGAACAGTGTGTCGAGTTGAGGGTCTGGTAAAGCTTACTACTACAGTACGGAGTAGTTGTTAGTCTACTAGTCTAGCTAGCACAGTACGAGTACCTGGTAGAGCAGAGTAATTTTCGAAACAGAGTTAATTCTACGGGGTTTCGAATTGCAGTTTAGAGGCGTCTCGATTTTTTGAATTTCGACAATCGCTTTTCTCTTTTGCCAGTTAATACTAGTAGTAGTTAATAACCATCAAGCTACTGTAGTCTGTAGCCTCATACCACGGAAATTGTTTTCTCTCATAGAGTTTCAGAGCGCAAGAGGTATTGCACTCGGGGCCGCGTGTTGCTTTAACGGTACTATAGCTACCATTATATGACGGTCAACGAAGGAGACAGAAGGCATGCGACCGGAAATGCCAATTCTTTTCCAGCATCTGAACCTATGGATCGCGATGAGCACCAGACGGAACTTCCGGAAACCATAACTGCCACAGTGATAAAGGCTTCAAAGACCGATAATGTGGGGCTGGCATTGGGTTTCGATAAAGATGGCTACATGATTATCAGTCATTTGCACGAAAGAGGCTTGTTTAAGCAACAAACCAGTCTCCAACCAAACATGCGAATCTTGCAAGTGAACGGAGTCACTGTCGATCGCAATACACCCCTCAGTCGAGTGCAGCCCATGATCCAAGAAAAAATGTTGCGGCAAGTAACAGTTGTGGTCAAGCCTAGCGAGGAGATGACAGCACAAAACTACGATTGGTCCAAGCACCAAGATCAGTCACCAACTCCGCCCAAAGATAACCGATTCGAACCAGATCGTAGTCAGGTGCCGCTGAATCGCACCTGTTGCTATTTGTGCCCAAAATATTGCGATGCGCACACTCAAAATGCTTGTTGCTGGACCTGCTGCGTTGTCTGTTTCTGTTTGTCTGGAGGTGGTGGTGGACCACCCCGGTGATCACGAGATAATGTGGAAATATTTCATTGCCAGAAACATCAACGAATACTGTTGATTTGCCAAAACGTTGAAAGGGACTTGTCTAAGATTGATTACACAGGGCAGAGGGCTAAGTACCACGTGTAAGATATAAGCTACCAGAAGTGGCAAAGGTCCTTTTCTGGAGGTAGCTCATGACTGGAGTTTCGCTTTCAGCATCCACACGCTCAGCTCATTCACAAAGGATTTCATTGTAGCGCTTTTCTGTGACTCCACGCCCTCTATTCCTTTGGTCCATAAATCTACGCTGCAGTGTAAGGAAAGGGCAGACTATGCGCCCAGTAGAGGGAAACCTCCAAGCCGAATGACTGCTACTTATTGTAGCAATCTGTATCAACTACAAGAGAAAACTAGGGTGCTGCACATGACTCTTGCTTGCTGTGGGCCACCTCCTGAGAGCTAGAGTAGACCACTAACAACTGTGTGACTACTAGTACTACTAGTACTACTACTAGTACTACTACTAGTACTACTAGTACTACTACTACTACTACTACTACTACTACTACTACTACTACTAGTACTACTAGT
>Ga0100392_1003228_pt1 | contig 14981 bp, 9 predicted proteins | sample CryGeymeta201516_FD_81548 | JGI IMG/M metagenome (GOLD analysis project Ga0100392, IMG submission 81548) | Groundwater microbial communities from Crystal Geyser aquifers in Utah, USA - Crystal Geyser metaG 2015-16 | ecosystem: Environmental > Aquatic > Deep subsurface > Groundwater | place: USA... | reverse complement strand
TCGGTCTCGCCGAGCTGCAGGTCCATGACGACTCCTATGAGAATGCGGAATTCGGAGTGCGCGCGCGCCCAGCAGGGCGCGATGCGGAATGTGCGGCCGAGCGCCAAGCATTCTCATCCGATGTGGCGCCCAACCGACGGGCGGGCATGAATGATTCCTTCGAAAACGCCGGTCGCATGGCGTAGGGGCGGTGCCTGCGTGCCCGCCCGCCGTGGGCAGACACGCGGGGCAGACACGCGGGGCAGACACGCGGGGCAGACACGCGGGGCAGACACGCGGGGCAGACACGCAGGTCTGCCCCTACCTCCGGTGCGCGTTTTCACATACCGGGGTGTTCAAGCGAAACGCGAACATGAGTGATTCCTACACCGCTACCCCGGCTCTGCGGAGAATGCCGGCGAAGTTCTCGCCGTAGATCTTCCGCTTGTCCGCCTCGGGCAGCCGGGTGAACGCCAGCCAGCCGACCTGGGGGCGCGGGTCGCGCATGGGGGCGTCGGTGCCGAAGAGCATTCGGTCGGCGCCCACTTGCTCGGCCAGGTACTCGATGACGCCGTTGGTCACCAGCGTGTAGTTGAGCTGCGCCCAGAGGTTGCCGTACTCCGTCATCAGCGCCACGACCGACTTGGCATACGCCCACGATTTGCCGCAGTGGTCGAGGTGGAGGCTCAGGTTCGGGTAGCGCTCAGCTACGTTGCGGACGACCTCGTCGGGCGTGCCAGCCGCGTCCAGGACGAGATACAGGTTGTTGTCGTTGGCGAACTGGAACCACCGCTCGAAGAGCGGGTTGTCGTAGTGAATGGTCTGGCAGGTGGTCAGCGTCTTCAGTCCGGGGAAGCCCAGTTCGACGTGGTAGCGCCGGATGATCCGCTCGATCTGCTCTTTGTCGTCGTACTCCGGGTTGATCGTTGCCAGCCCGATCAACTCGTCCGGGTACCGCTCGACGGCCTTCGCGACCGTCTCGTTGCCAAAGTCGCTGTCCATGCACAGCGGCCCGACCCACGACATGAGCGCCGTCTCGTCGATGCCACAGCGGCGAGTCAGCTCGATCATGCCGTCCGCGTCGCCTCGGAGGGCTACCCGGGAGCCGCCGAGACTCTGCCCGCCGTCCTCGGCCAGGTGGCAGTGGCCGTCGGCCACGAAGCAGGGAACGGGCTTCCCGGCGCGGACGGCTTCGGTGATCGAGTCATGCCACTCACCAGGCTCGGGCACGCGCGTCGGCCCTTGCCCGCCAAGCAGGCGTCGCAGGTTCTCGCCCGCGACCAGCGACGCCTGTTCCTCCGGCAGCAGCGTAAAGTCCAGGAACCCGCGCGCCGCGCCGGGCGCCTTCTCCGGCAGGTTCGTGCCGAACAGACAGCGCTCCGGCCCGCAGCGCTCGATGAAATACTCAATCGCCCGGTTCGCCTGGAAGCTGCTGAACTCGCAGTGCAGGTTTGGGTGCTCTTCCATCAGCGCAACGACGTGCCGCCACTGCCCCCAGTTGTGGTTCTGCAGGAGCGTGTTGTGCTCGCCGAAGATCGATAGCAGCGCGTCCACTGGTTCGAGACTGCCGCCGTAGCGAATCGGCACGACGCACAGGACCTCCCGCTCCAGCAGGGCATCGCGCAGCTCACCCCAGATCCAGTCCTTGATCGGGATGCCGAAGGGCTCCGGCTCCAGCCGGACGGCCCGGACGTCATGCTGCACCATCTGCCGCACGAATTCGCCGACTGCGGGGACCTCAGGGCTAAGCGACGGCAGCGCCATCCAGCAGGGGTAGAGCCGCTCGCGGTCGTCGCCGATCTCCTCGACCAGCCGCAGGTTCGCCAGCATGGGGCTGTAGTGTTGTGCCAAGCGGTGGTACACCAACGCTCCCGCGACTCCCGCCAAGTCGAGGTCGTCAAGCAGGTGCTGCTTCGACGAGCGGGCTTCCCTTGGCTTGTTGGGGTACGGACCAAACGAGGCGTTGCAGTCGAAGTAGAGGCGTTCGGGCATGTGTGGCAGCTCCCTCCAAAACGCACCGCAACACGGCGGACGCACGGCGTCCGTGCGCGGAAGATAGGCGGCAGCCGGTCGCTCCCGCACCACGCCGGCAGAGGACGACCGGCTGACGCCTATCCTCCCGACGGCGAGGCGTTTGCTCAGGTCCCTTCCCCTGACTTCCCCTCCGGCGCCACGCTCTCACTGGGCGTCTGCTGCGCCAGCACCACTCGATCTCGTCCCTGCTGCTTTGCCTGGTACAGCGCCTGGTCCGCTGCCTTCAGGAGCGCCTCGGCGTCCTTCATGTCGCTGGTGAGTTGGGCGGCGCCGATAGAGATGGTGACCTTCTCGGCGATGCCGGGCGAGTACAGCGTGCTGTTGGCGATCTCCGTGCGCAACCGGTCGCCGACGACCTGGCAGCCCGTCAGCGGCGTCTCCGTCAGAATCACGGAGAACTCCTCCCCGCCGTAGCGACAGGGCACGTCGGAGGAGCGGGACCTCGTGCGCAAGACGTGCGCGACCTGTCTCAGCACCGCGTCCCCTCGCTGGTGGCCGTGCCGGTCGTTAAAGCTCTTGAAGTGGTCAATGTCGATCATCAATACCGACAACGGGTGCCCATGCCGCTGCGACCGGTCGATCTCCGCGTGCAATTGCTCGTTCAGGTGCCCGCGGTTGTAGAGCCCTGTCAAGGCATCGTGCAGGCTCCGCTTCGTCACTGCGCGCTGGTCATCAGTCAGCCGGCCGACAACCGCGCCCAGAGCCAGCATGAAAACCACGTCGACGCCATACTTCAGCCAGAAGAGCGCCGGCGCCAGGCCGTGGCCGCTCACCGTTGTGTAGATGAAGAGCGTTGTTGCCGTCGCGGCAGACTGGATCCCAAGCGCGTACCCTCCGTACAGGGCCCCAAGGAGGATGGTGGCGCAGTAGAGCGTGGCGGTGGCGACTTCCCCCTTGAAGTAGCCCACGGCGAAAACGACCGCCTGCAGGAGAAACAGGCTGACCACGATGCGCCAGTTGCCGGTCTTCAGTGGGTTCAACGGCGTGCTCCGGTGGACGAGAATGCTGCCATGGCAGAAACTGCCTCTCTGTGGGTCGGCCGTCAGTGGCCGGTGTTGGCGGCTTGGCCGTCGTGGGGCCACTCGCCCGAATCGACCAACCGCACCAATGCCGCCACGATTGCGGGATCAAACTGGGTGCCGGCGCAGCGGGTGATCTCCGCCACTGCCTCCTGCAAAGGCATGGCGCGCCGGTAGGGTCGGTCGGAGGTCATGGCGTCCAGGGCGTCGACAATGGCGAAGAGCCGCGCCCCAAGCGGGATGTCCTCCCCCGACAGACCTTCCGGGTACCCGGAGCCATCGTAGTTCTCGTGGTGATAGTGGATGATCGGAAGCGCGTCCGTCAGGAAGGAGATACTCGCCAGCATGTCATAGCCGATCTCCGCGTGGCTTCGCATGCAGTGCCATTCGGCGGTGCTCAGGCGCGCGGGCTTCATCAGGATCCCGTCGGGCACCCCGATCTTGCCCACGTCATGCAGCACCGCGCCGCGTTCGAGCGCCACCAGCGCGTGCCGGCTCAGCTTCAGCGCCTTCCCAAGTCGAAGCGCGTTGGTCACCACCCGCGTTGCATGCTCTTGCGTCTCCGGGTCGCGCGTGTCCAATGCCGAACCGAGAGCCTTGAGCGTCTCTTGGTAGACACGGTCTGCGCGCTGCTCTTGCTGGGCTGCCGCCGCCCGCTGGCGCCAAAGGCGCCGCCACTGCTCGCCCTGCGCCAGGGCGAGGGTCATGCCGTCTCGGTCGGCGGGCTGGCTAAGGACTTGGCAGGCCCCTGCCTCGACGGCCGCCAACGCTTCGCCTGCGGCGGAGCCCTCGGGGACCACGGCGATTGCCGGGATTCCCTCGGCAGCCAGTCGCGAGAGGGCAGTCAGGGCCTCAGCGGCAGCACCAGCCGGAGGGACGACCACAACCGCGATCGTCTCCCGGCGGGAGAGTTCCCTCGCCGGGAGGTGCGCGAGTCGCACACACTCAACCGAGACCGACTCCGGGAGCAACGCGCGCGCGCACGCGCAGTCAATCTCGGCAACGGCCACAATCAGGACGTTTGCATCTGCCATGGGTGCAGGAGCATACCACAGCCGCCACCGATCCCCACACTCCTTGACGAGGCGGCGGTGGTCGGCTATCGTTGTTCGGCCGTTTGTGCCGTACAGCGGGGTAGGTGGGAACGCAAGCCCATCCGAGCCGGACCGTGAGGGAGCGCGTGAACTGTCGGCGTCGCGGACCAAGTCAGCCTGTCACGCGCTCCCTCACGGTCGCGGCTCGGCCTGACAGCGCGTTTTCGAAGGAATCGCTCATGTTCGCCCGTTGGTTGGACACCACGTCGGATGAAAACGCTGCCCCCGGACGCCCGAACTTGTTCGGGGGCTGAGCGCGGGCAGTACCCCAACAAGTTGGGGCGTCCGGAATGCACTTTCGTAGGAGTTGATACTGTGGACAAGCCGAAGATGCGGCCTATCGAGGCGACACCTGTCACCGATCGCGGCCGCCAGTTGGTGATGCTGCGAGACCCGCAGGGGCTGTCGGAACAGGTGCTTACCGTCCCGCAGCCGGTGTTCTACCTGATCACCCAGTTCGACGGCAATCACACCCTCAACGAGATCCAGGCCAACTACACTCGGCGCTTCGGCCAACTCATCTTCTCCGACAAGATCAAGGAGATTGTGCAGGCTCTCGACAACGCCTTGATGCTGGACAGCGACCGCTTCCGGCAGCACCGCGAGGCGCTGGAACAGGAGTTCCGCGGTCTCGACGTGCGGCCTTGCTCGCACGGAGGAAAGTCGTACCCGGGCGAGGCAGCAGAGCTGGCCCGCTTGGTGGACAGCTTCTTCGAACCACCCAAGGGGCCCGGGCAACCTGCGCCGGGCGCTTCGGAACGGCCTGTGAAGGGACTCATGGCGCCGCACATCGACTTCCTCCGCGGTGGGCCGTGCTTCGCCCACGCCTACAAGGAACTGGCGGAATCGCCGGCGCCCGACACCGTGGTCATCCTCGGCATCGCCCACACCTTCACCCAGAACCACTTCGTCCTCACCCGCAAGTCCTTCGAGACGCCCTTCGGCGTCTGCCCGTCTGACACGGAACTGACCAATGGGCTGCTGGCGCGTGGCGGCATCCACTTGCTCGCCGATGAGTTGGCGCACCGGACAGAGCACTCAGTCGAGTTCCAGGTGGTGTTTCTGCAGCACCTGTTCCCGGCGGCGAAGATCGTGTCCGTTCTGTGCGGCGCCTTCCGCGATGCCGACGGCAACGCCTGCGCTCCCGCCCAAGCACCCGGTGTGCCCGAGTTCATCGACGCCCTGCGGGAAACGGTGCAGGCAGCCGGCAAACGGGTCTGTCTCCTCGCCAGCGTCGACTTCAGCCACCTGGGCGGCCGCTTCGGTGAACGGATCCAGATAACTCCCCAATTCCTCGGCCGCGTCGAGCGGGACGACCTCGAGACCCTCAACCAGGCAGCGTCCCTCGACGCCGATGCTTTCTACGCCTCCGCCACCGCCGATAACGACCGCCGCCACATCGACGCCACCCCCGCAGTCTACACCTTGCTGAAGGCGCTCGACCTGGAGGAAGCCAAGGTGCTGAAGTACGACCAGAGCGTCGAGGCGCAGACTCAGTCTGTGGTGACCTTCGCGAGCATGGTCTTCCGGTGAGCGGCGCCTGTGTCGGAGACAGGTCACACTACGGAACGTAGTCTGACTGCCAAAGCGAGGTTCATGCCCAGATGGGATTCACAATCGAGACCGGCACACAGGCTCCTGACTTCTCGTTGCCAGGAGTAGACGGCAAGACGTGGTCACTCGGCGAGTTCGCCAGCGAGGAGGCGGTGGTCGTCCTCTTCACCTGCAACCACTGCCCGGTGGCAATCGCCAGCGAGGACCGGCTGGTCGAGAAGCAGACGGAGTACGCCGAGAGAGGCGTCGCGTTTGTGGCGATCAACTCCAACGAAGATGAGGACCATCCCACCGACAGCTTCGACCACATGGTCCAACGCGCACAGGAGAAGGGGTTCAACTTCCCGTATCTCCGCGACGAATCGCAGGACGTGGCCAAAGCGTATGGCGCCCAGCGAACGCCGCACTATTTCCTGCTGGACCGGGAGCGCCGAGTCGTCTACACCGGCCGCGAGTGCGACGACCCAAGCAACGCCGACCAAGCGACCGCGTGGGAGTTGTGGGAGGCCGTGGACGCGCTGCTCGCCGGCCGACCCGCGCCGACCGCGGTCACCGAGGCTATCGGCTGCAACGTCAAGTGGTGGGGCAGGGACGCCCACTGGATGCCGGAGTCGCTGGCGGATTTCGGCTGAGGAACAGCTTTGAGTGAGGGGCGTACTGCTCCGCGGCCGGCACCAGGGCGACCACGCTCAACATCCCTCCACCAACTCCCGCGCGATCTCTGTCCACCGCGTGAAGCGCTCCGGCCGATGCTGGCACGTGTGTGTGTCCTTCAGGATCATCTCGAAGACGCAGCCCTTGGTGACCTCCATGGCGTGGCCGAGGTAGCGCCTGAGGAGGTCTTCGTTGAAGTCACCCACCAGGTGCGACGGCTGCGGCTTCCAGGAGAACACGTAGTTGCCCCGCAGCTTCTCTGCGCAGACGGCGACATCGGCGTGCGGGGCGATGGAGATCCGCCGAATGTTGGGAATCGTGAAGACGTGATCCAGCTTGCGGGTGAGGTCCTCGCAGCAGCCGTAGCCGTTGAGACCGAACGGCTCCAGCAGGCGCTCTCGTACTGCAACGAGAACTCGTAGTGCATGTCCGGCGACACCTGTGCAAGCTCCTGCGCCTCCGCCGAAGCCCACATGTCGGCCGGGCGAATGCGGTCGGGGTCGCAGTCCGACTTGGGCAGTTCGGTCGAGTAGCCGTTGCCGCCGGAGGAGTGGTAGGTGCTGTCGTTGTTCAGGTCCAGCAAGTTCTGGTCAACGTACTGCTGCACCTGTCGCCGATAGCCTGCCTCGAGGAACGCCATGGCTTCGTGCAGCCACGTCGGTTCGGCCACCATGTCTACCATCACTTGTTCGAGCCCGCGCAGCCGCGTGTAGAGGGCCATCGGGTGAAAGGAGACGTGGCAGACGCCCTTGAGCTTGACGGTCAGGATATCGCCAAACAACTCCTGCGCCGTCTCGAGGTTGCGCTGGGTCGCTGCCTCGTCGTGGCTGACCTCCGGGAACGTGAGCTGCTTCAGGTCGGCCGGCTTGTCGATGACGGGATCGAAGGCCCAGGCGCCGCGGGGCAGCGTGCTGGGGATGTGCTTCGCCTGCAGGCCCCAGCCGGTGACGTGGACGGCTTTGTGCACGACCCACTCGTCCTCGATGACGGTGTCGTCGCTGAGGTGGTCGTGGTAGTAGAGTCGCGTGCGCAGGGCGCGCTCGAGGCCGCGGCCGGCGTCGGTCTCGCACTGAAGCACCGCGTCGGGCAGCAGCTCGGCCCAGGAGCCTTCGGGGAACACGAGGATCATCGGCCGGATGCGCTCGAGCCGGTTGTGGCGCTTCCACAGCTCCCGCCGCTCCGCCTGAATCGCCAGGGCGGCGACTTCGGCGACTTGCTTCGCGAGGTCGCGGACAAGGGTTCGGTCGGTTGCGGTGAGGTTCATGGCAGTGGGTTTCTCTCCGGTGGTTGGATCTCGGAACGGGCTCTCGCGCCGGGCTGGCGGGGTCGGTACCAGGGCAGCGCGTAGAGGTCGAAACCGTCGTGGTGCAGCAGCGTCATGCTGGCGCGGCGTGCCGGGTACGTGGGGTCTGTTCGACAGAGCGCCTCGAGGATGGTCGGCGTGTCGGTCAACGCCACGATTCGCTCGCGGCGCAGGTAGTCGAACAGCGCCCCCTCGCGCAACGCAACGTATGCGCCCTCATTCACCACGCCGTCCAGCCCGATGACAGTGGGTCGGGCGAAATACCCGATGATGCCCGACTGAAACGCGCCGACGCGGTCGGCCTTCGTCAGCGGCAGTCGGTTCAGCCGGAGTGCTGCCTCATAGTACGCGGCGAACGCCTCGTTGTCGCGGAGCAGAAAGTAAGCGCTCCCGAAGGCGAGTTGCGCGGCAAGGAGGCTGCCCAGGGCCGCCCAGCAGAGCCGCCTGGCCTTCTCGCGCGCGGCGAGGCCCGAACGCAGCATGACGGCGTCGAAGAACACCGCCAGAAACAGGCTCATGACAATCGCCTTCGGGAACAGGTACCGCGGGTAGAACCACCAGCCGAAGACATAGAGCGAATACGCCGCCAACAGCAGCGCCAGCCAGACGAGCGTCCAGTGCACCGGCGCCAGCCTGCGCCACGCGTGCCGGCACTCGGCGACGACGCCGGTGCCCCGGAGGACCGCCAGGAACAGCAGGATCGCCGCCACCGCGAGGGCTCCCGCGGCGGCGGCAACGGCCCGGTGACCGGCCAGCTTGTCCCCAAGGAACCGCCACTGCCGGAGATTGAGGAACGTCTCCAGGGCCATCGGGACCGTGTGCGCCCACGTGTCCTTCAGCGAGGCTTGCTGCACCGGGCGCAACGCGGGAACTGCGGCGTGGCCGGCCGCGGTCTCGCTGTCGGCCGCGACCATCACGCGCGAGAGCAGCCGCACGGCTCGCCCGCTCACCGGCAGCAGGCTTCCGGTGGTGACGAGGTTCACCGCAAGCCACCCGCCGAACGCCAGTGCGGCGGGGGCGCCGAACAGCGCCGAGCGCCTCACGCCTTCCCGGGGGGTCCCGCGTAACGAGACCAAGTGATCGCCGACCACGACTGCGACCAACACGACGTTGTCCATTCTCGAGAGGATCGCCAGCCCCAGGAGCGCGCCGCCGGTGAGAAGCGCTCCGGCCGAGGGAGCCGGCGTCTCCTCACTCGGTCGAATGCGCATCACGTACCACCAGGTCGACACGATGGTGAAGAACGCCGACACCCCCGTCTCCATCCCGTTGAGCGTCTGTCGGAGCACGTAGGCCGAGAACATCCACAGCGCCAGCGCCACCAGCCCAGCTCCGTCGCCCGCAAGTCGCCGCGCGGTCAGGAACAGCAGCCACCCCGAAGCCACGCTCAGCAATGCCAACAGGACGCCGGCGAGGTGGATCGGCAGGATCGCGTTGTCGCCACATGCCCAGTACAACGGCACCAGCATGAAGGTGTAGAGCGGCTGAATGCCGTTGGTCAGGTTGATGCCGTCATGGGTCACCCCATGCCCGTTGGCAATGTGCCGCGCGATGTTCAGGAAATAGAAGGCATCATCGCCGAACAACCCGCTGCGGACGATGAACTCATAGTTCGCGCATACCAGGGCAAGGCGGAGCGCCAGCCCCGAGACGAGCATCGCCAGCAGCCACCGCGAGGTCCGTTTGTCTAACGTGTCGGGCAACAACCGCCTCCTGATTCCGCGCCACAGTGTGAGGCATTTCAAGGTGCACTGCAATCGCCAACCCGAGCAACGCGCGCCGCCCTGAAGCAGGACAAGCCGAAACGGAAGCGAAACACTAACCACCGAACCCATGTCGGAGCGATCCCATGCGATTTGCGTTCAAGCCGCCCGCGGCCCCCAAACTGCTGCCGCTGATCGCCGCGGCCCTGTGGCTCTGCGGCGGTGGCGCCTTGGCTGAGGCTCCGCTCCCTCGGCCGATCCACCATTGGCTCTTTGAGCATGCACGCCTCGATGGCACTGTCGTGAAGGCTGTGCGCGGACCCGACGCTCGCCTCCTGGGGGCGGCGCGTCTCGCTACCGGCAAGGGACCGGAAGCCCTTGTGCTGGACGGCGGGTCCGTTTCGGTACTCGTCACGGACAAGAGCAGCGCGGCAGGACTGCCGACGCGGGACCTGTCGGTAGAAGCGTGGGTGATGGTCGAAAAGCCGCTCACGTGGGGCGGCATCGTGGGCGCTGTCCGCGACAACGGTGCCGACGAGACGGGGTGGGTGCTGGGCTGCCGCGACAGCCGGTTCTCCTTCGCCCTGGCCACGACGGACAACGCCCGGCTAACCTACCTGACCGCCGAGAGCGAGTTCCAGCCCGGGCACTGGTACCACGTCGTCGGCACGTACGACGGCAGAGAGCACCGGCTCTACGTCAACGGCAAGCTCGAAGCCGCGGACCGTGCGCGCCACGGCGACCTCCTCTACCCGCCCACCGACACGTTCTACGAGTTGGGCGCCTACCATGATCCGGACGAGCACTTCCGGATGACCGGACTCCTGCACGAGGTAGCCGTGTACGACGTCGCCCTGACGGCGGCGCAAGTGGCCGGCCGCTGCGCAGCCAAGCGCGCCCGCTTCCCCGCGACGCAGTTGCGTCCAGAGCCGTTCCGCGTGGCGTTGGGACCGTATGTGCAGTTCGACGCCCCGGACCGGGCGAGCATCTACTGGGAAACAGCGCACTCGTCGCCGTCGGTTCTCGAGTACGGTGTCGGTGGACGGTTAGACCGGCGGGTTCGCAACGACCGCGCGAAGACGGTTCACAAGCTGACGCTGACTGGGCTGGAACCGCGTACCGAGTACGCGTATCGAGTCGTCGTCGGCAAGGGCTCGCAGGAGAAGCCCGGTCGAACGCTCTCCCTCGACACCGCGTTCAACTACACGCCCGCCCCCCTCGCCGCCAGATCGCCGTATCCCAACGACGCCCGCGCGCGCCTGTTCGCCGCCGCTGCTGAGCGCATTCTGCGTGAGACCGGCCTCACCAAAGGCTACTGCCTCGACTACGGCTGCGGCAACGGGCAACTGGCGTACGAACTCGCCAAGCGGAGCGACCTGACGGTCGTCGGCATCGACGAGGATGCCGCCAAGGTGGCCGAGGCGCGTCGTCTGCTGCAGAAGGCCGGCGCCTACGGGACGCGCCTCACCCTCCGGCGGGTGCCCTCGCTGGCGACGTTGCCGATCACTTCCTGCTTCGCGAACCTGATCGTGTCAAGCGAAATGGTCGCCACCGGCCAGTGCGTCGGCTCTGCGGCAGAGGTGCTCCGCGTACTCAGACCGGGCGGGGGCGCTGCCTGCTTCGGTCAGCCGGCAGGCGCGCCGAGGCGACTGGCCGAGAGCGCCCTCGCTGAGTGGTTCAAGCCGACGGGCGCGAAGTGCACCGTTGCTCGCAGCAAGGACGGATTATGGGCGAAGTCGATCCGCGGGCCGCTCAAAGGCGCGGGGCAGTGGACGCATCAGTACGGCCGGCCGGACAACTCGTCGTACGGCGGCGAAGCGCTGGGCGGCGCGACCGGCACCGGCGACCTGCAAGTCCAGTGGTTCGGGCGCCCTGGCGCCGACTTCGGCATTGACCGCAACCCCCGCATGCCGGCGCCGCTGGCGGCGAACGGCCGCCTGTTCCATCAAGGCATGAACCGGATCATCGCCCTTGACGCATACAACGGCGCCGTGCTGTGGACGCTGGAGATCCCCGACCTCCGTCGCGTGAACATGCCCCGCGACGCCAGCAATTGGTGCGCCGATAGAGACCACCTGTACGTCGCCATCCGCGACAGGTGCTGGGTCCTCGACGCCGCGACGGGGAAACGAGCGCTCACTTGCGCCTTGCCGGGTCTGCCGCAGCGCGGCTCCCCCGAATGGGGCTACATTGCCGCAGCGGGTGACAAGCTCTACGGGACCTCCGCGAAGAGGGGCTCCTCCTTCATTGACTTCTGGGGCGGCTCCGCCTGGTACGACGGCTCCTCTGGCCCGGGCTCCGAGAAGGTGTGCAGCGACAGCCTCTTCGCTTGTGCGAAAGACACCGGCAAGTCAGCGTGGACCTACCGGAACGGCGTGATCCTGAACGCCACCCTAGCGGTCGGCGGCGGCCGCGCCTACTTCGTGGAGTCACGGAACGCCGACGTGAAGGCGCTCGACACCGGCCGCGTCGGCTCCGAGAAGCTGTGGCTGGATCAGTACCTGGTTGCCTTGGAGGCGGCCAGCGGGAAGAAGCTCTGGGAGCAGCCGATCGACACGGCCGACGGTACAGTGGTGTTCTATCTGGCGTACGCCAAGGAGCACGTGGTGATCGTCTCCTCGACAGCGGGTAAGTACCACCTCTACGCCTACAGCGCTGGCACCGGCCAGCCGCAATGGCAAGCCGACCACCCCTGGCCCTCGGACAACCACAGTGGCCACATGCAGCACCCCGTGCTCGTCGGCGACCGCGTGTTCCTGGAGCCGTGCGGCTACAACCTCACAACCGGCAAGCTGATCACCACGAAGATGGGCCGGCGCGAAGGCTGCGCCACGTACACCGGCACCGACAGCGCGTTGATCTACCGCGGCCAGAACCGCCGTATCTCGATGTGGGATCAGCAGGCGGAGACCGTCAGCAGTTGGCTCAACCTCCGCCCAAGTTGTTGGCTCAGCACAATCCCTGCAGCCGGGATGGTGTTGTCGCCGGAAGGCGGAGGCGGCTGCAGTTGCGGGAACTGGATCGAGACGTCGCTGGGCTTCCTGCCCAAACAAGCCGAGGGGGAGACGCAGTGAGACCAACCCCGACCGATTCTCGCTCGCCCCTCCGTCGTGCTGAGCGAGCGCAGGGACTTCCGAGACCACACGGAGGTCCCGGAGCGAGTCGAAGCACTCCACGCGCACCGGTGATGGTAGCGCTCCTTCTCGGCATGTCCGCCAACGCCCGAGCCGCCGACTGGCCCACCTACATGCACGACAACCTCCGCGGCGGCGTCACCGAGGAGCAACTGCAGCTTCCGCTGAAGCAGACCTGGGTGCACCGGCCCGCCGTCGCCCCGCAGCCTGCCTGGACTGGCCCCGCCAAATGGGATGCCTACGCCGGCGTAAAGGGACTCCGCTCCATGCGGGACTTCGACCCCGCCTTCTACGTGACGGCCGTCGGCGACGCCGGCTACTTCGGCTCGTCCGGCGACGATGCCGTCCATTGCCTCGACGCGAGCACGGGCGCCGAGCGCTGGAGCTTCTTCAGCGACGGTCCCGTGCGCGTGCCGCCCACGTGGCACGCGGGGAAGCTCTACGTCGGCTCCGACGACGGCCGTGCCTACTGCCTCGATGCTCGCAGCGGCGTCGTCCTCTGGAAGCACAAGCCCTCCGCGAGTGACCGCCTGATCGCCAGCAACGGCAAGCTGATCTCCCCGTGGCCCGTGCGGACCGGCGTACTCGTGCAGGACGGCAAAGCCTACTTCGCCGCCTCGCTGCTCCCGTGGGAGGAGTCGTACCTGTGCGCTGTCGACGCGGCGACGGGGAGCGACTCGGGCGAGGGACTCTACCAGGCAGTCTGCGCCAGTGTGACGCTGCAAGGAGCGATGCTCGCCTCAGTCACCAACCTGTACGTCCTCCAGGGGCGGAGTGCGCCGCTGGTGTATCGCCGCGCCGACGGCAAGCTGCTCGGCCCCGTGAGCGGGCCCGCGGGTGGGGTGTACGCCCTGCTGACGAAGGACGCGGAGTTCATCCACGGACACGGCAGCAAGACCGGCTGGCTGTCCGTCGCCCAAGGGGAGACGCGCGACCAACTCGCCGCCCTGAGCGGCGCCAACCGCTTGATCGTGTCCGGCGCGACGGCGTACCTGCAGAAAGGCGACGACCTCTCAGCTCTGGACCACGCCCGCTACGTCGCCACGCTCGCACAGGCAAAGACCCTTGCCGACCAGCAGACGGCGACCAGGAAGCAACTTGACGGGCTGCCCAAGGAGAATGCAGACGAACGCGAGAAGCTGGAGGCCGAGCTGAAGCGCCTGCAGGACGAGAGCGCGAAGGCGCAGTCAGCCACGGCAGACTGCTGCCGGTGGACGGTCAAGTGCCCCCACCAACACGCGCTGATCTTGGCAGGCGAGACGCTGTTCGCCGGCGGCGACGGCCGGGTCGTGGCGTTCAGCGCCAGCGACGGTCAAACGGTGTGGAGCGCGCCGGTCGACGGGCAAGCCCACGGGCTGACCGTCGCAAACGGCCGCCTGTTCGTCAGCACCGACATCGGCGCGATCTACTGCTTCGGCGGTGCCTGAGGCAGTGGTATCCGCTCGGCAGATGGACCGGTCTGGGGTGTTGGAAAGGACCGCGCGGGTGCCTCAGCCTCCGCACTGGCTCGCCGCAAGCTCTGCGAGCTCGAGCGGTTAGACCGAAGACGAGGGCTGCCGGCGCAATAACCTTCGACTGTGATCGAAGGTCCTGCCGGAGACCTCCGACTATCCCACGGCTGTTCCACGGGATTCCCCGCGGTGACCTCGCTACCAGTGCGTCTCCTCCCCCGGTGTCCACGTGTCCGAGGCGTGCCAGCGGTCGAAGGGCATTGTCTCCCGGATCGGGCCCGTCGCGAACAGCCACTGGCTGATCTTCCGCAGGGCTTCGCAATACCAACCGGTGCGGTCGCCCTCCTCGCGGCCCTGCAGCTCCCTCGCGAGCTCGACAGCGCGGTCGAGATTCACGGGGCACATAGCCATGGCGGCCGTCTGGTACGCCCGGGCGCCTTCCGCACCCGACTCCAGCGCGCGACAGAGCGAGCGCTCGATCAGCAGCCACGCGCGGTTCGGGTCGGCGGAGGCCCTGTAGAAGGCGGCTTCGCTGGCGCCGTCGTCAGCGCCCGTGGCACTCAACGCCGTCACCACTTCCTCGGATAGTTTCCTCGCCAGATCAGCATTCGTGCCGGCGGCGGCCCGGGCGACTCGGGCAAGCTGCGCGGCCGGGTTGTGCAATTGCCTCGCGGCAGCAGCCGCCTCTTCGTAGAGGGCACCGGCCTTCGCTACGTCGGGCTGGTGAGCGGCGAGGGCGGTGAAGCACTGCGCGCGATCCCCGGCGTCCGCCAGCCGCCGTGCCAAGGCGAGGGCGCCCTCAGGATCTGCCGCTGTCAGCGCCGGGGCGACCCGCTTGGCGCAGCGGGCCTCGTAGCTTTCTGTGATTGCGTGGTCGCCGGGGAAGTAGGTGCGGAACTGGCGGATCGCTGCCGCCGTGTCCGCGGTCAGCAGTGCGATGGTCGAGTGGGACTGGGCGCGGCGCTTCTCGTTGGTGCTCTCGATCTGGCCGGTGAGACGCTCGGCAAGCGCCGGATACTCCCCGAGTTGCTCTGCCAGACCCGCAAGCATGTCGTC
>Ga0100392_1003220_pt1 | contig 15002 bp, 4 predicted proteins | sample CryGeymeta201516_FD_81548 | JGI IMG/M metagenome (GOLD analysis project Ga0100392, IMG submission 81548) | Groundwater microbial communities from Crystal Geyser aquifers in Utah, USA - Crystal Geyser metaG 2015-16 | ecosystem: Environmental > Aquatic > Deep subsurface > Groundwater | place: USA... | reverse complement strand
TTGCCCTCTTCTTGCTGTGGATGAAGACAATTAGTGTAGTTGCTTTGAAAAATATCCATGGGAAGAGGTGTGTCAGCAAGTGCAGCTTGGAGGGAAACACTGGTGGAGTCATCAAAAAAATTGATATCATACTTGCTCTCCACACCCATCCTGCCAATGACTTTACCAATGAAGTCCTCATCAGGAACAAAGCCATAATCCAGTAGAGCTTGAGCAGCACCTTTGGCACAGTCAACAGGAGCACATCGCTTGTTGATGCCCAATCGAATACAATTCAAATTTCCTGCACAGTCTCCATCATTGTTGCACTTTCCACCTTGGGGGGAGTTACCAGCCTCTTCAGCAACAGTAACAGCAACAGCACCAAGCAGCACAAGGAGAAGGGATTTACGGAGGAGATTCATGTTCATAACTTAACACGGCTTCTTGTAGATAATGAATGGATGATGGATGAAGGGTAGTCGAGAGTTGAGTATTGGTTAGTAGTATTTGTCGTGACGAAACGAATATCAAAACTGGTAGGATACTGAGGAAGTGTCATAAGGAAAACGTACTGGATTATTCGTTAGTCTTTAGTATTCGTCGCGAAGAAACGAATGTGGAAACTTGCTTGTAGAGGTAGATGAAATACTTGATAATCAAGTATAGTGTGTAGAGAGAGAGTGTGTGTCTGTAGAGTAGTCGAGTATTCGTCAAACGAATGCCTAAACTTCTTCGATTGAATTTTATGAAAGGAAGAAAAGCTGTCGCAGATCACAGATACATCCTTTCTTCCTCCCTCCCTCGCTGTTTTGTTTCGTTTTCGTTCCGTTGGGTAGAGGGTAACGACGCATGAGCGATCATGTAGCGTTGCAAATTGATTTTAATCCTCTCCCGGGGGCTAAGTAAGATGAAGCCGGGCATGTCGTACTTTGAAACGTTTGGTAATGTAGATTGTAGATATACCAACATGAAAATTAAATGATTGACATTCATCGCCAAGAAGCAAGGCTTTAGTAGGAAGCATATCGAGTCAGCCGGATAGGAGTTCCAGGTTGCTTGTTGCTGCTATTTTGTTAATGATTAATATCATCTTATTAATCTTTTCGTTATGTGTTGTAATGCAAGGATGATGAGAAGATAGCTGGTGGATTTGTTCGTTCGTTCGTTCGTTTGTCGTTCAATGCATGCAATCGCTGGTGAAAATCTGTTAGAGTATTTAAACTGTATTTATTTAGGAGAGTGGCAGTTGGGATGTGCCAAAATAAATACTACGTAGCCCAGGTGGATGCCAATGCACAACGAAGAACGAAGACCTTGCTGCTCTAACTCTAGCTACTAGCTAGCTAGTGGTAGTAGTAGTAGTACTCAGTACTGCTGGTAGTGGGTTATAACCGGGAGGTAGTAGTAGCGCTGTCGGTGATAGCTTGATTTTAACTACGGTACTAGTAAATATGCAGCTAAAGTTCTGTCGATCAGGCAAAAGCTACCAGGTAGAACACTGGCTCTCGTCCCACGAGAAATCGTTTCGATTCTCTAATAATCGAATAATGACCCATAACTCCGCCGAAACTCTGCCGCGGCGGAGTTATGGGTCATAACATAAGGGTTTGGGTTAACGCTAACTCTAAATAATTGTGGTTGGTGTACCCCCCCCCCACCAGGGGGCCATTGATTTGCTCGAGTGCCAGTGCAGCCCAGAGAAGGCTCCATTACTTTTACTACTACTAGCTACTAGTCTCCAGTCTAATCTACTCGAGTGATTCAATTTCCAATTTCCAACACACCAATTCATTCCCAACGTCCACAGAGAGAGAGAGAGAGGCAGAGCTGAACGTTTGATTTGATTGATCATTGGAAATCATTGGAAGAAACCATTGAAACGTTGAAAGAATGATGAGATTCCCCGTGACGTCTTCGATTGCTGCAACAATTAGTATTGCTATTTGGTGGTTGTCCCTGACCTCTGTCGTCAGGCTGAATGATGGGAACAGTAGTACCAGTTTGTGTCTGGCCTTTATGCAGCAGCAGCAGCAGCAGCAGCAGCAGCAACAACAGCAACAACGACGACGACGAATGATTCGAAATGATGAGAATTATAATGCAGAAGAATGGACCAAGCTGCATGCAAGACCAGAGAGGCAACGAATAATACAAAAACGAATACGAAAACAAAGACTGTCAAAGTCCATCATCATCCTCAGGGCAGAAGCAGCAGCCGGCGTCAACGATGATAGTATCAACCACAATATGAATGGTAATGGATCACCACCACCACCACATCAACAACAACAACAACAACAACAACAACAGCAAGCTCAAATGCAAAGTGCGATGCAACCAAGGTATACCGATCCATCCGAACATTACTACTGGAATACCAGAGAAGAAGGCGATGATCCTAATAATTTACAATTTCCTTCGGTTCTTTCCGATATGATGACGATGAACAGAAAAGGATTGGACGAATGGGAACAGTACAACAACATCAACAACTATAACAACAACAACAACAATAATAATAATAATTATAGTAAAAATGACAGGATTATTCACACATGGCAATCCTATTTTGACAAGACCAACAACAACAATGACAACAATAACAACAACAATAACAATAACAACAACAACAACAACAACAACAACAACAACAACAACAACAACAACAACAACAATGATCAGTTGGAATCGGCTGGTGTGAAACGAAATCCTGTAACGGGTGCGTACAAACCCAAATTTTCTCAGGAATTACGTGTACCGAATTCTAAAAAAATGGCACAATCGAGGATTCTTCTTCGACCATCAGCACCAGCACCAGGACAAGGAGGTGGAGGTGGAGGTGGAGGTGGAGGTGGCAGGACAAGGTCAACAACAATCACAAATGTGTCTACCCCTGCAAGGAATCCAGGTATTCATGATCATGTTGGACGATTATCAACAGATACAGTCGTCAACACAGTACCAAACAACGACAACAACAACAACAAGAACAACAACAAAAGTAATACATACAAAAATCCTGTGGCAACCAACATTGTTCCAACAACAACAAAAGCATTGGGAGGGACCAGTGCACCACTAAGGAATCCATCAATGGATGATTCGAATATCAATCCAACAACAACGTTGAAGACTCCTGGTAGTAGTCCTAGCAAATCTAGTCTTTCATCCAATTCTGGACCTCCACCTTTTGCAGGACCGTCTGCGACTACGGAGAATCCTACCGTAGGTGGACCAACAACAGCAACGTCAACAACACCAACAACAGCAACGATCCCAAGTCATCCAGTCCGCTTCGATCCGTTCAAACCAATCGATAGCATAAGTTCTACAGCGAGTCCAAGTCTAAGCAAACCTACCGCGGACAGAAATAGTATAGGACCAGCCAAGACATCATTCGTGTCATTTGATACTTTCAGCAAAACAGATCCCAGTAAACCAGGATCGTCTCGATCTGTAAATACAGATAATTCCGGCATAGTAACAACGACGGAACCAGAGAAGAATAGATCTTCTTCATTATTTGGAAGTCCCGGAAGCTCCGGCAAGCCTACTGTCGGTCAAACCGAATCACCTTCACTTGCAGAGAAAGGCACTTCGAGTATACCGACTACCGCGGGGCCAGTCAAGACTACAATATTATCCCCACCCTTTGGAAGTTATGACAGCTCTAAAAATCCATTTGAATCCAATCATGCCACTGAACCCGCTGCTGATGGTGGTACTCCTTCTTTTGGTACTCCTGGTAATACTAACGCCAGTACACCATCGACTAATTTTTCCTCGCGCTCTACAGCAAGTGAACCCCTAAAGACCAGTTATGCATTCACAGAGCCTACTACTATATCCGTGAATAGATCAAGCGAGCCACACACAAGTCCACCTAACAAGGCTAGTGCTACCTCAATTGATACGTCAAGCAATTCCTTTACGGGTCCATCAAAGCCCGGCGTAACCTCACGTGCACCAGTGACAAGTAGTAGCTCCCTTGGAAACCCAGCAATGCCTGCTGACCTATCCGGTAATTCTTTCACTGGACCTTCCAAGACCCGTGCAATGTCGGCTCCTACAACAACAAGTGAGTTACAAAAGTCTGCAGTTAACGCAAGCAACCCTTTTGCAAGTACATCCTCGAAGGCTAGCATTACTTCGACATCAACAGAAAGCAAATCAATGAAAACCACAAATTCATTAGGACCGGCAATGCCTGCCAATCCTTCCAATTCTGTTGATATAGGAGGACCTGAAAAACGTAGCAACCCATTCACAAGTACTTCAAAGCCACTGGACAATACAAATACTCCTATAAATCAACCACCAAAACTGCAAGATACCACCACTAGTACTACCAAGTTTGGTGTCGATCCCGCTCAAAAGGCAAGCAATCCTATCATTGACCCATCTGCAACAAATCTTTCCATTGGTTCGCCTAGGTTTGGCGATGGTGAACCAGCAGCCTCTATTGTGAACAGTGAAGCATCAACTAGAGAAAGTACTACCAGCAAGCCAAATCTACCCTCCAAGCCCCGTAGCACTCCCAGCGTTGCTGGTGCTCCAGGATCATTCAGTACTACCACCAAGTCATCACCCTCTGCGACTACCACTACTACTGGTTCTCCTACATTTGGCAACAACTCAGTTTCTCCTTTTTCCAAGCTCAGTGGTCCAAGCAGCTTTACTGGAGCCCCAGGATCATTTACGACTGTTTCTTCTTCAGTCAGTGCCTCTGGTTTTCCTAAGGGTGGTGACAATCCATCTCCATTTTCCAAGTCCAGTAGCACTTCCAGCTTTGCTGGTGCACCAGGATCAACAAATGGGTCATCATATGCAACCAGCACCAGTGGTTCACCTACATTTGGGAGCAAACCAGGTTCTCCTTTTCCCAAGCCCAGTGGTCCAGGCAGCTTTACTGGAGCCCCAGGATCATTTATGACTGCTTCTTCTTCAGTCAGTGCTTCTGGTTTTCCTAAGGTTGGTGACAATCCATCTCCATTTTCCAAGCCCAGTAGCACTTCCAGCTTTGCTGGTGCTCCAGAATCAACAAATGGGTCATCATCTGCAACCAGCACCAGTGGTTCACCTACATTTGGGAGCAAACCAGGTTCTCTCTTTCCCAAGCCCAGTGGTCCAGGCGGCTTTACTGGAGCCCCAGGGTCATTTACTACTGCTCCTTCTTTAGTCAGTGCTTCTGGTTTTCCTAAGGTTGGTGACAATCCATCTCCATTTTCCAAGCCCAGTAGCACTTCCAGCTTTGCTGGTGCTCCAGGATCAACAAATGGGTCATCATATGCAACCAGCACTGGTGGTCCACCCAATTTTGGAAGTCAAGCAAGTCCAGTTTTCTCCAAACCGATTAGCAACCCTAGCTTTGGAGCCCCTGAATCGACTAGGACTAAAGCTACTTCTCAATCTGAATTTACGGGTTCGGACACCGCTCTTACTGGCTCTTCCAAAAGTAACGCTTTTGTGAACCGAGAAAATATTGCATTTGCAAAAGGATCTATTCCTAGGGATGATTTCACAAAATTGTCTCAAGATGTGGATGATGGAGACTTTAATAAATTTGCCAAGAAAATCCGCAAATATGCAAGTGTTGCAGGACTTGGACTTGCTACTTCGTTGGCTATTTATGCAGCGTCTACAACCTTTCTGGCACCGAATTTGAACCGGGAAACAAACAAGATTATTTCCGAAAAGCCAGCTGAGACCTCGGTGGCTGAAAGACAAAAACCTGCTGTTCCTAGTGTGAATCAAGATAATAAGGATGTTGCTATGGAAACACCTAAAGGCTTGCTGTATAATATTGATGCCCAAGTGGACAAGCTTGACGTCTCCCCTGAGCTCAAGCTGAAACTCAAAAGCACGGAATTATCTACGGAGCTTATTTCAAAGCTCGAAAATCTCGACACGCTGCCCAACTTGAAGGAACAACTTGAAAGACTAGACCCCAACTCTGATTTGAAGCCTCAGCTGGACAGGCTGTACCTGTCAAAATTGGAAGATAACATGGTGGGTAGTATTGCTGATCAGTTGAACACGGCTAAGAATAAAATCAGCCAAATCGAACCGCCCACAATGCCCAGTTATGATCCAACAACAAAGTTTGAGGCCATCGGGTCAAGATTTTCTGATTTGGTGGACGAGATGTTAGCAAAAGTTCTGGTGACAGAAGGTGGCGATTCGCAGGTGAGGCCAAGCTCACAAATACAGCAGAGTCAGCCTACGAACCAACAGCGAAGCACAATCAATACCGTGGCCGCAACCCCCACGACTGAGTCTTCAACTCCAGCAGGCTCATCTTCAGCTCCAGCAGTATCTTCTTCAGCTACACCGACGCCAACCGATAATACGGGGAATATAGTGTCACCTTCCTTGCCAATTAAGACTGCAGAGCCGAGTCAGTTTAAGTCGGAAGCAATGTCTCCAATAGCTCCTGAGACAAAAACTGTAGACCCACCAACAGATCCTGGTGCTACATTTCTACCACCAACAAAGGCGGTCGAATCATCGTTGAGTCCATTGTCATCACTTTCCAACTCGCCATCCAAAGCGACAGTTCGGAATCTGGAAGAAGAAGTGATGCGCCTTAAGGAGGAAGCCAAAATGCGCGATAAGGAAATCAAGATCTTGATAGATACCACCGAAAGAATCCGCGAAGAAAACATGGCAATGGATACGGCTTTAAAGGCTAAAAAGCTAGCCTATGATGCCGAGGTGGAGAAGACAGCACAAGCAAGGGCTATCAAAACGGCCAAAGAATCTATTTTGGATCAGAAGGCCAAGGTCGTGAGAAAAGAGATATTCGAAAATGCGGATTCTGCCCGTGCAAAGCAGGAGCAGCTTTTGGTAGAAATAAAAGAGAAAGGAAAGGCAGAGATTGCTCTCAAGCAGGAGCTTTTGGATACAAAGAAGGAAATCTTGGATCTTGAAGCATCACTCAAGCTGCAAGATGCCAAAGCCAGAGCTGAAGCAGAACGCTTTGCTGCCCTTGCACGCGCCCGCGAAGAAGAAGCTAAGCTGGCAGAGAAAGTCCAGGGAAAGGCCCGAGATGCAATCCGTCTCAATGAAGAAGCGTTACGTTCGAAAGCTGACATGCTTTCCAAATTGGCTGAAGCCAAAGAAGAACAGGAACAGCTTTTGAAGCAAGCTGCAAAAAATGCCCGAGAAGAACGACTTGCCATTGAGGCTTCGATGAGCCTTCCTGAGTCATACACCGATGTAGCGATTAAGAAGAACGCTGCTATAGAACAAGCCAAAGCGAAAGCAAATGAGGAAATGCAACTGCGGGAGGCGGCGGATCGGATGGCAAAGGAACGGATAGTAGTCGAAGAACAAGAAGTGAAAGCGAGAAGTCAAGCTAAGAAGGCTGCCGAAGTATCGAAGGAGAAAACGGATAACGAGGACAGGGCATCAGAAGCGGCTGTCGAGGCCAAGAATGGTTTGCTACAACAAGAATCTGACGCCAAAGAGAAGGAGTCGCAACTACTAGCAGCGCTACAGGCAAAGCGCCAGGAGGAAGCAGTCTTGACGAAGCAAGCTGATGCTACACAAAAAGAACGTAAAGCGAAGGAGTCTGAATTGAAAGCGCAGTTATCCAAAATGACTGTTGAACAAGAAGAAGCAAAAGTTCTCTCAGCAATAATTACGAACGAATTACGGGCCGCAAAGATGGCCGCCGAAAGCATGAGATCTGGAGCTGCCACAAAAGAAACAATATCTCGACAGGATGTAACGTGGTCGGCCGAAGCTTACGATCCTGCACAACAGCAAAACTTGGAAAGTAGCAGTAATGGTGTACCAGTTGCGAACCAGGCATCGCCTTTTACTGGAGCATTTCGAGCTGTGCCCCAAACGGGGGCTTGCGAACCCTTATCGAGTGACGATGACTCTACATTGGCTCCACAGTCAAGCAACAATGATCCCATCCTTGTTTGGACATTGGAACCGAAATACGGGTATGACTTGCCGCTATCCGACACTTCTCTTATGTAAAGTACTGTCGACAACAATGAAGAAACCTGATACACACATACTATTATTTTGCTCTGCTACGTACAAATCACACAAACTAGAATACACATCAGTTAATAAAACGCCTACATCACTATTACTGATTATGATGTTTTTCAAGCTAATGCTGCACCTGGTACTGTTTGAGTCATTTCTGCATAGTAGTAAGTCTAAAAGAGAGAGCCGTATCCATCGCTGTGGCCGTGAGGATAATAGATTTGTTGCTGTAGCTCTTGTTGTTGCTGTTGCTGCGGCTGATCCAAATCCTCCTCTTGCTGTCCATAATAATAATAATTGTTGTAATGGTGCGAATCCGATGAGAAATAATCACTGCTGTGGTAATAGTCGTAATCATTGTCCACAATAGTATCATAACCACCGTTCATTATCATCATTTGAGTGCCGCCTTTTGCTGTATTCCAACCAGACGAACCGTCATTGTACACGAACAAATTGTCATTCTCATAATGATTGTACATTTGTTCGTATTGTTGCTGTTGCTGTTGCTGTTGCTGTTGCTGCCGAAGGTCAACTGGATTACCAGCATCCACCACACCATTGACACTTCCAACAGCAACCGCAGGAGTATTCAATCGTGTCATTGTTGGTGTTATTGTTGTCTCAGCAATGGTAGGAATGATAGCTTGTTTTGGACTTGTTCGTTCCGTTTGTTTTTCCAGGTCCCAATGCTGGTTGCTGTCGTCCCATAAACGATTGTTTCCTCCTTCAACGACCAACTCTTCTTCTTGTTGTTCTTGTTGTTCTTGTTGTTCTTGTTGTTCTGATGCTGATGATGCTGTTGCCATTACTGGTTGCCAACCATTATCAGCCGAAATGATTCGTGCTGCTGTAGGTGTTCGTGGTTCTTGATGCTGTTGATTTGGTGGTGGTGGTGGTGATGATGGTGGTGATGATGGTGGTGGTAGTAGTGGCTTGGGCGTAGCAACCACGGCATTATTGTCATCAGCCGTCGTCGTTGGTTCCCGATAATTACCAGTCAAAATACGACTTTGAAAGGCTTCGTAACTCAACGATGGTTTGTGTAATGCCAATTGTTGTTCTCGTTGAACCCAGTTTTGTACTGACTGTGTTGTCGCTTGAAGGAATGATCGGATAGTCATCCCATTTTGCTGAACAGTACCACCATCAATGTTACTATTTTGTTTCGGTACCCATATACCATGATTCGTTAGAAATTCTTTTGTAGTTGATGATGACGGCGACAACATCTGCCACTGTTGTTGTGATTGTGATTGTGATTGCCACACTGTTTCTATACGATTTTGTACCATTTCTGGTGGAAGAACATACAAACTAATAATAGGAAACCCAATCCATACGGCTGATGTAAGAAAGAATTCAATTCCATTCCATGTTTGTTTGTTCCGTGCAGCGTTTTGTATAGCATCTGATTCCGAAATTTTAGTTCCATCCCTTGCAATCAATGCAGCAGGACGTGGTCCCTTCGCAAAGATTGTATTTTCTTTAAGAATCCGAACATTGTTGGTTGCTGTTTGTGCCGTTGCAGTTGCAGTTGCAGTTGATGTATTTTTATTGTTTGTGTTCTTACCAGACAAAATACTGTCGTCGTTTCTTTTCGGCTGCTGCTGTTGTTGTTGTTGCTGCTCTTGCTGCTGCTGCTGCTGTTGTTGTTGTGTGGACATGATAGAAGCAGAAGAAGATGAAAACGATGATGATGATAGTGATGGCGATGATATTGACGCAGAAACAGGAGAGGAGGAGACAGAAGTTGCAATGCTGGTCATACTTTCCAAGTACGAAGCCGATGCTCCAATGCCTCCTTTTCTTCTTTGTTCTTCCTGTTGTAGTGGTTTTGGTGGTGGTGGTGGTGGTGGTGGTGGAATAGTACCTGTAGCAGTAGCAGTAGCAGTAGTAGTAGTAGTAGTAGTAGTAGATTTGGTCCACCCTGCTTCTTCCATAGCTTTGGAAAGTGCAATCATAGGATCCCTATCATCATCAGCACCAGCAGCACCAGCACCAGTAGCACCAGTAGCACCAGCAGCAGTAGCACCAGCAGTGGCGATGGAACTTTTGAGTACCGTTGTATGATCGGTTCGACCACTGTTCATCGCAGTGGTGGTTTTAGTGATGCTTGTTGCTGTTGTTGTTGTTGTGGTTGTGGTTGTGGTAGTAGGAATAAAGCCATGACAAACATGAACGGGACCGACAAACAACAGCAAAACAATAACACCAACACCAACACCAACAACAAGACGAAGAAGACGTGTCATGCTGTTCGTGACTGCCTTTACCAATAATAATAATAATTTGTGACGGTGTAGGAGCAACAGAACGAGGTGGGGGAAGGAGCAAGTGTTTGGTGGTGTCTCTGTCGTTTTATACAATACTCCGTATTATATTTTGTGGTAAGACTGCCATGAACCAACCACAAAGATTTATTTTATTTTATTTTATTTTATTTTATTTTATTTTATTTTATTATATTTCGTCGTACAGTATCATCAACCATCAAAACCCATCAAAAACAAACCCATCAAAAGATTTTGTGAAAATAAATGAATAAATAAATAATGATGTCATTCGGATTTTCGGATGCAGGGACAGACCATTCAAAGAACTACTCGGAGTACCAGTGGCACTGTAGTGAATGTATTTAAATATTTAACTATCCGGTGTGCGTCCATCTCCGCGAGAAGATAGGGGAGCGTATGTTGACGTCAATGGCATGGTCGGTTGATTCCCAGATAACCATAACGTATTTACTGTACCAGGGATGTTATCTTGTTTTCTTCATGGCAGTAGACTAGTAGTCTAGTACTACTGGAAGAGTAGTAGTCCTACTAGTCTACTATCAATCAATCAAGTTCCGTAATACAGTAATAGCGATTGCCTACAGAAAGTTGGTCTATACTCTATACCCATAACATATAAGTATTCTTTCAGCCAACCAACTTTCTTATCTAACTAGCTAGTCTACTTGCTCCTAACATCATCTATCATCTACTAGAGTAAATCTAAATCAATCCATCAATCCATTGAATCAATTATTTAGTCAAAATAAAGATGTCGTTACTACCTCTCATACGGGTACTCCAATATCTACTACTACTACTATGGATGAACCTCTACTCTATTACTACGGTCCAGGCTGCTGGATGGATCCAGATCCGGATCGTCTCTCAGCGATCGACTGGTGGTACATTTCAGCGTAACAATCACAGGATGGTGGCAACAAACATGCCTCATTATTTTCACACCACTTCTACTACTACTTCTACTGCTACTACTACTTCTACTGCTACTACGAGTAGTACTACCAGCACCAGACTCTGGACCATGACAGACCCAAACGAAATCAAATCAGCCCAGCACTTTTTCTCACAAGATGACAACGATAACGACGATGAAAAAGAAGGAATAGTAGAAGCAGACGACACGACGGATGGTTCCCTTTTGGTTCCACCCAAACCTTCCATTGTTTCAACGTCTACTCCACCTGCAACTGCAACGGCAACTACTAGGATATCCAGCGGCATTATTACCGCTACTACTGCACCATCTTCCACAACGAATAATCATGGTAAGAATAATCGGGATGTTACCAAAAAAACAATGATGGAAGCCATTGTTGCTGACGGAGGATATGCTGGAATTATGGATGATACGAAAGCTGCTCTTACCAATCGGATTCAAACTGGAACCAACTACAAACCCGTTAATATTGGTAGAATGGTGGTTCAGTCATCCCTACAACAACAAGAACAACAACAACAATCACTACCAGTAGTACCAGTAGTACCACCAACACTACTACCAACAGCAGTAGTAGCACCCAAACCGCCACCAACAGAAATATCAACAACGACAGTACTATCGGAAGTATCAACTAAAACTGAAAGAATTGAAACTTCATGGCTCAATGATACACAAAAAGAGGAAGAAGAACGATCAAAATCCAAACAGGTGTACAAGACATCTTTGGGTTTGGAACAGGTTCAAGAATTGCCAAAAACCGACAATGCAACAACAACAGCAACAACAACAACTACTACTACTAGGAGTACTGCGACGGCTGCCACCACCAATTGCAAAGGAGATCAGGTACATTCCATTGGCACAACAACAACAAAAGAGGTATCACAACCAGTATCATTTTCTTCCTCTACCTTCTCTAAAGGTTTTAAAACTTCATCATCCGTACACGAAAAGAAACAGAAAACAAAAAAGAATCACAAAAAGAATAATAAAATGTCTGGATTGGCAGAAATTCAAGAATTAGAGCAACACAATCATCATCATGTACCAACAAATATAAAAGAAGAAAAAGATGATGATGATGAAGAAGAAAATGACTCTGTAACGTTACATGCAGCACTATTCGAGACTCGTAATAGCAAGAACATGGATGGCATGATGCCAACGTCTCTTGTGACAGTCATGGACTCCAAAAACAGCAGCGCCAATGAGGAAACATCATCATCATCATCATCATCAACAACAACAACAACAACAACAAGTACAGCCATTCATGTTTTGGATTCCCATATCAATACAGAATATGTTCAAGTTCGGAACGAATCTGTTGGTAAGGAATTTTCCGTTGCCAGTCCCGATATTGTCGAGGCAGTAGATGAAATAATAATAGTTTTGCCATCTTCATCGCCACCACCAGCAGAAGAAGAAGAAGACGAACTAATGTCCAACAGGATCCATATTGAAACAAAAACAAAGCCAGTCGTAGCACACACCAACACTTTTATTGTCAAGCAACAAAATAAAGCACAAAAGGAAAATAATACTGCATCTGTCAACCAGATTGCCAAGGAAAACTTAGGAGAAAAAGAAGACGACAAGGACGACGACGAAATGCGAGATTTGCCTCTTCTGGTCAAAGAAGAAGTTACAGTGAAAAAGTCAACGCTGCAAGACAATAATGTCGAGCTCGTTATTAAAGAAGACAGCCACAAGGCAATGCTTGATTTGAAAGCGATGGACGAGTCTTTGACCGTTCCTGAAACCAAGATTTTCAATTCTGACAAGGGCGAAAACAAACATGAATCCAAAACCGTTCTTTCCAATAATGTCGTTGTTCCAACAGCTGCGACACAAGATCAAAAACAAGTACAGCAGGAAGCAATCATGGAACCACTACCTCCAATCTCCAATGACGATGCGATCAATACGGTATCAATAACAGAAACTACCACTACTGCTTCTGTTGATGCTTCTGCTGCAACAAAATCAACTACTTTTACTACTACTACTACTGCTTCTGCTCTCCGCTCAAAGTCGAATAATGCGCTCTCAAACCTGTTTCTGGTACCGAACATAAACATCATGCCAAGAATTGATATTCCCAAGGCAGAACTGAATGAAAACAATGTCAAAGTGCTTACCAAGGTTGCCAAATCAGGCGTTGCCAATCTTGCCCGATTTGGTCTGATATGCACGCAGGGTGTTTCCGAATTAGTAGCGGAAACTTTTGGAGATTTGAATTCTACAACGTTGGAAGACTCGGAAACTACGTACGCACAAGCCTGTGATAAAATTGGAACATCGGCCATGGGACTCGTGGGACTTGGATTAGTACTTGGAGGAGCGGCATGGGATGGCGTGGTGGCTGTGGCAAGCCAAGTTGCTGCTGCTACCACTAAAGAACATTCATCTCAACCTTTTCAAAAGGTTCGTCTAAATCCCATCAATTCCTTGTCAACAAGTGTATATGAAAACGATGAGTTGCCATCAAGTTCTTCCGAAAGCAGAAGACCCCAATGGCTGCCGTACTTTCTGGATCTTGTCGACGACGAGATTGAAAAGTAGACGTTCTCTGCTGAATTGTGATTAGTGATTGTGTCAATTTCCAAACGAGCGAAAAGTGAAAGAAAAATCACTCTGTGATGTGACCAAGTTACATACATTTCTTGCACAGTTAGTTGATCATCCTTGATCTCTTTTCTATTTAATATCAATAATAATAAAAGAAAAACAATTTATTGAACTCGATGACTATCATTATAATATGTTGTGACAGCATGCAGTGAGATATCGTGAGTGGAAAACTCCTTTTTCCAGCATTTCGAAGGCGTTTCCTCGCTTGATGATCTCAGCACTGAAAATAATAATAAAAATAATACTCGAGTAACAACGTATACTGAGTAATTAATAAGTTCGCGCTAATATTTTTTTCTGCATTCAACAGCAAGTACCGGTAGGACCATTTTTGTACTAGCTACCGGTACAGTAGTACCGTAGCTCTTTGCAGCCGCATGCGTAAAAACCCAAAGTGGAATCAAGAGCCTTTCTAAAGAAAATCTGAGGTAGTATTGGCATTACCACTACCGTAGTGGGGTGGCAGAGTAGTAGGTACTAGCTGGGACAGTTGTACTAGTACCAGTTACTATATCCAGTAGGTACTAGTGGTATCAGTGTATCAGTACAGTCTACCCACTACTCGTACTAGTGGTACTAGTAGACTACTACTAGTAGGAGTACTACCAGGTACAGTACCTTGTACGGTAGTAGCACCATTATTAAGGAATCCCTTTCATGAACATGTTATAAAAAGATCAGAAAGTAGGGAAGCCGAAGAATGTCGTGGAACTGTTCTGCTCCTAGTACTAGTACCAGTGCAGGTACCTGGTACTGCTGCCAGTAGCAGTATTACGATACCAAAGTACCAGTACCTGGTACTGGTACCAATGAGAATCTATTGTTCGAAAGAGTACACCCTGGGTAATCGCTACGGTACGAGTAGACCTACACTACCGTATGGTACGACTATCAGGTAAGTACACTACTAGGTACTACGGTAGACTACTACTTCTGCCTACCGAGTAGACTACTGGTACGGTGTGGTACGGTACCAGGTACTAATAATCAATGGCCCCTGGCGGGGGGTACGCCAGCCACTCTTTATAGTATTTGGACCTATGATAATGATCGTAACCTGAAATATTTGACCAGAGTTAACTCAAACCCTTATGATCTCTTGCCAATATTTGGACCTATGATGATGATCGTAACCTGAA
>Ga0100392_1003217_pt1 | contig 15017 bp, 11 predicted proteins | sample CryGeymeta201516_FD_81548 | JGI IMG/M metagenome (GOLD analysis project Ga0100392, IMG submission 81548) | Groundwater microbial communities from Crystal Geyser aquifers in Utah, USA - Crystal Geyser metaG 2015-16 | ecosystem: Environmental > Aquatic > Deep subsurface > Groundwater | place: USA... | reverse complement strand
GACGGGATGGGGCATTTCGGGTCATTCCGGTGACGTCGGATTCGGGTCTCCTTGTCTCACGTTCCCTTCGGCTGGCTCTGACTTTCTCACATCAAGAAAAACCTTTTGTTGATTTCAGGTAGTCTAGATGACGTTGGTCTGATGCCGCCGAAAACATACAACAAATAAATGTTCACATACATTATGATTACAGCCAGGACGGAAATTAGTTCATATTTCTTTCCTCGACAAGCTTTCCTTGCCAAGAAGCATACAAAAAAATGACGAGATTAACTGTCCTGATTCACGCTATCGCCTTGCTTTTGTTACAAGGAAGAGTAACAGGGTACTACGATCGGATGAACCGCAGAGCTCCTTCTTTTTCCAGACGGCGAGGAGGTTATTACAGCGGCAGCAGCAAATCGAACAGTAATAATTTTATTTCGCTCGGAAAATTGTCGCTGGGGTCGGATGGTCCGTACGATGATGATATCATGTCAACCCGAAACGTGAACACCGTCCAGGTTTCCTCTTCGACGTCAGACGCTGATACCAGCAGTGAAGTCTTCGTACCAGTAGAAGTCGAACATGCCAACGAAACTCATCAAGAGCAAGCAACGACAGCCCCAGTAAAACTATCGGAAACACCCATGCCTGATCCTGTACCTGAAGAACCAGTACCCGAAGAAGTTGTCGAACGGGTATCTCCCATAACCAATAATCGTAAGCGAAAGATATCAGTCTGGGTCTCAGTTCGAAGGCCGAGCAAATCTTTATCCAGCGCATCCTCTTCAGCCCGAAATAAGGTGAAAAAAGAAATGCCAGCGAATGTTGCAATGCTGGATAAGAAAACTCTGTTTGTTGGCGCCAGTCAACCGCTGATACCAGAAGATTGCTGGAATCAGATGACCGGAGAGGAGTACAATGTTCCCGGTGAAGGTGTTGTTCAAGCATTGGCAACTTCGGGACAGGAAATGGCTACCAATCACGAAAATAACGAATGGGTGGACTGGAAAGATCCTTTGCCGGCTAATATCGACGACGAAGATGATATTTTTGTGACGACGGGAACATCGAAAAAATCCGGATTTGCATCCGATATCCCATGGATCAAGAGTGTGTCCATCTTGCCCATGTCACCCGAAGAAGGGGCCAATCTTATCATTGATTCGAGCCGTGTCAAGATGTACAACAAATTGAGTGTTGGTCGCGAGGATGTAAAAATCATTCTCCCAAAGACGGCTGATAATATGGAGCAGCAGTCCAAAATTGTGCGCAACATTGTGCAACTGCCGGTCGCCAACAAACAGGTCGAGTCTGTCGCCATGCTTCACGCACAACGCTTGCCCAACGGTGCCCACTTGATTGTCAGCCGAGCCTTGGCTGGCACCAAATACGCATCACTGCCAGAAAAGAAGATTGGGAAATCGTATATACTTCTCGGAGTGAATTTATTTGAACCGATCAAAGGAAGCCCAGATCAATGTAAAATGACGGCTGTCACACATGCGTTTTCTCCTGGTGTTCCTCTCGTCTTAGCGAAGAAACTGGGCGTCAAAAGTGCCAAAGACTTTATCAAGGACCTTCAAGCCGCAGTTCGGCCAGTCTCCCGGTAAAAATTAAAACGATGTACTGTAGCTACTACTGTACCATGTAATCGCAATTCAGAGTAAATACTGAGTAGTGTTGAGAACTCAGTAATATCGTTACGGCTCTTGCTAACGACTCACTCGGGTTGTCCGATAGTATCTCATTTTTGCTCTTAACCAATTGCATCAGTACTAGCCAATCGCTTTCGCATTATTATTTTTTATTCTTTCAACTCGCATACATCTACTACTAGCTAGCTAGCTAACTAGACTACAGGCAGTACTCCTCCGAGTGCTGCTATGGTTTGGTTGAAGTTTGACGTTAGGATGTGCGACCAGCGAAAAGATCGCGAACTTGTGACGGGCATCTCAAGACCGTCAAACAACGATCAATCCGGGCAGCGTCCCGTTCATTTTATCATCACTAGCTAGTAGTCTAGCTAGTAGTAGTATTTCTCTGCTGGCTGTGTTTCACCGTTTCAACAGCTAAACGTAGCACCTTCAGTTGCATCCACAATGGTCGCACCCGGCAAAACACCGGAAGGAGCAAATCCGGCAGTCAAAACTCAAAGAGCAGCCAAAATAGAAGCAGCTATTCTTTCCATTCAGACAGCTGATGCTGCTTCGGCCATTAAAAAACCAGATCCGTCTACGTACTTGGATCACAATGGTCGACCTCTCTACCTTACAGAAAATGTGAAAGGGGCAAGCGGTAGCAACAAGTGGATGTGGGAGAATGCCATGCTGATCATGCCAACTCGTCATGAATCCAAATCGTCGGCTTGTTTGGGAGCCTGGTGCCTGCAATGTGAGATTGTTCATGGCAAATCCGTGAACGAATGCTACATCAGTTATCATCCCACCCGTAATTTCAAAAGCTTGACGCGCCATTTCAAAAGACATCACGCAGATCTGCAAGATGGATCGTCAGCAAAGGCTGAGGACTGAGGATCGACAAGCTGTGGCACGAGCTAAATTGGCAGCCACCAGCAGTGTGGTGTCTTCTTTGCCCAAGAAGCGTTTCAAGCGATCGTTGGATACTGCTAATATCTGTGATACTATAACCGAAGATCGCATTGATTCGAAAGGAACACTTCCTAGGAAACATCGCATTGTGACACCTCCTGCCTTTCACGCCTGTGGTGACGGACGACAAGTCGTCGTCACCGAACACATGCTGTCGGTTCCTTTGTCCCGTCAAAGGACGGTCTCAGTCCCTCATGCCTGGCCGGTGTCTTCCATTGATATTTACTTTGCCGTCGTTGAAAAGATCGATTCATTCAACAAAGCGTTCTTTACCGAGTTGGCGCATTTCACACCAGAACGACGAGCAAAGGAATACGTGGAAGATGCTTGTTTGCAAACGGCCGACGACATGATGCTGTTTTTACAGGGCGGACCTGGGTTTGGGGCTCCAACTCCTGTAGCAGGTATCAGCTTGAATGGATCATCCAGTTGGGTCGCCAGTGCTTTGAATCAATATTCCAGGATCGTCTTGATGGATCAACGGGGCACGGGACGATCCAATCCCATAACGAAACAGAGTTTGGAACGTCTGTTTCAAGATTTGTTCCAGCTAGATAATCGACTAGATGTTTCCTCCCAAACGCCGTTAGAAGAACTGAAAGTGTCGCACTCGGAAAGTGCCGAAAAGGTGCAATTTGCGGTGGCAGGTGCGACTACCTTTCTGGCGCAGTTTAGGGCTGACAATATTGTAGAAGATGCCGAAGCCGTCAAGAACTCCTTGTTGGATTCGAGGGGTACAAGCAAGCAACCAGGACCTTGGGGATGCGCATTAGGGCAATCTTTTGGTGGATTTTGCTTGATGACGTATCTATCCAAAATTAGCCATCCTCCCAAGATCTGCCTACTTACTGGTGGTATTGCTCCCATGCTTACTCCAATGAATGATGTCTACACAAACCTCTGGGGACGCGTCAAGGAACGAAATCGTCGATATTACGATGCTTATCCAGGCGACATTCCTATTGTAAAGCTGATTGTCAAGACTCTCCTCGAAGATCCTGTACCCCTACCCTCAGGAGGAAAGCTGACTGCGCGCAGGTTTTTACAATTGGGCATATCGCTCGGAGGAGGTTCCAGCTCCTTTGCCAAGCTTCATTCCATGCTGGCGTCAGCTTTCCTTGATAATAGCGATTTAGATGACGAGTTGGAGTTTAAGCGATCCTTTTTAAAGGAGATGGATAGCAGCCTTAGCTACGACGATAATCCATTATACTTTTGGCTGCATGAAACGATTTATGCAGACGGGCCTGAAACCGCTCCGACCAATTGGGCAGCTCACCGAGCCTACGAAGATCTCTGCAAGGCAAACAAAGAGTTTGACTACAAATATACCAGTTCATTGAATGACAATGCAAAACCCACGCTCTTTTTTGGTGAAATGGTCTTTCCCTGGATGGCGGATGATTTTCAAGAACTATCAGGAATTGGGTTGAAGGCCGTTGCAAATGCTTTAGCTACCAAGAAAGACTGGGGCAAGCTCTACGATCCTAATCGCATGAGGACTACCTTGAGCGACGGATCGTCTGTGGCTGCTGCGGCTGTTTACTATGAAGGTCAGTACATGGATGTAGTAGATGTGGCTGATGTTTGCAATGCCGTGGTCAATTTGATTCTCACAATAGGAAAACCCATCTTTTTTAAAACTTTTTTTTGCATTGCAGACATGTACGTGGATTTCAACGCCTGCATGAAGGTTGCTTCTCAAGATAGTCCGCTCGAACACTGCAAAATATGGGTAACAAACGAGTATCAGCACTCTGGAATACGTGATGACGAAGCAACCATTTTCTCCAAGTTGCACAATATGGCTACAGGTAGCATTCGTGTCCCAAGCTAAAAAAATATGCAAAGTACTGTTGTAACGACTTGAGACAGTTGACCAGTAGTATTTTAAGGTTGAACGCAAAACATATTATGGTACTACGGAGAAGACGGTTCCGTGCGTCTACTGCTCGACTTTTTCGATGATTTTTTGCGATGCTTTCGATCCTCGTGGGAAGAATCCGACCTCGATCGTCGTTTACGATGCTTGCGATCCTCCTCCGAGGACTCTGACCTGGATCGTGGTCGGCGTTTGCTTTTCTTGGATTCCTCTTTGCGACGACGGCGTTTGGATTCCTTCTTGCGCCGCTTGCGTCGTCGGTGGTGCGAATCTTCGCTACTGCTATGGCTTCTGATCGACTGATTGTCGTCGCCATCTTTACCTGACGATGACTTATTGCCATCATCTCTTGCCACCAGTTTGGCAGACCCAACCGAAGTCAAAGGACCTTTGGCAGCAAATGGATTCCATCCACTCTTTTCACATTCCCGTTCCCCTCGACTGTGTCCCCATATACCACACGCCAAACATCGAACATTTCGCAGCTGTGCTCCTAGAGGTTTAAATGCTACACCCACATCCGTGCCATTCATACCTTTGGCCATGGGTGCATTTTTAAGTTGGGGAAATCTGGCGACCTGTTCATCCAAACTCAAGCTCTGATTGCCATCTCGTCTTCCTACTGATTTTTCTAGAGCTGATAGACCCTCCTTTCCTTTGCTATTGTCTTTTTCAACCGACGTCCCTTGAAAGGCAGTGCCATGGGAAATTATTTGTGATTGTTGATGATATTTACTCTCTTCTTCGTCGTCGTCCACAACTTCTCCAGCCGTAGCAGCCGCAAGCATACGTCGAAATTCTGCCGCGGCAGGATCATCTCCTTCTTGAACTTGTGTAATATCAGGCTCTTGTGATTTTGGTTGGCTAGTAACAGCACTTGGTTTGCAGTCGCCGTCCTCATCATTATTCTGCTGTTGTGTTTCCACTGCTGCAATAGCTGCAGCAGCACCACCTTCTGCCGTTTCCATTCCAGGAGGTGGTTGGTACATGAACGTTAATCGAAGATGATCTCCTCGAGCTTTGGCCAATTCTTCATCGTCTCGTTCCCGCTTTAACTGGTCGTTGCGCTCACGCAATTTCTGTTCTTCTTGCTTTTGTGTTTGCCGTGCTTCCCACACCCGTTTTTGGTTGGTCATATTTTGCGGGTTGAAACCCTTTTTGGATAGGAACTTTAGTCCTGCTACCATGTTTGTTGTAATCAGGGATGTGGTAATAATGGGTGGTTTGAAAGGTGTAATAATTATTTGTTTGGTAAGGATATCGTCGTTTTAGTTGTCGCTATTGTTTGTATTGTTGTTGCTGCTGTGTTGAGTTGTGGATTGATTTTTTTGATTGGACACGATTTGAATGTGACTGTTAAGGTGCAAGTGCGCAGCTTAAATTCTCCACACCTACTGTACTACTAGTACTCTACTAGTCAACTACTCCTACTACTAGTAGCTAGTACTCTAACTGGTAGCTACACAACTACCTTTGCCGAATGTAATAATGGGCCGAGATTACTGAGCGGCGAAGCAATGCCAACTATGAATGCACAAGTCTACTGTATTAAGAAGCCGTCGACATAGTATGATACTCATCCAAAGTAGGCGGTAGACACAAGAAATTACCAACAAAACATGCAATAAAAATATTACACCAAACGTAAAAAAGAAAGAAAAATAGAAGAGCTAGTAGTAGTGGTGACAGCTAGCAGAAAGGGATTGCATGGGAGCCCTCAGTATTGCTGCTATGGAAGCGCAGCCATACCAGGTAGTAAGCGATTCGGGCGAAAAAGATGTCCCGGTGCAAGAGATGATGAAGAATCTGAAAAGAAAAAATTAGAGACAACAATAGGAGAGTAGTACAGTACTCCTCCTACTAAAGAGCATTACCATAGTCAGCCACTTTTAAAACGTAGCAAAAATTGTACTCACAGAGAGGATCGAACTCCCGACCTTGGTGTTATTAGCACCACGCTCTAACCAACTGAGCTATGCAAGCTAATGTTACTGTTGCAGCTTATGCATCTTACCACACTTCGGCAGCTGAATGGATGCACCATAAAAAAGATGTACTCACAGAGAGGATCGAACTCCCGACCTTGGTGTTATTAGCACCACGCTCTAACCTACTGAGCTATGCAAGCTATATCTCAGATCGGATCCGATGACAAGAGGAGAAAAAAAGAAATATAAAAACTCTATTCTATTATTCCAAAACAACGGAACAGTTAAAAAACTCTTGTTCAATTTATCTCATGTGGGTAAAGACTTGGGTGGGTGAAGACTTGGGTTTGGATCATGCCTCGAATGGGGAGGCACCAGACTCAACAACGGTGGCCGAGCAGGAGTCTCTTAAGCTACAAAGTAGAAGGGCCACAAGCTACCAACTAGAAGGGCCACAGAGTTCAACTCGATGAAAGTGAGAAGCAAAGCTTTAAAAATGCCGTGATACTCCAGCGCCAAAATGAAATTCTGAAAACATTTGCAGCAATTCATGTTCGTGAGCATAGATCCTGCGACAATTATGCCAGAACGGCGAAGGAAGACGTAGTCAGTTAGATTGGACTCCTCCAACAAGCATGAATCCGTGAAAACAAATCTACAGCTGCCACTAAAGAAGTGCATATTATTTATTAAGATCTCTATATTTATGTATGTACCCTGCTGTACAGAATTGAAATGTACCGAAAGACAGGTCCAGTGTGAGTCCACGGGATGTTGGTGTCACCTGGGTTAAAATATCGTATTCAGTAATCTTCGAAGACCTTGACACCCTTTATCTCATGAACGTGACAAGATCATCGAACTCCCGTCACATTTTGTAACGTTCGGGCGAATTTTTTCTTGTCACCAGGAGAAAAGAGCAACGCCTATGGAACTTCGGGCCAATCAAAATCAATGCAAACAATCGAAACAACAACCACAAATTTTGTTGAGACGTACCTTTACGTCATTAAAAGTCCAGGTGCGAGTTCTGGTTACCACTTCCACAGCCACTTCCACCAGTTGAAGATTGGCTTGCTGGTCTCCCAGCTCCCGATCGTACTCCACCTCCCCCAACACTCCCCCCACCTTCGGTATGATCCTCGGGTGGAATATGGAGCAGCGGTATATGCAGTTTTCGCCGATCGCGCTTGAGGCCATAAATGTTGGCGGGAGGGCGTTTGCTCATGGTCAGGTCTGCATAGTGACCACCACCAATGGCCGTTGCGCCTGTCACCGTCGAAACTTTTCGAATCAGCAACAGTCCGTGCAGGTGTCGAAACTCTGGTGCTGGAGGATACTGACTTCTCGCGGCAAAACCTTCTGTTTGCAAAACCACATCTGATGTTCTCTGTAGGGATCGAAGAGCCTTGGACGGATCACCATGACTGTTGTTATCAGTCGGCTTCCATGGTTGGATCGATACCAAAACCACGACAGGAAGTTGTTTCAGACGAATTTGAGTCAGCAACAATGGTAGTGCCACCGACAGGACCTGAGCCTTGAAATGATGCAAAAGTAACCGAGTAACTTTACGCACGGGTTGTTGCACTATAAGATCCTCGAGTTGTTGCAAGAGGCGCTGGTAAAGACGAAACCCACAAGCTCGCTTCGACGGACAAGATGTGATGCTAGAGCAACACTGAATAGGATTCAGATGAGCTACATCTTGCAACGACTTTAGATCATCATTACCATTTTCTTGCAGTTGCGCACTTAATCGTCCCGAGAGATCGTAGGAATGACAGTATATATCCGAACCATTCGATGACGACCTCCGGGAAGAAACTTTGTTGGCTGTTGCAAAATCGTGCCCAAGGCGTTCACGCTGTACATTTTTGCGATATTGCCAAGCAATCTTGAGTCCCTCTTCGTTCTTGTCGGCATCATCATCGTCCCCTTCTTCGCCTTCCTCCTCCTCCTCGAGTGTTTCCATCAGCATTGTGTTGGTAGACATTCCCTCTTGCTCTTGTAGTGCCTTTAGCTTCTGTTGCTTATCCCAGTGCAAATTTCTTGGTAATGTGTCCAAAAACTGAAGAATCTCTGTTTTTGTGGGTCCCAGTGGTAACGAATGATTTGAGACTAGATCGTGGGATGATATGTGAGGATTTGCCAAGAAATCATTTTCATCTGTACTGGAATCTACGATAGGTATCAGGAGATGTTGACCATTGGAAATAGCCTATAAGAGCATGATAAGAATTCATAAAGAGCAAATAGCTGTATGTAAGATTGTAATTGTCAACATCGGGTGTTGTAATGCGTGATAGGAATAAACAAATACCTAGCATACCTCGGCACACCAGTAGCGGACCAGACTCGAGGAAAGACTTTCGGTCCATCGATCTTCTTCAATCAGAATACAAGTCCCCAGTGGTTGTCCACCCCCCAAGATATTGTCCAAATCACGTAATCCCGATGACGTCAGTGTGATACCACCCGTCCAAGGTTTGGTGCCCCTCAATCCCATCATACTAATACTACTGCTGTTGCTATTGCTGCTGCTGCTGCTGCTGCTGCTGCTGCTGCCATCAGTAGTGGACGACGAGGATTCTGTCATCGTCGCCATCGATGGATTGCCGCGACGTTTAAACGTAGACGCCATCTTAAGAAATTGATTTAGGCTGATGATGTTTGTGCTATCTTTTCAAGTCTTCCCTAATGTCAAACAGGGCGAGGCGACAGTTCCATAGCATCATCATGGCTTTGAAAAAAGTGAAGCAATGGTGATGATCATTTCTCGCTCCTACTACTACTAGTAGTAGAGTACTAGATACTACTAGCTACCAGTAGTAGTAGTACTTGTACCCGTACTTGGTAGAAATCAGAAAGAGTAACAATAATAATCGAATGGACTCGAACTGTTCGGATGAAAGAGGGATGAGTGGTGGGAAGGACAGACGGAGTATCTTTGCGATCTTTTTGTGAGAGAATGAGAGAAAGATGAGACAGACCAAGCTACACTGTACGAGAAAATGCACGAACAAATAAATTACCAACATCATCAAACAAAACATTAAGCCGCTCGATAAATAAATAATTTAATGCACAACTTAAAAACCAAAACACTGCTTTAAGCAGTTCAATATAATCTTGTCATTGAGTTGAATAGAGTAAATTGATCTGAAATGTTTTTCTTTCGTCACCAACATTGCCTCTTTTCAAGCATCATGCCATTGGCGATGCTTGTATCCCAACAGGCAGCAAGGCATGTACCATTCGTAGCTGCTAGAACGCATTCACCATCCACAGCCTTTCTCGCAGTGTTACGATCGTCCACGAAAACATTTTGTACTGCCAAGAAAAATAATATTTTGTCAATGGGACATCACACAAAATACCGCCAAGGAACATGCGCTTTATTTTCCGGCATTCCTGGTTTTGATAGTTATAATAACGATGACAACAGTGGCGAAAAAGACTTGCCAAAAGGAGCCACGGGATGGAACCACAACCTACCGAGCGAATCGTCTGATTTTTGGAACATTGAACCCAACGGTAGCGGCCAAGAGAAAACCGATAGCAACAACAATAGCAATACTGGAGCCACCCCGGACAACGAGCAAGAGGAATTACGTACGGGTTGGTTGCACAATACCGAACCAACACCCCGAGCCAAAGCAATCGATCAACAAGAAAAGAAACAGTCCAACAAGGCTCGACAACGTCTTCAACTGGCTATGAAAGAACAAGAGCAAAATCATAGAATGGTATCACCACCTGCCTTTCATGCTTGTGGAGAAAATCGGTGTTTGGTAGTCACAGAACATCTATTGTCCGTTCCACTCGATCGCAAAATTCCTCGATCAACACGCATGGATCTCTTTTTTACGATTGTTGAAAAAGTCACAAATGACAACGAGGCATGGTTAAAAGGTCTCGCATCAATGAATCCTAATCAACGAGCCAAAGAGTACATTCAACGATCGGGTTTTCTTGATGCCGATAAGATGATCTTGTACCTTCAGGGAGGTCCTGGCTTTGGCTCGCCAACTCCCGTGGCCTCCTTGGGATTCTCACCAGGCTCCAGTTGGGCAGCATCTGCTCTGGATAACTACAATCGAGTTGTACTTATGGATCAACGAGGAACTGGAAGGTACGTGGAATAGAATGGCTCAGTACTGTCAGCTTTTTTCTTTTTGCGTACGCCGTCGTTGGTGCAACTAATACTTGACACATTGACTTGCTACAGATCCACGGCTATAACAAAACAAACTCTTCAGCAAAAGTTTCCTGATCTCTTTCTGCTTGATGGTTTGGATGATACGGGTGTCAAAGTATTGCAAGATTTTGATTCTTCCCATCCAGAAGAGGCTGCCAGGGTGCAAGCAGCAGTGAAAGAAACAACCGAAGACATGACACACTTCAGGGCGAACAATATTGTTTTGGACGCAGAGGACCTGAAAGATGCTCTGATGGTACCAACAGAAGAGCCTGTCACGGTACGATATTATCATTATTCTTATATAGTTGTTTCGTACCCGGTTTTGCGCCATCCTGTCTGACTCAATTGAATCTCCCCCTCCTCTCGTTACTACTCTACTTAATAAAGGAACCTAGACCGTGGGGATGCGCCTTAGGGCAGAGTTTTGGAGGATTTTGTATAATGACGTATCTCTCGCAGATTGACAATCCACCACGAATTTGTCTTTTGACTGGTGGTATTGCTCCAATGCTGACCCCTGTGTTGGATGCGTACACTGCATTGTGGGGTAGAGTAAAAGAAAGGAGTCTGCAATACTACGAAATGTATCCAGGCGATGTCGCTGTTGTAAAGACCATTGTTCAAAAACTCTTGAAAGAAGCAGCAGAACTTCCATCGGGCGGTACTCTCACAGCTCGAAGATTTCTACAACTTGGTTTAGCACTGGGTGGATCTCCTACCGCCTTTGCTAGCTTCCACGCTATGCTTTCAACAGCCATGGTGAACTCCGATGGATCCGATTCCGATTTCACTCGAGCCTTTCTAAAGTACGTGGATTCTGCACAAAACTTTGACGATCATCCGATTTATTTCTGGCTGCACGAGAGCATTTACGGTGACGGTCCACAAATGAATTCGCCCACAAACTGGGCGGCTCACAACGCATATGAGGCACTCGCGGCAAGCAACAAGGAATATGACTATAAATACACAAGTTCATCGAACGACTCCAATCTTCCTACGCTCTTTTTTGGAGAGATGGTGTTCCCGTGGATGCCCAAAGACTTTGCAGATGTTTCAGGTGTTGGTCTACAAGCCGTCGCCAATTCTCTTGCAGCCAAAACGGACTGGCCTCCCTTGTACGACGGAGACCATATGCGCAAGGTACTTGGTGACGGAACCTGCAAAGCTGCCGCCGCAGTGTACTACGACGACATGTACGTCGACTTTGATGCATGTATGAAAGTCACAGCTAGAGGTGGGCCCCTGCAAGGTTGCAAAGTTTGGGTTACCAATGAGTATCAACACTCAGGTCTTCGCGATGGAGGCAGCGAAATATTTTCCAAGCTGTACGGAATGGCCACAGGAGGGATCAGAACACCCAGCTAGCTAATGTATTAGTAGTGTGGCAATCACATTGTCTCCTTTTTATTATATACTTCTTATGTTTTTAATTCTTGTATCTATGTCATGTAGCCAGCTCGTAACGTGATAGAGAAAACTGTGCACAGTGCGTAAGCGAACCACCTGGCGACAGCTGGCAGCATACATGCTGAGCGCTCTCTGGTGCGAGTGATAGCATTGCCTCGTGGCCTTGCTGCTTGTTGTGTGGTACGACAAGTCAAGGGTGGCAATAGAGAAAGCAAGTATGATTCGTTGTCGAGAGTTTCACCTTATGTAATAGTATAGTTTGGTCGAAAGGATCCATGCAGACTGCAGGACGCAAACAGATGCAAGGTCATCCCAAATGAAAATCCATTATTATTTATTTGGTCTTTTTTGAGTCCTTGTTGACTTCAAATGTATGGTCACGAATGAATTCATTCTTGGCAAGAAGTTCTTCTTCGTTTGGTTCTTCTGGAATGAAAGGGCGAGGTTTGGCTTTTTTGTGGGAGGCCTCTTCGACGACATGAGACGCCTTTTCCATCTCTTCATTTTCATCAAAGGAATGATCCATCATAAACTCTTTGTCGCTTAATTTTGTGCTTTCCTTCTTCGTCTTTGACTTCTTCGTTTTGGTTGACAGCCAGTATCTGGTAGTGCTGTTGGCGTAGCGCGCGGATGCGGCCATTGCAAAGCTCGAACAGAGCTTGGGCACAACGGTGCTATGACTACTGGCAATGATTTGATGGATAGCAGTACGGAGCATAATAGAGAGAGTTAAATTCGCGTAAAAATTGCCTTTGGGATTTATTTTTGGAAGGATTCTTTTAAATTTTGTTTTTGTGCCCTTTTGTGCGAGAGATGAGAACGGTTCGCAGGCATCAAAGACAAACCGTGATGACATGATTGGAAGTAGAAACCTTTGCGAACTGCGAACTCCTTTTGTTGATTCATACGAATGATCCATTTTCGAGTACTACGTAGCTAGCTAACCAGCTAGCCATGAAGCCAGCCTTAGGTGCGATCCATCACTGGCTAATTATTACACAGAGCAGTCTTGTCAACTGTTTGTGACAAGCGCATCGAGAGCACAACAACAACAACATCTGCTGTTGTCGAATTTAGACACTTACTCTACTAGTAGCTAGCTAGTACCGAGTACCAGTACACTTCGGCAAAAAATAGCTTTCTCATGGCATCAAGCTAATGGAGCAAGTGATCGTCATGGCTGTAGGGCTAAAGGTTAGAGTTCGACATCATAATTTTTTTCTTTTCTTTTTTTGTAGTCGTCTACTACTAGCTAGTAGTAGAGTAGCTAGCTAGTCTACTCCGCTACGAGTAGTAGCTACTACTACTTAGACTACTACTACTAGCTAGTAGTCGAGTAGTAAAAGTAGTACTGTAGATACTACAGTAGCTACTAGTACTAGAGTAGTAGTAAGAGTACTGCAGTAGCCCACATACTAAGTATAAGTAGCTACTCGAATGCTCAAGAACACAAAACCAAACACTCCAATTCCAGGATCATCTATCTCTTCTACCAGCGGCCAGAAAGGCTCCAAGCAACACCAAACAAGAATGATTTGTCTTGCTATTGTTGGTAAAAATAACGAACCTCTTTATCTTTGTGATTACGACTCTAATAAAGAGGGTGGCGATCAAGCGAGGGACGATGCAGGTGAAGAAGATATATTTGGGTTTTCAGAGGAGTCTTCCAAGGGGGTAGAGAATAATTTAACTCTGGACAAAGAGGTATGCCTCTTATTGTCATTGAACTATTTCGTTTCGCATCTTGTCTTTCCCTGGAAATTCTACGGTGAACTGTACTAGCTTGATTTTCAACCAACGTTTGTCTCGCCTCACAATTCCTTCCTTCGTCGTGTGTGCCCTACACTCGCCACAAACTGCTACCTGTACCAATGTTCTGTCGTTTTTCACAAAACAACAACAGTTTACGATGTACGCAGCACTAGATTATTTGGAAGAAGCCTTGGGTATGCATCCCGGACTACCGAGTCGTCGGCAGACTGGATCACACTGGATCGGATATCTTTGTCCAATCGGAGATGCCAAATGCTACGGATATGCCACAGCAACCAATGTCAAAATGATTGCCCTCGTCAGCAACGTTTCGGAATCCAAACTGAAAATTATGTTCTCCGCTATACACGACCACTACGTCCGATACACCATGAATCCCTTTTCCAAGATCCAAGGAAAGGTAGTATCCAAACGATTTAGTCAAGGAGTCAAAGATGCGGTTGAAGAATACGTAAAGAGCACTACAACGATAGCCAAGTGAACACACTTCACAGGCCATTACCGATTCTAAAAAAGTACTCGAACAGATATTATGGCATACTTGAAAATGAATAATAGTGTACGTGCCAGGAAAAAAATTATTCAGAGACGGAGGTCGTCGAATCTATTGCTGAGTACGTCAAGAGTTTCATAGTCTGCGCCTTCTGAAGCCCCTTTAAGAATTCTTGCAGCCACGGCTGCGCTTCATCTTCATTAGCAGTGTCGTCAATATGAAGATCAGCACTAGTTGCGGTAACTGACTCAGTTCCATATGGTTTCAAGAAAATGCCCACAGCATCAATAGAGTCGTCGGATGTGTCCACGAGATAATCTTCCGGTGTCACATTCGGAATGTCCACAGCATCAATACTGTCAACGGCTTCATCCAAGTGCAAATCTGCAGGGGTCTCACAATTACTGCTCTCGTGGTCGTATGTTCCTTTAGTGCTACTGAAGTGTTCAGAGTCTTCCGAATCGTCACCGGAGCTGTCCACTTGGTAGCCGTTCTCGTCGACACTTGCATCCAAGTATCGGCAACCTTCTGGTTCTGTTATTTGGTCACCATCACAAGCAAATGCGTCCATTCCAACATCCCATTGATTTATGTGATGACGAGGCGATGTTGACAAATCGTAAAGGTGCTCGAGAGGGACAGCTTGGCGTTCCTGAGTATCCGATCCATCCCACTCGTCATCAGACTGGCTTTCGTAACCCTCTTCGACGGACTCTTCAATACGCTCCAACTT
>Ga0100392_1003214_pt1 | contig 15026 bp, 17 predicted proteins | sample CryGeymeta201516_FD_81548 | JGI IMG/M metagenome (GOLD analysis project Ga0100392, IMG submission 81548) | Groundwater microbial communities from Crystal Geyser aquifers in Utah, USA - Crystal Geyser metaG 2015-16 | ecosystem: Environmental > Aquatic > Deep subsurface > Groundwater | place: USA... | reverse complement strand
TTTTGCGCCGGGTTCCGCGACCCCTCGCATTTTGCCAGCCGCTTTCGTGGCCACGCCGGCTGTTCGCCGAGCGCCTTTCGCCAGCGTCGCCCCCCCAGTAGCCCGGGTTGAGGCGAAGCCGAAACCCGGGGCCCCGCACCGGTTCACCGCGGCCGCACGCAAAATCCCGGGTTACGGCCTGCGGCCTAACCCGGGCTACCACAACACGCGCAAACGGGCGCCGCTGCAAGCCGAAAACCCCCAGTAGCCCGGGTTGAGGCGAAGCCGAAACCCGGGACCCCGTACCCGTTCACCGGGAACCCGCACCCGTTCACCGCGACCCCGCACCCGTTCACCGCGACCCACGAAAAATGCGACGGTGGCAAAGCAACCTCGGACCCCGATCAATACTCCAGCTCCAGCGCGGCGCACAGGTAATCGATCAGCGGTGCGACCAGCGCGAGGCGTTCGCTGATGGCGGCGACCAGTTTCGGGGCGGCGACGGTGGCGTCATCGAGTGCGCACACCGCAGCGAAACCCATCGCTGTCGGATATTGGTGGGTTTCGCTGTGCTCTACCCATCCTACCCAACAGGATGGGCGCTGACCTGTGCATAGCGACCGGCTCATAACCCGGCCTGCAGTTGCGCGGCCCAGGCTTGCAGGGCGTCGAGCAGAGTCTGCGCGCGGCCATCGCCGGCGTGGTGTTGACGCAATTGCGCGATTTCGGCGGCATGGCTGGCAAAGGTATATTCCGACCAGCCGATGTCGGTTTGCAGGCGCTGCCGGCGGTAGTCGTCCCAGCGCGCGCGTTCGTCGGCGTCGAGGGTGTCGGGCCAGTTGCGCGCGCGATAGCGGAACAGCAATTCGCCCAGACGCGGGTCGGCGAAGGCGAAGTGCTCGTGGCCGAGGCGTTCGGGCGGGGTGGCGCGCACACGCTCGCAATGGCGGCGGTCGGCATCGGCGATGAAGCCGTCATACAACGAGGCGTCGACATCGCCCGGCGCAAAGCCTGATGACCGCGCGAACACCCGGCGCAGTGTCTCCGGCAGACCGCTGGCACGGCGGATCAGTTCGGCGTTGGCGAGGCTGCTTTGCATGTCGATGCCCAGCCGCGCGCAATCCGCGTCGCGCACAAACTCCAGCGGCACCAGCGATGGGCAACGGTTGAGGTGGATTTCCTTGAGCGCGATGCGTTGCTCGCCATCGGGCAGGTCGGCGGCGGGGGTATACAGGCGATCAGCGATGTCATCGGCATCCAGCGCCAGCAGTTGCCCCGGGTCTTGCGCCAGATCAAACGCAATGATGCGGCTATCGATGTGCGGATGGCGGGCAATCGGCAGCACCAGCGCGGCATGGCGACGGCTGGCCGGGAACCGCCCGGACACGTGCAGCAGCGGAATCTGCGCGGTGACATCGATGTGGGCGGCAGCGCTGCGCTTGTTGCGCAAGGTCAGCGCGTAATCCCACAACTTGGGCTGCGCGCGTTGCGCCAGCCGCGCCAGCCCGATCAGCGCCTGCACATCGGACAATGCATCGTGCGCGTGTTGGTGGCTGACGCCGTTGGCGGCGGCCAGATCGACCAGCTTGAAGCTGGCGAAGCCATCATCGCGGCGCGGCCATTGCAGGCCGTCCGGACGCATGGCATAGGCCAGACGCAGGTATTCGAGCAAGTCCCAGCGCGAGTTGCCGCGTGCCCATTCGCGGGCGTAGGGATCGTGGAAGTTGCGGAACAGGCCAAAACGGATGAACTCATCGTCAAAACGCAGGCTGTTGTAGCCCACCGCACAGGTGCCCGGCTGCGCCAGCAACTCATGCACGCGGCCGATAAAATCGGCTTCCGGCATGCCCTCGCGCTGCGCCTGCTGCGGGGTGATGCCGGTGATCAGGGTGGCGGCGGGCGATGGCAGCAGATCGTCGGCGGGCTGGCACCACAGCACGCACGGTTCATCGAGCGGGTTGAGCTCGGCATCGGTGCGGATCGCCGCGAACTGCACGATGCGGGTGCGGCGCGGGTCCTTGCCGAAGGTTTCGAGGTCGTACCACAGGAAGCTTTGCATCGCGTCTGCCCGGCAGTGGGTTGAGCGCCATTGTACGGTGCGCAAAGGCGCATGCCGGTGGCGCGCGATGCGTTACCATGCTTTGGCACATCGCCGGTTCGATGGTGCGTGGGGGTCGCCAGGGTGTGGTTTGGCGTGCGCGTGCGCGGTTGGTGCGCGGCCGCCTTGGCGAGGGAGGCCGGATCGATGAACGGGGTCGATGCCTTGTGGGTGGATTGCTGCCTGCGCGCGTGCCGGCATGGGCCGATGCCGGAGCTGGCGGCAAGCTGCCGCTTGGCGGTTGTGCATGGCGACGAGGAGGTGTTGTCGAGAGTCAGTGAGATTCAGCCGGCGCTGATCGTGTTTGACTTTGACTACCCCAACACCCGTGGCCTTGGTACCTTGCTCAACGTGCGCAAGGAGTACGCCAATATTCCGGTGCTGATGCTGGTTGAACCGTGTTACGACGGGGTGCTGCTGTGGGCGTTGCGCGCCCGCGTGTGGGACGTGTTGATCAAGCCGGTGACCGCGCAATCGCTGCGACTGCGGATGCACTGGTTGCGGCAGGCGGCGTCGGCCCGGGATCTGGACGGCAGCCGCGCCAACGCCATGCCGATACCGGCGGTGCCGATGGCGGCGCGTTTCGCTGCGAAGGACGTCAGACAGGCGCGCACCGCAAAGGCCTGCCGTTATGTCGAGGCGCATCTGCACGAGAAACTGTGCGAAGCGGAAGTGGCGCGTTGCTGTGGCTTGAGCCGCAGCGAGTTCAGTCGCGTGTTTCATGAGGAAAATGGCATGACCTTTCGCCAATACCTGCTGTCCGCGCGCATGCATCGGGCGACGGACATGCTCACACGCACCGACGCACCAATCACCGAAATCGCGTTTTGCGCCGGGTTCCGCGACCCCTCGCATTTTGCCAGCCGCTTCCGTGGCCACGCCGGCTGTTCGCCGAGCGCCTTTCGCCAGCGTCGCCCCCCCAGTAGCCCGGGTTGAGGCGAAGCCGAAACGCGGGGCCCCGCACCGGTTCACCGCGGTCGCACGCAAAATCCCGGGTTACGGCCTGCGGCCTAACCCGGGCTACCACAACACGCGCAAACGGGCGCCGCTGCCAGCCAAAAACCCCCAGTAGCCCGGGTTGAGGCGACGCCGAAACCCGGGACCCCGTACCGGTTCACCGCGAGCACACAGGTTGAGGCGAAGCCGAAACCCGGGACCCCGCACCGGTTCACCGCGAGCACACAGGTTGAGGCGACGCCGAAACCCGGGACCCCGCACCCGTTCAACCGCAATCTGGCCGATTCGGGTTCGATCCTGATCGGTGCCGGTGCGCCGCCGCCGGGTAGCCATGGCCGCAACCATGGCCCGGATCGCTCGCGTCTGGATTTCTCCAACTTCGGTTCATCGATCGACGCCCAAGGCTGGGGCCGCGAAGTCACCACCTGCGGTTATGGCGATTTGCAGGGCGGCGCCAACGAGGATCTGTGGTACACCGATCAGTTCAGCGGCACGTCGAGCGCTTCGCCGATCGTGGTCGGTGCAGTCGCCTGCGTGCAGGGCGCCCTGCGTGCCCGCCAGCGCCCGCTGCTGAGCCCGGCCCGTGCCCGTGCGTTGTTGCGCGCCACCGGTTCGCCGCAAACCGATGCGCCGGGCCGTCCGCGTGCGCAGCGGATCGGCAATCGGCCGAACCTGCGCCAGTTGATCGCGTCGGCGCTGCAACAACGTGAATGGCTCGGCGTGCAGTTCACCGGCACGTTGCCAGCCAACGCCACCCGCCGCTGGTTTACCCACAGTTGGCCGGAGCACCTGCATGTGCTGTGGAACGTGGTGCCGCTGTCGCCACGGGCCGGTGCGCCGCAGATCGACTTCAATGTGCGGGTCGAACGCGCGTCGGATCGTTTCATCACCTACTGGATCGACATCAGCAACCTCACCAACGCGGAAGTGCAGATTGAAGCGCGCTACGCAGTGTTGGGTTGGTAGTCGGAGGAGCAGACATGAAAATCATCATTGAAACCAGTGAATCGGAGCGCGTGGCGCTGCAGCCGCAAGAGCCGAACCTGCTGCGTCAGGCAGCGTCAGGCAGCATCGCCGACCTCGTTGCCGTGGATGCCGGCCCGCCGAGCGAATCCTTGCTGCAATCGCTTGGCGGCCGTTCCGACGCGCAGGCAGTGGCGATGGATGGCGCCGGCGAGGAAGGCTACCAGTCGATGGTCATGGCGGGCACTGATGCGTCGTTCTCGCGGCATTGACCACGGTGGTTGAGTGATCGGGGACGCCGGGCCCAGACAGGGGTGGGCCCGGCGAGTTTTTGCGTGCTCGCCGTTGCCATGCCCACGCGGCGGCGCGAGCGTGTGCTTATGGCTGGGTAGCGTGCTGCGACATTTGCTGCCAGCGATTGATGACCTGGCAAAACAACTGCGCGGTGCGTTCGGTGTCGTAAACCGCTGAATGTGCCTCGCTGTCGTTCCACGCCAGGCCAGCAGCGATCACCGCTTTGCTCAGCACCGTCTGGCCAAAGGCCATGCCGGCCAGCGACACCGTATCGAACGTGCTGAATGGGTGAAACGGGTTGCGTTTGTAGCCGCTGCGGCGCACGGCGGCATTGACAAAGCCCAGATCGAATGCCGCATTGTGGCCAACCAGGATGGCGCGTTGGCAACCGTGCCGGCGTGCGGCGGCGCGGATCGGCACAAAGATGCGATCCAGTGCCGCGCGTTCGTCCACCGCCGCGCGAAACGGGTGGTCGACCACGATGCCGGTTACTTCCAGCGAGCGCGGGTCGATCTCGGAGCCGGGAAAGGGTACGACATGGGTCGAGATCAACTCGCCTGGATGCAGGTAGCCTTGCGCGTCGACTTCGATCAGTTGTGCGGCAATTTCCAGCAGTGCGTGGCGTTCACATTCAAATCCGCCAGTCTCGACATCGACCACCACCGGTAAATACCCGCGGAAGCGATTGCCGAGCCGGCCGGTGGGGGTAGGCGCGTCCATGCGCCACAGGATAGCAGTCAGCGGCCGGCGCCGACTGTCAAATACGCACGACGCGCGCGGCAACCGCCAGCACCACGCCGAGGCCGGCCAGCGCCAAGCCGAGGGTTGGCAGCAGCATGGCGATCGGCAGACCCAATCCCAGCAGGGCAATGCCCCACGCCAGCAGGTCGCTGCGATTGCCGGCGTGGCCGGCACCGGCGGCTCGCACCAGCAGGGCGTCGATGCTGAGTTTGCCCGGGCCGTTCAGGATCAGCGGCAGCAACATGATCATGAACAACAATGGCAGCTTGAAGTTGCCGAAATCGCCCTTGGCGGTGATGGCGTAGCCTTGCCACAGTTCACCCAGGCCATGCCACGCGTTGGGCCAGTGCACGGCGGCGGTGGCGACCACGGTGACGATGAACAGCGAGAAGGCGGTAAAGCGGGTAAACAGGCCCAGCAGCAGCAGCACCGCGAAAATCAGCTCGCTCCAGGTTGCCAGAAACCAGTTGGCATCGACCGGGATCAGGTTGAAGGGCCACGGAAACCCGACTTGCCAACTGGCCCACGGCACATCGGCAAACCAGTTCTGGCCGTTGAGTTTTTCCATGCCCGATTCCCAGAACTCCCAGGCGAGGATCGCACGCAAGCCCAGCGGCGCGAGCCATTCGCCGACTCCGTTCAGGCGTTCACGCACGCTCTGTGCGAGCTCTATCACTGTCGCTTTCATCGTCACTCCTTGGCTTGCGGGCGGGTGCCCAGAATTGCGCCGCCACTGTGTAGTTGCGACAACATGTGTAAACCTTGTTCGGTAAAGGCGGCCGCGTCCGGGGCACCGGCTTCCAGCGCCAGTGCGGCCAGATGTTGGCGCCCGCTTTGCTCGGGGAACTCGCCCAGCCGTTGCAGCAGACGGAACGTCAGTGCGTTGATCTGGCTGAAGTGTACCCGTTGATCGCTGCCGCGACGCACCAACAGGAAGGTGGGCTGCGCGGGCGGCTGCGCGGGCAGGTGGCCTGGGCCCAACTGGTGCACCGGCCACACGTACGCCAGCGCCCACGCCAACGGCGATGGCACCGGAATGCCGGTGCCCAGATCGCCCTCCGGATCATGCGCCAGGTCGGCGATGCGGACATCCTCGATTTCCAGTGCCAGCTCGACCCATTCGTAATGCGCCAGCTCAAGCAGCCACGGCGGATCGCCGGCAGCCGCCTGCTGGCGGGTTTCCAGAAAGCGCAGGAACTCGCGGCCAATCTCGGGGAACAACGGAGTCTTGCTGCGGTGATCGCGCAAAAAGGCGCGGATCAGGGTGTGCCACTGGGTATCGTCGAGGATGCGGCGGATGACCGGAAAGTTGTTGGCCAGCAGGTCTTCGAGGTTGTTGTAAAACAGTTCGCGATAAATCTGCAGGCGGCGATCCTCAATACCCGGCGGTGGCGGATTGTGTTCGGGGTCGCGGATATGCCGGCTCAGGCGGAATTGCTGATCGTGCAGCGACGATGACTCAACCATGTGCGTGTTGCGCCATGGTGGTGGCGCAACGCGCCTGCGCGGCACGAATCTGCGCCAACTCGCCCAGCAGTTGAGCAAATGGCGGGAAGTTGAAATCGCGCTCCAGCAAGGTCGGTCGGACGCCGTAATGCTGGTAGGCTTGGTCGAGCAGAGCCCATACCGCGTCCTTGACGCTGGCGCCGTGGGTATCGACTTTCAGATCGGGCGCCTCGTCGTAATGGCCGGCGATGTGGATGTAGGAAATGCGCTCACCCGGCACGTTCGCGAGGAACGCGCTGGCGTCGTAACCGTGGTTGATGCTGTTGACGTAGATGTTGTTGACGTCGAGCAGCAGATCGCAATCGGCTTCGGCGAGAACGGCATTGATGAAGTCGATTTCGGCCATCGCCTGATAGGGCGCTGCGTAATACGAAACGTTTTCCACCGCGATGCGCCGGCCGAGGATGTCCTGGGTCTGGCGGATACGGGCAGATACGTTTTTCACCGCTTCTTCGGTGAACGGGATCGGCATCAGGTCGTACAACTGGCCGTCGTCGCTGCAATAACTCAGGTGCTCGCTGTAGATCGGCACCCGGTGCTGGTCGAGAAACCGGCGCAGGCGAACGAGAAAGGTCTCGTCCAGCGCCTCGGTGCCGCCCAGTGACAGCGACAGACCGTGGCAGATGAGGGGGGTTTTGCTGCTGAGCTCGGTCAGCGCATCGCCGAGGCGACCGCCAACGCCAAGCCAGTTTTCCGGCGCGCATTCGAGGAAATCGAAGTCCCCCGGAGCGGCCGACCGCAGCGGGCCCAGAAGGGCCCGCCGCAAGCCGAGACCGGCTGCGTTTTCAGGCAGGGATTGAATGCCCATGTGAGAACTCACCGGTCACGTGTGCGCAGCTTACTTGTTGCCGCCGCACTTGCCTTCGCCGCACTTGCCTTCCTTGCCCTTGTCGGCGCTGTCGGCTTCAGCAGCGGCCTTGTCGGCGCCGCACTTGCCTTCGCCGCACTTGCCTTCGGCCTTGGCGGCCTTGCCGGCATCCTCGCCGGCCGCGGCGGCCTTGTCTGCGGCAGCCTTGTCGGCACCGCACTTGCCTTCACCGCACTTGCCTTCGGCCTTTTCGGCCTTGGCCGCGTCGTCGCCAGCGGCGGACATGTAGCCGTGCGACAGATCGCTCATCGCAAACGCCGACTGCGACAGGGCGAAGGTGCTCAGGAATGCAGCGCTGATGGCCAGGGAAACGGGTTTGATCGACTTCATGGGTTTTCTCTCCTCGTCAGAAACAAGCGGGCGGTAGTGCCCGCGCTCATGTTACGACCACCAGATTGCAATGAAGTTCCGTGGTCGCACGTTTGTCGACAACCGCCGATGGGCGGTCAGTCCAGGTATTCACGCGCCAGGACTCGCGCCCGATGCAGGCGCGCTTTCACTGCTTCGCGGGTAAGGCCCAGTTGTTCGGCCAGTTCGGCAATGGTCAATCCTTCCATGTCACGCAGCAAGAGTATCTGGCGATAGTGAACAGGAAGCGATTCCAGACAATACGACAAATCGCGCACCAAGTCCGGCCGCGCCGGCGCGGGCTGCGGCAATATCTCCAGTGGTATCGCCTCGCCGGCAAGGTGACGCATGCCGCGTTTCATGCGGTTGCATTCGCGCTTGACGATACGAAACAGCCACGAGTTGAATGCCTCGACCGCGCGCAGGCGGGTGATGTGATGCGAGGCCGAGAGCAGCGATTCTTGCACCGCATCTTCGATATCGTTGACGATGCAGTGATGTTCGGCATAGCGGCGCAGGTCGCGCCGGGAACTGGCAAGCACGCGCTCCAGCGCTTCGCGATCGCCGTCGCGTGCGGCCAGGATATCCGGGTTGAGCACAGCCGCTTGCATGGATTGAACCTCGTCTTGCGCCAGCCATCGCGGGCCAGCACGTACTGGCCACGCGCTGTGTTTTGCGCTCACCCACCAAGAGCGGTACAGGGGCGCAGACGGTGCGCCGTGGTGGCTGCTGTATTCAGAACCCGTTCAGCTTTGCGGTCGTCGCGGGAGGCAATGGCCAGCGACGAGTGTGCCTTAACAGAGCTTCGCTTTTTTTCTGTGCGCAACAGCGTTGCCTGCCGGTGCGAACCAGTGCTTCGGTGGGAGCCGGCCTGCCGGCGAACAATGCCGCGACAAGCTTCGCGCGCAGGCGCGCTTCCACGAAAGCGGTGAACGTCCCCTGTGGTGCACCCTGTGCGCGACCATGCCCCGTTCAGAACGTGACCGAGATATCGGTTTGCAGCAGGTCCTGCTTGGTGCCCAGCGACTTGCGCTCGTTGTGATAGTAATCGAGACCCACGGTGACGTTTTTGTGAATCTTGTATTGCACCTCCAATTCGTGCGAGCGCATGTCGGTTGCGCCGCCGAAGCGGTCGGAATCGGGGAAGATGTCCGGGAAGCCGTTGGCGTCGAGATTGGCGTAGATGTATTTGAATCCCAGCGCGCCCTTGCCCAGCTTCGCGCCGAGCGAATACCCTTTGTCCTGGCGGCTGTTGGTGTCGGTGTTGTTGATGACATTGCCAAACACGCTGCCGGCCCAGTCGCCGCCGAACAGGTGCTTGCTGCCCAGCTCGGCATCGAAGGCGACGGCATCAAAGCGGTAGTCGGTGTTGCTGCCCGCGGAGAATGTGCCGATGTTGCCACCCCTGAGGCCGCCGCTGACGCCCGGACGGATATTGCTGAAGTTGTAGTAGGTGGCTGCCACGGTGGCGAACAGGTTATCGGCTCCGACCTTCTGACCGATCTGGCCGTACCGGATGTAGGGGTCGTTGCTGGTGGTGCCGAACTCGCCCAATACCCATACCCCGGCGTTGACGAACGTCGTGCCGAGCCCGGAATTGATGGCGTAATCCAGCGACAGCCCCTCCGGCGTGACATCGCTGTCCCACAACACGTCGTTGGTCATCCACAGGTAATCGCCAACCCTGAACTTGCCGGCGATGGCCTTGAGGTTGCCGGCCGCAAGCGGTGCGGAAACCTGCGTGTAGGCGTAGTGCAGGCTGATGTTCTTGCTGCTGAAGGCATCGGAAAAGGTCTGGTTGCTCGCGCGCGGGTCGGCGCTGCCACTGGCGAGGCCGGCACCGACCTCGATCTGTTCGGCCGGGTTGGCGATGATGCCGAGGCGATAACGCAAGCGTGCGCGCGAGCGGTCTTGCTGGCCATCGTTGGCGATGCGCTCGTAGCGGTTGCGCATGTCGCCAGTGAGCTTGATCTTGCCGGCCCACGCCATCGCGTCCACTTTGTCGGTGACGGCGGCCACTGCCGTGCTGTCCGCTGCGGCTTTGCTGCTATCGCCGGCGGCGGCCTGCACCAGCGCCTGATATTCCGATTCGGTCAGGGTGCCCTTGTCGCGCAGTATCTTCAGCAATTCGGCCAATGCGCTGTTGTCGGCGCAAACCGCGGGGAATGCCAATGCGGCGCCAAGACACAGGGCCACGCAACGAATCAGCGATGAACGCACTTGCGGTTTCACAATGCTGCTCCTCATGGCGAAATGCGGCGCCGGATGACGCCCGCTCGGCATGGCACAGTCCGATGTCAGGCCGGCAACACCACCCTAAACGTTACAAGTGCGCGACAAATACGTGAATAGTTTATGTCAAAAAGATGACAGCCATCAGGCGTCCACTGCTGCCTTGTTGGGGAAACGGCACAAATCGCGGAGGACGCACTGCCCACAGCGCGGTTTACGCGCGGTGCAGGTATATCGCCCGTGCAGGATCAGCCAGTGATGAGCCTGTTGGCGGTATGGCGCCGGAACGCGCTTGATCAACGCATCCTCGACCACGCGCACGGTCTTGCCTGGCGCCAGCCCGGTGCGGTTGGCGACGCGAAAGATGTGCGTGTCCACCGCGATGGTGGGTACGCCGAAGGCGGTGTTAAGCACCACGTTCGCGGTTTTGCGGCCAACCCCGGGCAGCGCTTGCAGGGCGTCACGATCGCACGGTACTTCGCCCGCATGGTGCGCGAGCAACTGCTGGCAGGCGGCAATCACGTGCCGTGCCTTGGCGTTGAACAGGCCGATGTGGGCAATGTACGGCTTCAGCCCGGCCTCGCCCAAAGCGAGGATCGCCGCTGGCGTGTTGGCGACCGGGTACAGCCGGCGGGTGGCCTTGTTGACGCTGACATCAGTGGCTTGCGCCGACAGCATCACCGCGATCAGCAGCTCGAATGGCGTGCGGTATTCCAGTTCGGTGCGCGGCGTGGGGTTGATCTCGGCCAGGCGGGCAAACAGGGCATTGCGCTGCGCGAGGGTCATGTTGTGGCAGCGACCGCAGTGGCTGACGCCGGCGTGGCAACGCTGGTGCTACGCCGCTGGCGGCGATTGCGCAGCGCAATCAGCAGCGCCAGCACGATGAATGCGCCGGGCGGCAGAATTGCCGGCAGAAAGCCGTGATAACCCGCGAGCACGGTGACGTGCAGCCACGGCAAGCCCAGCATGCTGTCGCTGCCGGCGAACACGGCGCCGGTGCCGACCAGCTCACGCACCATGCCGATCAGCAACAGCACCCACAAAAAACCGAGGCCAAAGGCAAAGCCGTCGAGTGCCGCGCGTGCCGGGTCGTGGCGTGCAGCGAACGCCTCGGCGCGGCCCATGATGGCGCAGTTGGTGACGATCAATGGCACGAACAGACCCAGCACCTGATACAGCTCGGGCAGCCAGGCGCGCAGCGACAGTTCGATGGCGGTCACCACTGCGGCGATGATGGTGACGAATGCCGGGATGCGCACATCGCGTCGGCTCAGGCGGCGCAGGCCGGCGACCACGGTGTTGGTGAGCGTCAGCGCCAGCAGTGAAGCCAGCCCGAGGCCGAGGGCATTGACCGCATTGTTGCTCACCGCCAGCAACGGGCACAGGCCAAGCAACTGCACCAGCCCGGTGTTGCCGGAAACCAGGCCGTATTCGAGGATCGATTTGGCGCTTGGATTGCTCATCGCAATGATCGACTCACGGTGTTGGCGCTTCGGGGGCATCGGTGAATCGCAACGCGGCGCCGGCCGGTTCAGCATAAAGCGCGGCGCCACGGCGCTCAAGCAATTGCAGCACGCGCCGGGTCGCGGCAACGACTGCGCGCGGGGTGATCGTGGCACCGGCAAATTGATCGAAGTCGCCGCCGTCCTTGCGCACCTTCCAGCGTGCTGGCGGCGGTTGTTGGAGCCCTTTCCCAGCGAAGCGACTGATCCAGTCGCTGCGCCGCATTTCGATGGCGTCGCCGAGGCCTGGGGTTTCACTGTGGCGGGTGACGCGCACGGCACCGATATGGCCCGATGTATCAACGCTGATCAGCAGTTCGATCGACCCGGCATAACCATCCGCTGCCACCGCCTCGATCGCCAGCATCGTCGGCTCGCCGGCGCGGCGCGCGCGCCACACCGTCATCGGCGCATCACTGCCAAGCCAGCCGGGTGCGAGCACCGTAATCTGGTCAGCGAGCGGATCGTTGTCGTAGCGATCCGGCGGCAGCACCAGTGCCAGTGCCTGCAAACGCGCCTGCTGCTCGGCATCGCTGATCGCCTGGCGGGTAAGCGCATACACGCCGGCCAGCAGGGTCGCTGCGAACAGCGCGGTGAGCGCCAGCAGGCCGGCGCCGGAAAGGGTTTGCCGCAGCGTCATCCGTGCCGTGCCTCGCCATAAATGCGCGGCCGCGAATGCATGTCCAGCCACGGCGCCACGCAGTTCATCAGCAACACGGCAAATGCCAGGCCATCCGGAAAGCTGCTCCAGCGCCGCAGCACCAGCGTCAACAGGCCACAGCCGATACCAAACAGCCAGCGGCCGCGCGGCGTGGTACAGCCGGACACCGGGTCGGTGGCGATAAAGAACGCACCGAGCACCATTGCGCCAGAAAAGATGTGTTGCAACGGGAACGGGTGTACGTCTGGGTCGCTCATCCAGAACGGCACCGTCAGCACGATAACGGTGCCGAGCATCGCCACCGGCACTTGCCACGGGATGATCCGTTTGTACAGCAAAAACAGCCCACCCAGCGCATAGAAATTGGCAATCCACTCCCAGCCATGGCCGCCGAAATCACCAAACATCGGGTTGCCGCGAATCTCGGACAGGGTGCGCCCGGCGTTGGCCAGGCGGCGGATGCTGTCCAGCGGTGTCGGCTGTGCCAGCGCATCCCACTGCCAGGTTGCCGGAAGGCTGCCGTTGAACACCGTCAGCACGCTGTCGGCCAGGCCCGGTGTCGCGATGCCAAGGCCAGCCGGGGCCAGCCAGCGGGTCATCTCCAGAGGAAAACCGATCAACACCACGGCCACACCGACCATTGCCGGATTGAACAGATTGAAGCCAAGGCCGCCATACAAATGCTTGGCAAACACGATCGCCGCGATCATGCCCACCGCTGCCAGCCACCACGGCGCCAGCGGCGGCACGCTCAGCGCGAACAGTACCGCCGTCAGCGGCGCGCTCAGATCGCTCAGGAATGGCCGCAGCGGGCGTTCGCGCAGGCGCAACATGACAGCTTCCAGAAGCAATGCAAACGCACTTGCCAGCGCAATCTGCAGCAACACCCCGGGGCCGAAGAACCAGACATGGGCGGTGATACCGGGCACCAGCGCCAGCAGCACCAGCGCCATCACGCGCTGCACCGAGTTGTGCGCTGGCAGATGCGGCGCCGGTGCGGTAATGAATTGCCTCATGGTTGCGCTCATGGTAAATCCGTGCCTCGTGCCTCACGGCGCGCCTTGGCGCGGGCAATCGCGGCGTCGACGGCAGCGTTGCTGGTCAGCGCGTCTTGCTGCGTCGTGTGCCGCTGTTCGCGCTCGCGTTGCTGTTCGGTCAGACGTTGCTGGCGTTGTTGATGGCGAAGGCGGGCGGCATCGGCGCGTTCGGCCTCGCGTTCGCGCACGCGCAGTTCGCTCTTGCCGTAGCGAAAATGCTGGGTCAATGGAATCTGGCTGGGGCAAACCAGGTCGCAGCAGCCGCATTCGATGCAGTCGAAAATGCCTTGCTGTTGCGCGCGCGGCCATTGTTCGCCGCGCACCTCGCCGAGCAGCAGTTGCGGCAGCAGATATGCCGGGCAAACGCGCGCGCAGTCGCCGCAGCGGATGCAGGGCAACTCACGCGTGGGGTCACGCAACTGGCCATCGGCCAGCACCAGAATGCAATTGCTGATCTTGCTGATCGGGTAGTCGTCGTTGGCCACGGCAACGCCCATCATCGGGCCGCCGATGATCAGGCGCGCCGCGGCTTGTGTGTAGCCGCCCGCTTGCGCAATCAGGTGCGAAATCGGCGTGCCGACGGCGACATCCCAATTGCCGGCACGCTGCACACCGGGGCCGGTGACGCTGACGATACGCCGCGTGCAGGCCTCGCCATGCGCCACCGCACGCCACAGCGCGCGTGCGGTGGCGACGTTGTGCACCACCACCCCGATATCGCGCGGCAGGCCGCCGCGGGGTACCTCGTTGCCGGTCAACACCCGGATCAACTGGCGTTCGCCGCCAGCCGGGTAAATCGTGGGTACCGCGATCAGTTCGATTTCGCCGTCGCCGCACTCCGCGATCGCTTGTGCGCACGCCGCCAGCGCCTCGGGCATCGCGGTTTCCAGCGCCAACAGCACGCGCCCGGCGCCGGTTGCGCGACGCATCACCCGCCCACCCATCACCACCTCGTTTGCGTAGTCACGCATCAGGCGATCATCGCAGGCGATGTACGGTTCGCATTCGGCACCGTTCAGGATCACGGTATCGCGCGCCACCAGCAACTTTTGCGCGCTGGGAAATCCGGCGCCGCCCATGCCGACGATGCCGCAGGCATGCGCACGCGCGATGAGTTGTGCGGCGTCGGCGTGCGGCCAATCAAGCACCGGCAGCGGGGTAACCGCACGCTGCGGGCTATCCACGGCGATGCGCACATGCGGCGCGCTGAGCCCGGTCGGATAAGCCAGTGGACCATCGGCGATGGCCAGCACCGTGCCGCTGGCGGGTGAATGCACGTGGGCGCTGCGACCGCTGTCGGCGGTGCCGAGCAGTTGCCCCGCCAGCACCTGCTCGCCAATGGCGACGGCGGGCTGCGCGCTCAGCCCGCTGTGCTGGAGCAGCGGCACGTTCAGTTCGGCGGGCAGCGGACAGTGCGCGATCGGCTGCTCCGCACTGTCGGCTTTGTGTTGGGGCAGCGACAGGCCGCCGTGGAAATGATGCAGGCGCACGTGATCGGGGCTCCGGGTGTAGCGATGGCTGCGGCGCAGTGGCCGATTGTACGCGTTGCGTGTGCCGCGCTGGGTGCGTCCCGGCCTGCGGCCTCAACCCGGGCGACCACGACCGCGAGATTTTGTAGCCCGGGTTAGCGTTTACGCGTAACCCGGGGCCACCGGAATCATCCAAGGTATCGGCGCAGCCCCGGGTTTCGGCCTGCGGCCTTAACCCGGGCGACCACGCCCGCGAGATTTTGTAGCCCGGGTTAGCGTTTACGCGTAACCCGGGGCCACCGGAATCATCCAAGGCATCGACGCAGCCCCGGGTTTCGGCCTGCGGCCTCAACCCGGGCGACCACGCCCGC
>Ga0100392_1003184_pt1 | contig 15076 bp, 17 predicted proteins | sample CryGeymeta201516_FD_81548 | JGI IMG/M metagenome (GOLD analysis project Ga0100392, IMG submission 81548) | Groundwater microbial communities from Crystal Geyser aquifers in Utah, USA - Crystal Geyser metaG 2015-16 | ecosystem: Environmental > Aquatic > Deep subsurface > Groundwater | place: USA... | reverse complement strand
CAAATTTCTCAAAATAAAAATACTCTTTTAAGAAGTATTTAAAAATATAAGTTTTATACTCTATTCGTTGAACTATGGGGGCAAAGTTTTTAGCGTATAAATTCACTCTAAATTGAAAAAAGCGATTTGTCAATTAAAAAATAAAATCCCTTAATGTTTAATATCAAGGAACCTCTAAAACTGTAAAAATCTCTTAAGATTAAAACTCGGGGGATTTTTTAGTCCGGAGTGCTCCGGAAAAAATCGAGGTATTGCCCGAAATCAACAGCCTTAAAAACTTCTTCCCTCCTCTGCCATTCCTCCAGAACATCATTGAAAAGCTCTTCGTTTAATCCTAAGGTTTGAATTTGAAATTCCAAATCTTTCTTCTGAAGATAATATTTAGAAAATAAAATACTCGATAGGATTAAACTTAGAATTAAAAGACAAAAGAGGGTTATAAAAAAGTGTTTGACCAAAAAGTTGGGAATGTTTGAAAAGAATCCTTTGAGCTCTTTAATTTTATTTTTTTCAGAAACCATTTTTTTATAAATTCATCTAAGTTTCCTCTAACGTATATAGACTTTTAAATCAAGAAAGAAGGAAACGTCTCCAAGGGAAAAACTTTTTAGTTGTTCCGACTGGAATTCTTTTTCCGAAATCCTTCGAATTTCCAATCTTTCAATTTCAAATAACCAAGGACTGGCCTGAATTTTTTCCAAAAATGCCCAACATTTTGGAAAAGAACCAGTAAGTAAGACTTGAAATCCCATACTTTCCCAGGGATCTGTTTCTTGAGGGATAATAGAAATAGGAGAAATTTTAATTGAGAGATTAAGTTTTTGACTTTCCTCTTCTAAAAATTGAATAAAGTCAACTGGAACCTCCGGGTCAACCAATAGTTTATCAAGTTTTTCTAAATTTGACTGATAGAAAACAGAGTCTTTTTCAAAATCTTCAAATTCTTGAAATTGCCTTTGCAATAAAACTAATGCCTTTCTTTGCAAAACATAATCTTGAGAATTTCTTTTGATATCTTCTACTAAAGAAGTAATTACGAGAAGGATTAAAACAAAAGATATCAGAATAAAAATGATAGAAACAGAGAAAATTTTTCTTTTGAGAATAATCATTTGATCTTAAATGTTAATTGAAAATCGACATCGCTTAACTCTAACCAACTTGTCAGGGAGACATTAACCTCTTTAAATTTGTCATCCTCTCTAAGGGCTTTCTGAAATAAAAATAAGTCCTCCCGACTTGGAGCATAGCCCCAGATAGTTATCTTAAATAAGTAATCTGACGGTTCTTCTGAAGCTCCAGGTTTTTGAATGAAAAATCGGGTAAAATAGATGGTGGGAGGAACAAGTCCGGAAAGCTCTTCGGAAATAGGAGTAATTGAAACTTGGTTCTTATAAAAATTTCTAACTTTTACTAATTTTTGATTAATTTCTTTAACTATCTGCTTAAAATCTTGGAATTGAGAGAATGATTTAAGCTCTTTTTCTTTTTCAAAAAGAAGGTCTTTCTGGAAATTAATCTGGGAAACGAGATAAATTTTGAAAAGATATAAAAACAGGATTAAAGAAATAAGAAAAATTAAACAAAGGACTCCTAAGACTAAAATTATCTTCCTCTTTTCTTCAAAACCTAACTCCTTTTTTTCTTTTTCTGGTAATAAATTAATCATTTAATTATTAATTATTAATCACTGATAACTCTCAGGGCTAAGCCTAAAGCAGAAGTGTAAGCCAAAGACTTTTCAAATGACAACTCTGGCACTTCCTCAACCATTTCTTTTAAAATATTCACCCAGGGATTACCGAGTTCTACTTTAACCTTAAGAGTCGAAGATAAAAAGCCAACTAACCCTTTAAGATTTGCTCCTCCCCCACAAAGCAAAATTTTTTCTAATTTTTCCCCATTGGTTAAAATTTGATTTTGGGGAGCGTGAGAAAGGTAATATTTCAAATAAATTTTTATTTGTTCAGTCAGGTCTGTCAAAGGGGGAATTATTGCTTCAAAAATTTCCTTTTTCCCCTCCAGTCCTTCCTCCCGTTTTAGTTTTTCAGCTTTTTCAATACTAACTTCTAAATTTTTAGAAATACTTTCAGTCAAGATCTGAGAAGAAATAGGAATAGTAGAGGTAAATCTTAAACTTTTTCCAGAAAAAATAATAAAGCTGGTCCTGGTTTCTCCAAAATCGATTATCAAGAGAGGTCTGGTTAAAGTGTTTTTTTTAATCAAAGCTCTGACAATAGCCAAAGATTCAATTTCCAAGGCCAGGGGTCTCAATCCTGCTTGTTCTAAAGCTTTAAAATAAGGGTTAACTATCTCTTTAGGGGTAGCAGCGATTAAAATCTCCTGGTATTTTTTTTGTTTGGAAATCGGTTGAATTTTTTCGAAATCAAAATAGACCTCATCTAATTTAAGGGGAATATGATTTTCCGCTTCGAATTTAACTGCATTTTCAATTTCTTCTTGTTTCATAATCGGGATTTGTAAAATATCTAGAAATGATTTTTCTTCGGGCAAAGAAGAAACTACATATTTAGTTTTTATCCTTTTACCCTTAACTTGCTTTAGGCTTTTTTTAATAATCTCGGCAAGATTTTCTACCTTTTTTATTTCACCTCCCTCAATAATTCCGGGGGGAACTCTTGTCTCTCCAAAAGAACTTAATCTCAAACCTCCTCCAGTTTTCTCAAGTTTTATTATCTTTAAAGAGAGGTCAGAAATATCAAGTCCAAAAGCATTCGGTTTTTGGGGAAGGATATTAAACATATTTTAATTTAATCTATATTTCAATTATATCATAATTATTCGATTTCCCGCCAACTTGTCACCTGCCAAGAACCGCCAGGTCCAGAAGAAAAAGAACTATCTTGAAGACCCAGTTCATAGATAACATGAGCTTTGTTTTGGAGTCTTAATCCCCAGCCAGAGACTTGCCTCAATTTTATGCTATCTTGGAGCTGAATTCTTCCTTGAGAAGTATAAATAATATCCAATTCGGGACTGTTTTGAACAACAATAGCCGGATCCCCAAAAAGAGTAGAGAGTAACATTAGATAACTCCCGACTTCGCCTGAACCAGAAATTTTTGGTGTATCTTGAACAGTGATTTTTGAATCAGTAATGATAACCCCGCTCAAGCTTCCGTAGCTATTTTTATCCAAAAAGACCTGAGCTGAATTTTGAATTACAATTTCACCAGTTACCCAGACGGTTCCCGTTACTGTCAACTTTGCTGTATCTTGAACCGTTAATTTCCCTTCTATTTTTTGGGGCCCCAAAGATACCTTTTGTTTCCCGGAAAGAGTATAATCTCCAATTGTTCCCCCGGATTTAGCCTCTTCCTTCCATTGATCAATTTGAGATTGAGAAATTGGTAAAGAGGTGGTAGTAATTTCTTCAGTTAATTCTTCAATAACCGGGGCAGTGCAATTGGTGCTGGTTGAGCAGGTTAAGGTGCTAGAAACATTAGAGTTTTGACAAATATCAACATAAGCATCTTCTCCAATAGTTGCTCCCTCAAGATGATTTCCCGTTTTGGCCACTTTAACCGTGCCGGTGATTTCGGTATTGGCAGTAGCCACAATTGAACCATTGGAAAAAACATTGCCTTCAATTTTGGCTGTATCTTGCATTTGAATTCCTCCATCTCCTACCTGGGCGCCGTAATAAAAAGAGATTTTTTCGGAAGTAATTTCATAAACTACAGAAATTTTTCTGATTCGATTCAAAACATTTCCTTCTGAAATAATTGTTCTAGAGCCTCCAACTATATCTGAGATGGTTATAGCAGTAGAACCATCTCCTACATTCAAAGTATAGGGGCTGGACCATTTCATATTTTTTCCTAGTCTTAACAAAGCATCTTCAATACCGGACTCAGCCGCCCAATAGGACTGAGTAGATTTGAGAATGTTGGCTGAAATTTTATGCTGACCCATAATTAAAACAGCCATGCTTATTCCAATACTTGTCATTGTCACTAAAATTAAAACAGCCATTAGAAGAGTAACAAAGCCCTTTTCTCCATTAAAATTATAAATTTTTAGATTCTTTTTAGACTCCATAATTACCTTATTGATATTTCTTCCTTAATAGGCCCTTAAAGAAACAGTAGATGTTGCTTCGATGTGAACTTGATATTCTGGTTTCTCAAAAGGATTTTTATAAACCAGCTTTAAATTAATCTGGACGGAAGGAAATGAGGAAGTGGCAGAAATCTGGCTGAAATTTAATTCTTTCACTTCTACTTTATCCGAAGTCAAGGGGATTGGATTTTCTGTTTCTTTTTTTAGACAAATTTGAGCACCGCAGAGAAAAAAATCGATATAACTAAAAGACTCTCCTTCCGGTAAATAATGAGTTGTTTCTAAAGAAAGTTGGGTCGAGGTAGTCAGAGGAGTATAAATGCTCCTTGCTTCTCTTATCTCATAAAGCATCGTTTCCATGGCTCTCTGGCTGTTATCCAAAACTTCTCTCATTGCTCGAGTTTTAATATCAGAATGATAAACCCAAATAATAAAAGAATAAAGCACCCCTGTTACCAAAGCAAAAACTCCTATATAGACCAAGATTTCAACTAAAGTAAAGGCAAATTTTGAATCTCTAGTTTTATTCATTGTCTCCAATTAGTAAAAAAAGTTAATAACTCAATTTGATAAGGTTTTCCTTTGTATTGCCAAGAAACAGTAGCGGTTATTTTTTTGGTATCCGGATCAAAAATTCCTCCATCTTCCATAATATTTCCGTCTGAATCGCGGCCGACATCGTCGAAAACGATTCTCCGAGTAAATCCATCTATTGTCTCTTCTCCGGAAACAAGAGTCCATTTTGAGGGTAAGCCAGTTTTTTCTAAATGGTAAGGAGTCGAGGTAGTGAACGTCCCCAGACCGTCTTCGCTCCAGTTTGTATTGTCCCTAAAATTCCTTACGCCTTCCAGGCATTCCTGGGCTATCAAATTTGCTCGGTAAAATTCTTTTTTTGAACCGGAAATTTTTAAAGAAAAGCTATATGTTCCCAGAAGATAAACTAAGCCAATTGTAATAACACTAATAGCTACCAAGACCTCAATTAAAATTATTCCTTTAGGGTTTTTGTTTACTGACATATAGGATCTGAAACATAAAATGAATTTCCCTTGCTAGTCAGACCATCAGCTTCATATCTTAGTAAAGTCGGGGTTAAAACTGGATAGTCCGGGTCGCCGTCAATATCTATGTTCAGGGCTTTATTATTGTATCTTTGGTCTCTATGAATGCAAAAAAGAGTATCGGGACTATTAAGACGGTGGGTGTGGATTTTTAATTTTTGCAAATTGCTTTCGACTTCGATTTCCCCTTCCCAATATATTTGGCCATTCTCTAAATTATCAGCAATCACAATTTCTTTCGTTATTCCTCCTCCAAAAGTCAGAACCAGCTTCTCGGTCGAAGTAGCAATCTCCCGGCTATATTGAAAATGAAGATGTCGAGAATCTTTTAGGCGGTTGGCATCAGAAGGAGAGGAAGTGCTCATTCCTATTTGTCCGGAACCCTCAATGTAAATTGTTCTTGATTGGGAGGGAACATCCTCTAATCTCAGGGAAACCGTACCAAATTGATAGGTATTGCCAACCAGGCGCTCAAAGACTACTTCCTCTTTTCCTCCTAAATCTATCTCAAAAAATTCAACTCCCTTTGAGAGTTTATAGAGTTCATCTGAAGAAGTAGTCCGCGAACCATAATCCGAACCTTTAAATAAAGTATATTGATGAGGAATAGTTGAAGTATTAAAAAAAACCCCCCATTGACTGGAACCCTCTGAAGCTAAAGTTTTATTTCTGGCTATCTCTAAGGTATTGATAACTTCTCCCACGTTATCTGTTAGATGGGTCCTTTTCTGAAATTTGAAAATAACAGAAGTGGAGATTAATGTTAGGATAATTAAAATACTAATAGATACCAGTAACTCGGTAAGGGTGACTCCTCTTTCGTTCTTTATTTTGAGTTTTGGAATTCGCATTTTTGAGTTTGAGGTTTCTAATGCACTCCTTCCATAATACTATACATTGGTTGGAACATCGAAACAGCAAAAAAACCAACCACTCCTCCAATAACCAGAATGAGAATCGGCTCTATGGTCGAAGATAATTTCTGAAGGGTGCTGGTAACCTCTTCTTCATAAAAATCAGCAAGGGTTCCTAAAATCTCGGAGGTTTCCCCGGTTTCCTCGCCAATTTCCACCATTTCTAAAACCATAGGCGAGTAAAGTTTTTGATAGGGATTAAGAGCCTGAGAAAGTTTTTCTCCTTTTTCTACAATCTCCGCTGCCTCTTTTAAGGACTCCCTGAAATAAAAATTGGTTAAAGTCCCAGAGGTAATTTCTAAAGCATGAACAATTGGTACTCCTGCTTTTAAAAGAGAACTCAAAGTTCTGAGAGTTAAGGCAGAATTAGTTTGTTTGGTAATCTTATAAATTCCAGGAATTTTTAGAGCCAAACTCGCTTTAGCTTTTTCTCCCCCTCGGCTTTTAAAACCCATAATTAAAAAAATAATCAATATGCCTATAATTAAGATGGCAAAAGGCCAATTCTCAATTAAGAAATCAGCAGAAGAAAGAATTACTTTGGTCGTAAAAGGGAGTTCAACATTTAGTTCCTCAAAGATGGTTTTCAGATTGGGAACAATAAAAAAGAGCATAAATACACCCATCACCAAAGCTAAACATAAAACAATTAATGGATAAACCATTGCTGTTTTAACCTTTGACTTCAGCCCATATTCTCTTTCCATCTGATTACCTAAAATTTTTAGAGAATCTTCTAAACTTCCTGTTTCTTCGCCTACTCTTAAAGTTTCTTGATATAAATTAGAAAAAATCTCTGGAAAAATGCCCAGAGAATTAGAGAGAGTTTCTCCTTTGGTTATTTTTTCAGAGATTATATCCAAAGCCTCTCTAAATTTTTTACTTCTAGCTTGGGCCGATAAAGTTTTAAAAGCCCTCGGCAAAGAAATGCCGGTCTTTACCATTATCCTGAGATTCCTGGTGAAAAATAGTTTCTCGGCCAAAGAAACTCCAATAAATTTATCGAGAAAACTTAGATTAAAAAATTTAAACTTTTCTTTTTTCCCTACCCCTTTTTCTTCTGCCGATATCAGGAAATATCCTTTCTTACGCAAAATTCTGGCTAAATGAGAAGGGCTTTGGGCAGCCAGAACCCCGGACTCCTCTTCCCCTTTAAGGTTTTTTGCTTTATAAAAATAAGTGGGCATGTTCCTTCGCCCCTTCGGGGCTCAGTCAAATTAAAAGTTAAAAATGAAAAATTAAAAATAAATATTTTAAACTTGATACTGCAACTTTTAACTTTTGACTTTGGACTTTTAATTATTCTATTATTACCCTTAATACTTCCTCAATTGAGGTTAGGCCCTGAGCCGCTTTAACAAATCCATCCTCAATCATTAATCTCATCTCTTCTTTTTGAGCTCTGGTTTGAATTTCATCACTCGTTGCTCCCTTATTTATCAGGGTTTTTATAGATTCTGAAATACTTAAAACTTCATAAATACCAACTCTTCCTTTGTAGCCATCAGGGCATTCTTTTGAAGCTTTGGGACGATAAAATTCAATATCCCCAATTCCTTCTCTGCTCTTCAGTATTTTTTCCTCTCTCAAAACCTCTTCTATTTTTCTCAGGCTGCAATATTTAGCCAAGTTTCCTAATTCATCTTTTTTTATCTTATATTTTTCTTTTTCTCCGCCTAATTTTCTAACTAAGCGCTGAGCTAAAATTAAATTTAAAGTAGAAGAAAGCAAAAAGGGTTCTACTTTCATATCAATCAACCGGGGGATAGCGCCAGCCGCCGAGTTGGTATGCAAAGTGGAAAGAACCAAATGGCCAGTTAAGGCAGCATTAATTGCTAAAGCAGCAGTTTCTTCATCCCGGATTTCTCCGACCATCATTATATCCGGGTCCTGCCTTAGTAAAGACCTCAATCCTGAGGCAAAAGTCAAGCCGATTTTCGGATTAACCTGAGTCTGATTGATTCTGGGCATTCTATATTCAATCGGGTCTTCAACCGTTGAAATATTCACTCCCGGGGTATTCAAAATTTCCATCATTGAATATAAAGTTGTCGTCTTTCCGCAGCCAGTAGGACCAGTGACTAAAATCATCCCTACTGGTCTCCTTAATGCTTCTTGGGCTCTTTCTAATGCCTCCCCCCAGAGTCCTAAACCTTCTAAACTGTAGCCGCGGGCTTTTTCTGGTAAAAGTCGCATTACTGCTTTCTCTCCATTAAAAACAGGCAGAATCGAGACCCGGACAGAATATTTGTAATCTTCTGATTCTATTTTAAAACGACCATCTTGGGGAAGTCGATGTTCATCTAATTTCAAATTACTAAGGACTTTGATTCTGGCGACAATACCCGATTTGGTGGCTGTAGGTAGAGTCATAGCATCTCTTAAAATTCCATCTATTCGGTACCTGACTAAAACCTCTTTTTCCATCGGTTCAATGTGGATATCTGAAGCTCTTTGCAAAATTGCATGCTTCAATAAAGTATCTACAATTCTTATGATTGGCAATTCCTGAGCTTGTTTTTCCAATTCTTCCTTCTCCTCCACTACTTCCTCTTCCGGAACTTTCTTGATATCTCCGGCCTCTTTTTTGATAATCTCTCCAAATTCTGCCTCTAAACTCTCTTGGTATTGAGAAAGAACATTTTTAATACTTTTGGGACTGGTTAATCTGGGCAGAATTTTTAAGTTGGCTTTTTTCTTAATAAACTCAATCGTTTTCAAATCTTCAGGGTCAAGCATGGCTACTTCTAAATTTCTCCCTTTTTTTCTGAAGGCGATAATATTATGAGAGCGAGCAATAGGCTCCGGTATAATTCTTAAAACTTCCGGGGAAATTTTTTCTTTTTCTAAGTCAACAAAGGGAATACCTAAAATATAGGCCTCTAATCTTATTAGTTTTTCTTGAGAGATTAAATTTTGGGAAACCAAAATATCCCCAATTTTTTGATGGGTTTTTTCAGCTTTTTTGGAGGCCTCTTTAAACTGGGTTTCGTTAACCAAACCAGCATCCAAAAGAAAGGCCTCTAATTGTTGAGATTCTACCCGCATTATTTTAAATCATCAGCATTAATCAGCTAAATCCGTATTAATCAGCGTAAACTTGCAATATTATGCTTTCTCCGCTGATTTATGCTGATTAGACTGATTTATGCTGATTAGACTGATTTATGCTGATTTTGTATCACTCACCAAGAGCTTTTTCTATTTTATTCACCACTTCTTCCAAAGTATAACTTGATTTAACTAAATAAGTAGTTGCTCCCAATTCTAAAGCTTTTTGAATATCTTCTGTCTCTTCAAGATTAGTTAAAATTATTACCGGAATATTTTTGGTCTCTTCATTTTCCTTTAATTCTTTTAAGACCTCAAAACCATCCATTTTTGGCAAAATCAGGTCTAGTAAAATTAGATCTGGTCTTTCTCCTTTAGCTGACCTCAGGCCGCTTTCTCCGTCTAAAGCTTTTAATACTCCATAGCCTTTGCTCTTCAGAATATCCCCGAATGTTTTTTGGAGGGCTGATTCGTCCTCAATAAATAAAATTTTTTTCATAATACGCGATACCAATATACTAATGCATACTAATGATACGAATATATTAGTCGATGAACTTTCGTTCATCTTCACCCTTCGCTTTGCTCGGGTGTATAATTAGTATAATTCGTATATTAGCATCGATTTTCTATTTTATTGGTAGTGTAAACCAAAATGTCGTACCTTTGTTTTCTTTAGATTTGAAATTGATTTTGCCTTTCATCCTCTTGATAATTTCTTTAACGATATAAAGCCCGAGGCCTGTTCCATTTGTTTGGTATCTAAGAGCATTTCTGGCCCGAAAAAATTTTTGAAAAATGAATTTTTGCTCTTCTTCTGGAATTCCAACCCCGGAATCGCTGATTTGGAAGTAGATATTTTTCCCTTTCTTCCGAAGCCTAAGATTAATAGTCCCTTTACCTTTTTGATAACGAATAGCATTGTCCAAAAGATTTCTAAAAACCTCTTTTAGCCAAGAGGGGTCAGAAAGAATTTTCGGCAGTTCCTTCTCTTTTTCAAATTTTAGGGCTATATCTGAAGCTCTTAAAAGAGGCTTAAACTCTAAGATAGTTTCTTCTATTAGGTCAACCATTGAGATTTCCTCTTTTCTAAGTTTAAATGTTCCCAACGAAATTCTGGAAACAGTTAAAATATTATTAATCAGACCTTCTGTTCGTTCTATATTTTCTTCCAAAATTCTAAAATATTCTTCTCTGTCTTTCTCTGTCAATTTTCCTGAAATCAAAGTTTCCAGGGCATACTTGATGTTTGTAATCGGAGATCTTAATTGATGGGTTATTACGCTGACAAATTCCATTTTTATTCTGGCTACCTCGGCTAATTTTTCAAAACTCCGGATAATAATATAATCAATAATCACTAAAAGAGCGCTTAATGAAAGAACAATCAAAACTACTAACCGAGGATCTTCTATCTGACGAGAAGCTATAAGAAAAGAAACAACAATAATAATCATTACAATAATCCCCATCAATACAAATAGAAACTGAGGACATTGCCAAAGGGAAAGCCCGTATTTTTCGCATTGAGCTTTAATGTTTAACTGTTCGCAAACTTTTTTGAAAGTCATGTTAGAAATCGTTAACGAAACTAACGGATACTTTATTATAACATAAATTGACTTCAAGAAAAAACAAAGATACACTTAGAATACCCGAGCGACAGCGAAGGGTGGAGATGAACGAAGTTCATCGAGTAGCGGGGCATAGTGTAATGGTTAACATATCCGCTTCTTGCCCGCCAAAATTTTAACGGGGTGTCGTATAATGGTAGTATGTATGCTTTGGGAGCATGCGGCCTGGGTTCAATTCCCAGCACCCCGAAATTTAAAAATTTAGGCGGGTGAAGGAGCGGACGATTCTGGGTTCGAGTCCCAGTGCCCCGAATGCGAGAGTAGCACAGTGGTAGTGCAACGGCCTTCCAAGCCGTGTACGCGGGTTCGATCCCCGTCTCTCGCTTGAATCACAATGAAAGCGAAAGAAGAGATTTATCTCTTCGCGTGCTCCAAATTAAAACCGAGCACATAAAGCGTTATGTGCTCGGTTATCTTTCTCAACTCTTCTTATTTCACCGCATCTTTCAGCCCTTTGCCAGCTTTGAATCTTGGAACTGTCTTGGCTGGAATCTTAAGGGTTGCTCCGGTTTGTGGGTTGCGGCCAATCCTGGCTTTTCTTTTTGAAACTTTAAAAGTTCCAAAGCCGGTTAAAATTACATCTTTGCCCTTTGCTAAAGACCCCTTGATTTCGTCTAATACAGTATTTAAACAATCCACCGCTTCTTTTTTTGAACAACAAACTTTTTTGGCTAAAACTTCAATTAAATCTTCTTTAGTTATTTTCGCCATTTTTTTATTAAAGGTTATTTGGAGTTACTCGACCTTTTGTTTTTATTATTGGTATATTATAGCACATAACAAGTAATCAAGCGACTATCTAGCGTATTCCACCACTCTAGTCTCACGAATAACATTCACTTTTATCTCGCCCGGATACTTAAGTTCTTCCTGAATTCTTGAGGCAATATCCTTGGCTAATTTATAGGCCTCAAGATCATCAACCTGTTCCGGTTCGACAAAGACCCGAATCTCTCTGCCGGCTTGAATAGCATAAGCTCTCTTCACTCCCGGAAAACTTAAAGCAATATCTTCCAATTCCTTTAATCTTTTAAGATAGTTTTCCAAACTGTCCTTTCTGGCTCCCGGTCTGGCTCCAGAGATGGCATCAGCGGTCTTCACTAAAATTGCTTCTATGCTTTCAGCTGGGTATTCCTCATGGTGAGATTTCATGGCTTTAATTATTTCTTCTTTTTCTCCAAATCTCTCTAAAATTTTTATGCCGATATCAACATGAGAACCTTGAATTTGCTGGTCAACGGCTTTTCCAATATCGTGCAAAAGACCGGCTCTCCTTGCTACCTCATCGTCTACCTTTAATTCCTCGGCTAAAGCTGCGGCTAAATGACTTACCTCAATAGAATGAAGTAAAACATTCTGGCCATAACTTGTCCTAAAATACAATCTTCCTAAAAGCTGAACCAGTTTTGGATGAAGACCTAAAACACCTGTTTCGTAAACTGCCTTTTCTCCTGCTTCTTTTATCTGCTCGGCTATTTGTTCTTTAGCCAAAGCAACCGTCTCCTCAATCCTGGCCGGCTGAATTCTCCCATCCTGGACAAGTTTTTCCAAGGCAACCTTGGCAATCTGACGCCTGATGGGACTAAAACCAGAAATAATTACTGCTTCTGGAGTATCGTCAACTATGACTTCCACCCCGGTCAGTTTTTCAAAGGCCTTAATATTTCTTCCTTCCTTTCCAATAATTCTCCCTTTAACTTCATCTGAGGGAAGAGTTAAGGTTGTAGTGGTTATTTCTTGGGCTTGAGAAAGACCGTATTTTTGGATAGCTCGAGTTATTATATCTTTGGCTTTTTTTTCGAGCTGCTCTTCGCCTTCCTTATTTAACTTCTGCATTCTCTCTAATATTTCTTTTTGATATTCTTTCTCTACGCTCTCTAAGAGTTTTTTCTTTGCCTCTTCTTTGGAAAGACTGGAGATTTTCTCCAATTGTGTTCTGGCTTTCTCCTCTAACTCCCGCACTCCTTCTTTTATTTTTCTGAGTTGAACTACTTTCTCTTTAAATTCTTTTTCCTTATCCTCAAAAAGAGAAATCTTTTCCTCTAAGGTATGTTCTCTTTTTAAAAGAATCCTTTCGGTTTTTAAAATTTGACTTCTTCTCTCATCGCTTTCTCTTTGAGCAACTGCAACTACTTCTTTTGCTTTTTCCTGGGCTTTACTTAGGATTTCTTCGGCCTCAGCTTTGGTCTGAGAAATTCTCTTCTGAAGTTTCGCTTCGATTGTTCCTTTTTTCTTTCTGGCAATTGATTGGCGAGCATAATAGCCTAAAACAGCTCCTATCCATAACAAACCTATGCCTACTAAATATAGGATTAATTGATTCATAATTCAAAATTAAATTTTGGTTAGACATAATAGACTCGACACTAATACACTAATGAATCACCTCTGGATAAATTAGATTTTCTGCTATTCGTGTCATTGGTATAAAATTCGTGTATTGGTGTCGCCTCACCAAATTTCAATGATTAATTTCTTCTAAGCCCATTTTAATCAAAAAAGCCCTTCTTGTAAAGGGCTTTGTCTAAGCCTTTACTCCTCCTATCCCTTTTTTACCTGAAAATTGCCTTGTCCCGAATCTCCTTCTTGAGCTGGATATTAAAAATAGTAGTCCAGAAATTAAGAACCTTTTTAAACCAAAGCCCTCGCTGAGGATTTTTTATTATTTTTTTAATCTCCTCTTCAGAATAAACTTTAAACAACCATTTCAAATCTTCCCAAGTTCCGTAATTTAAAACCTGAGAAATAATATAATCTTTGTCTTCTTTCAAATCTAAACTATTAATGTCATACGACCAAAAAAGCCACTTCATTTTTTTAGGAATTTTTACTTTAGCCATTCTTTTTGATATTTTTTAACTTCTTTGATTAAAATTTTTTTGACTTCACTCCAAAAAACAGAATGAAACAAGTACAATCTCCTTTTCTGCTTCTTTTCAGCATCAACAAAATAAGTCAAACCTCTTAAGCCAACATAGATATTAAAATTAGGGTACTTTTTCTTTACAAAATCGAGAATTTCTTTTAAAGAGAATTCTTCTAGTAAAAAATAGATATCAATAAAATCCCTTTTTGTTCCTCGGTCAGAAATGGCAATGATTTTCATTGCTGCAATATCTTCTTTTGATGCCAGAGGAGGAAAATTTTGATATTTAATCAATGAGAAAATTAAGGGATACGGATATTGAAAAAAACTTACCGCTACGCCATCAATTTTAACGATTAAAGTTCCTTCTGCTTTCTGTAAAAGAATAATCTCTTTAAATTTTCTTTCAAATAACCTTTGTAATTCGGAGGAATTAAATCTTTTTTTTGTATAAAAGTCGAAGTCCAACGAAGTCCGATGCTCAATTTGTAAAGCTAAAGCTGTTCCGCCAGCCAAATAAAACCCATACTTTCTCAAAAATCCTATTTTTTTTAATAATTCTTTTTGTTTTTTATTAAGAACCGACAAATACATATTTAACGAATTTCAATAATCAATTCCTGTCTTTATTTTAATCAAAAAAGCCCTTTTTGTAAAGAGCGAACGTTAATTAAAGTGAGAGAGGAGACAAAATCTATTGCCTCCTCTTTTTAAAAATGTATTATAGGTTTTTTTCGGGATTTGCGGAAAATGTAAAAAAAATACCGATGCCTGTCTTGTTTTTCCCGAAGGGCATTACTCTAGTTTTTACTCCTGGACTAATATCTCTAACAACTATCTGAGTTTGAATTTCAGTTTGGGTTTCTCCTGTTTCTTCATCATAGTATGTACGTTCAACTCCCTGTTTGATAGCTATTATTTTGGACATATCTGTTTCTATGATATAACCACCAATAAGCTTTCCATCCAGAATACTGAAATAGACTAACTTATCTGCCTTAACGAATATAATACATTCATCCTCTAGATAGTATACCCTAGCTAAAACACTCTCTGAGGCAAACAACAGAAAAATACTTAAAACCAACAAGCCAAGAATTAATAATCTACTTTTCATACTTATCACGCTCCTTTTCAAACATATATTTAATTGTTAAAATCGCAAAAACTGAATCTGTTCTAATTATACATTTCCAAATTTATTTTGTCAAATTCTTGTTAGTTATGAAAGGAGGAGACAAAATCTATTGCCTCCTCTTTTAAAATAGGTAAATGTATTATAGGTTTTCAGTATCTTCCGTAGAAGATATAAAATAAATAGGAATATTTATCATCTTGCTTTTTCCAAAAACCATCACCCTAATTATTTCTCCCAGTTCCGGATCAATATCTCGTATAACTATCACGGTTTGAACTTCAGTTTTGTTTTCTCCTGTTTCTCCATCATAATAACTATGCGAAACTCCTT
>Ga0100392_1003179_pt1 | contig 15093 bp, 9 predicted proteins | sample CryGeymeta201516_FD_81548 | JGI IMG/M metagenome (GOLD analysis project Ga0100392, IMG submission 81548) | Groundwater microbial communities from Crystal Geyser aquifers in Utah, USA - Crystal Geyser metaG 2015-16 | ecosystem: Environmental > Aquatic > Deep subsurface > Groundwater | place: USA... | reverse complement strand
GAGTTTCTTGCCATTGTGCTTTAGAGGACGCCAAGTCAGACTTTAGTTGGACGATCATACTATAGCGTTCTTCGATGGTGTCATCTCGTTCGGCAAGTTCCTTTCGAAGTGATTCAATCGTTTTCTTCTGGTTCTTGAGTAGATTCCCCAAACTGTTCTTGAGCGAGCTGATTTCATCATCGTCTCCCTTGCCTCTCTTGCCATATCCTATAAAGTTTTGCTTGTTGTCATGGGTAGGACTGATAATTTTGACAGATTTATTGGGTTTGCTGGGTTTGTTTTCAGTTGTGAATTTTGTTTCCTTTTCGACTTGTAAACGGGACGTAGTTGTTTTGGATGCTGAATTGACGGGAGACTCTTGGAACACTCCCAAAAGGTCCTTTACACTCAACCTTTCCTTGGTTGATTCTTCAATTTGTTCTTCCGTGCACTCTTGAGACTGGTCGATTACGACCGTACAGGAATTCTGTTTGGTGTCTCGCGGGATATCTCCTTCGCTAACATCAGCGATAGCGGGCGATTTAGTGTCTTGTTCCGGAGCAAACAATTCTAACGTATCTCCCTCGACTGCTACTTTGATGTCTCCCTGGACAGTTTTCGGAGAAGCTAAATCTACGACGGCCGTGCTCCTGTCGGGACTAGACCCCGGGTTCGTTTTTACCGTCGCCTCCGCGTCTACTAACTCTTTCTTTTGAGTTTCTTCCAGTGAAACCTCAACCGCGGTTTCGGCTTCATTGTTGTTTAGCTCGCTCACATCCATATCGATTTGTTCGCTGTGGTCGTCATCCGCTTCTATCTCGTTAACAATCTCAACTTCGACTTGATCGTCGAATTGTTTAATTGTGGTAGGAGTGGATGGTACGAACATTGAAGTGTCGTCGTAAGTGTGATCGTCAGTGTCGTCTACCGGATGGTAGTATTTTTGTACATCATTTTTAAATTTTGCAGCTTGTTCCTCTTTGGTTGTCGGTTCTTCGGCAGCCTTTACCGCCGGAACGGGCTCCTCACTTGGACTAACAGTGTTGTTGGGATCATAGGACGACAACATAACATTCTCGTTGTCCTGTTGCGGCAAATAAGCATCATCCAGAAAGGTTTCATCCGCAGCTTCGACACCTGTAGGCGTCAAATGCGCAAGCTGTTCATCGAGAGCTGTATTATCATCGTCATCGCGTGTCGGTAAAAAGGCATCGTCGTCTACCAGCATACTTTCGTCGGTGGAAGGAAGAAAGGCATCTTCGTCAACATCTTCCTCGACGCTTTCGGTAGATGGAAGGAAGGCATCTTCATCTAGCGCTGCACTTACTGCCGTGTCCACCGCTAAAGAGGATGTATCATAAGTCATTGCTTTGTCCGGAGTGGGCGAATCTCGACTCGACTCGTTGCTGGTAGCTCCATAGACAGTTGCTTCAACTTCTATTTCTGCTCCTCGTGTCTCGGTGGTGGAGACATTGACGGCAGTATATTTTAAAGGCTTCTCGAGAAGCTTCGTCGTGGATGACTGGTTGCTTGGACTAGCAGGACTTGCGCTGCTACTGTTGCTGATGGGTTCTTGTAAGATGTTCTTTTTGATGTCGGACAAGAATGTAGGAATTTCAGGACCTTCCGCCGCCGTGTCCAAATGTTCCTCAACCCTATTAGTATTCTTGCCATCAGAAGAACCCTCCTCTAGATGGACCGACAATACACTGGCACTGTCGTCGTCACTATCGTTGCTACCCTCGTTGTCATTATTTGTTGTTGTTGTTGTCGTCGACATGAAATCCGGTTCGAAGGACTCGAGTTGAACCGAGGAACTATTTCCCTTCTCCGAACTAGCACTACTAAGAGGACTCGACATGGTTGGTGAAATAAAAGCCTAAGCAGTGTGCTGCGTTTTAGATTTGTGTATTTCTCGAAATTGTTCTTCTTATCCTCTGCGATTTTTCTTTGTTCTCTCGCTCTTTTTCGGAAGAGGAAGCCAAATTGTGAGCACGACGGTTTGCTGTTACAGATGCAATTGTTTCAACTGTTATTCAAAATAACTGCCGCGACTGATAACAAACGGCACTCACTTTGAGCCCCTTCCAGCTCGTGATTAAAATCTTTAAAAGCAACAAAAAATAATAAAGAAGAACACTTGCTCGAACTCAGTATTATTGTAGCCATAATTGCAATTCAAATCAAGCTTCGACACTCATTCTATCAGCTACGGACTGTATTTCAGCTAGCAAGGCAAGCAGGCAAGCAAGGCAAAGTTCTTGGCACCAACAAGACACAAAGACTGCAGGCAAGTTATCCGCGCCAACAAAAGCAAACTTCCACGACGACAGAACAGCTCCAGATCGATAGAAACAACAACAACAACTCTGTCCCTTTTTCAAGTGCTTATTATGAGACTTGCATTCCGTCCTTTGGCTCTCTTGCTTTCTACCACTACCACTGCTACATCAGCTCTTCATCAACTCCAGCGACCTTCCACCGCATTCTTCGTCGGCCATCATTTTCGTGATTCCTTTTCAAGAAGAATGATGTCGTCCAATTCTGCTTCTGGTAGTGCTTCAACCAGCGAAGAGAGCAATAAAGTCCGTGTAGCCCTATGTCAATTCTCCGTCACTTCAAACAAGGAAGCCAATCACAAAACAGCGGCCGATTACATCGATCGTGCGGCCAAACAAGGTGCTCAACTGGTTGTGTTTCCCGAGATTTGGAACAGTCCTTACGCAACCAGTGCCTTTCCCGAATACGCCGAGATACTGCCCAACGTGGGAGACGATCAGTGTCCCGCTGACAATTCTTCCTCCAGCCAATTGTTAATGGATCTGGCCAAACAATACGGGATATTTATCATCGGAGGTAGCATTCCGGAGAGTGATGACGGAAAGGTGTACAATACCTGTTTGGTGTACGATCCTACAGGGAAGGTCGTTGCCAAACACCGCAAAGTGCACTTGTTCGACATTGATGTACCGGGAGGAATTACCTTTAAAGAAAGCGATACGCTCACTGCAGGGAATTCTTTGACGACCTTTCCATTTCACAAAGATTTGGATATTGGCGTGGGAATTTGTTACGATATTCGTTTTGCTCTCCCGGCCATGCTAATGTGCCAAATGAATCCCAAGTGTAAGCTCTTGGTCTATCCCGGGGCATTTAACATGACAACGGGCCCGGCGCATTGGGAGATATTGCAACGAGGACGGGCTCTGGACAATCAGTGTTTTGTCTTGACAGTTTCGCCGGCACGAACCGAACCTCCTACAGAAGAAGGAAAATACCCACATTATACGGCCTGGGGACACTCCACCATTGTGTCGCCCTGGGGTGATATAATCGCAAAGGCGGATGAAAAGGAATCACTGGTCGTCTGCGACTTGGATTTAGATCGAGTCGATGAAGTTCGAACATCCATTCCCATCCGCCAACAAAAACGTGATGATTTGTACCAATTGACGGATGTTTCGTCCGAGACATTATGATTGCAGAATTATGCTTGTTCATTGAAAGTATGATAATTTAATTGAAAAAGTACTTCCAAAATACAAAAACGCAGTTTTCACTACATTTTGCTTTATTGGTGTTTACGAGGGACAACAGCCGCCATCTACTTTATTGCGTAATAACACTATGATTATCTAAAAAAAAAACTCTCACGGACAAAATACTAATTAGAAAAACATAAAATGCTTTTGAACAGGTTCCGACACGTCCCACGTGCAACTCATACCCGCTGGAAATGTGACAAAGTCTCCCTTGCCAAAGGTAGCGGATGAACGGCCGTCGTTGGGGGTGACTGTGACCTTGCCTGCCAATAAATAGCAGGATTCACTGGAATCATACGTCCACGGGAATTTGCTTACGCCACATCCCCATGTTCCCCAGGAGAAAACTCCCTTGGATTCACAAAAACGCCTGATCGGGTTGCGAAATAACTTCAATGTCGGGTCCAGCTGATGTTTGAGTTGTGGACATGGCAAGAGGAAGGGAGGATGAAATGAAATTCATTTTCGTTTTTTCCACGAGAATGGATAGACTCTTGGTTGCTACAGGGACAAACGACCGAGCCGGAACCGCGCAATGGACGATTATAAGGAGAAATGAGAGAATGGTAGGATTCATCATTGTACTTGTACTTTGTACTATATTCAATAGGATCCCTGCCTTATTTTGTTGTTTAATTTCCAATCTCCATAGTCTTCAGTATCTTTTCGTTTCGACGTGATGATACATTTTTTAATTTCTAGTAGACTAGAAAGATCTTTCTACTCTAGTACGATTTACACAATCCCATCCAGCAACATACATTGGGTCGCACACCTAATCCTCGCAGAAAAGAAAGAAAGCGAGGTGTGTTCGTAGGTGATACGATACGGTGCCGACTACTAGCTAGTCTTACTGTACTATTGCAAATTGATGGGTACTGTACCATACAGTACTTTTGGAAACTCCTCAATGCACAACAGTCTACACCGCTCACTACTGAACCCGTCCAGGCCTCGGGAAAAATCAGCAACAGAAAATCAGCTTGCGAAAAGATTGCACCCGCCTGCAGGAGAGCAGGCAAACAATTGCATTTCCATTGTTGTGTGTTGTGGTTTGTTTTTCACTATTTCCCACTATTCTCTGGTAAGTGGCGGCGAAGGATTATCTCATCATGGTGGCTGATTGCATCTCATAGCTAAAAGTCTAAAGTCAAGTATAGCTTTCTGATAGATATACATGGAATCCTTTTAGGTTTGTGTTTTAGGCAGGCCTCGAGGTTTCATTTATTTTTGTGGAGAAGACACTACAACTAGACTACGCACAAGATATTTTTTATTTCAGTTGCTACAAAATCTGCTTGCTCTCTCTCTCTCTCTCTCGCAAGCTTTACATTGTGCAAAGTTTTTCCGTTTTTCCGGTCATGATGTGGAAAGTTTTACAAAAGAGGTCGCAGGATGCCTCGATGGGATGGCCAGACTTGCACGAGGTTTAAAACAAGCCTGTGCGTCATTTGAGTCGAAAGAGTCCAAGCAAGGACTTTTCCTCAGGATGGGAAAAATAGCCAATGAAAAACTTGTTCTTGCGAACACTCTCGAAAAATAGACCACGAATGCAACTTATTACTCTACTACTGGTAGTACCGGTAGTAGCATTGCAGAGCAACCGACCAGTATCCAAAATATTTTTTACCATCGATGAATAAAGTAATTAATACCTGGTACCTTGGTAACCACAATATTACAAATCTACTACAATAAATTCTATCATGAATCTACTTTGCTTGATACTCGCATCGGTACTTCCCATCGTTGCCTTGGGATTTAATTTACAGTCTCCTGTAATAGGCCAAGTGCGATCGCTTCCGTGTGCTCGAATTGTTAGCACCAACAGCAGTCCATCACAGCTTGGAATTTCCACAGTTCCTTTCTTTAGTACTGCCAACGGTGATTCTACTTCCGATGCCGTCCTTCGCGACTTTGAAAAGAAGGAAGCGAAGATTCTCAAACAAAGAGAAGCCGCACAATCGAAATTGTCGGAATACGAGGCTGCCATTCAGGCCTTGCAATCTCAAAAACAGGATTATCTCAATGGTGCCAAGCTGGGAAAACCGCCCGTTGGTGGAAATTTTGAAGAAAGCATCCAACGATCGGCCGTCAAGGCCTTTATGTGGCGAATTGTGGCGGGATCTGTGACCTTTGTCACGTCGTATCGCTTTTCCGGATCCGTTGCCACAGCTCTCAGCATTGTCGGTTCCGATTTCCTGTCCAAAGCATTTACCATGTTCATTGGAGAACGTCTCATGAACAAGAGCAAAGCAGGAAGAAAATCTGGAAATGATGGAATAGGACGATCGCTGGTCAAAGCTTTGATTTGGAGACTGTTCGCCATTTGCAATACTCTCACCGTGGCATTGTTCATTGCCAAGGACCTTAGTATGGCCTCCAAAATTGCTGGTTCCGATGCCTTTTTCAAGACTGGACTTATGTTTTTTTACGAACGAGTGTGGGCTCGAGTACAATGGGGCAAGGAATACGAGATTGAATTTTCTATCTGAAAGTTACCGCCTTCACATCGAAACTTGGATAAGCAGGCAGTGGAGGAGAAAGTGTTTTCTATGAAATGATTGCTTTATCATATAATGCAGAAATTTCTTTGCGTGCGGAGAAATGCAATTGAGGAGCATCTCATGGCATCTAACAGCTACTGCAGAAGAGGACAGGTTTCCTGACATTTTTGTTTCTTTGTGGAGGTTTCTAGTTTATCCTACAATACTACTTAACAACAACCTTTTACATCGCTGCGAGAGACCCAAATTTGCTATTGTTTGATTGTATAGAGCTGAAGGGAAAGAGCGTACTCAATCAACATTTACTAAATGTTCCGATACAAAGTGCTAAAACTTCTTGGCCTTCACAAATTTGGCTGGGATACCATCTTCGGTATTACCATCGATTATATATTTGACCTTGTACAGCCGATCTCCGTCTCCATCAATGTAAGAAGATAATACCTTGGCAATGCCACCAAACATATGCGAGCCTTCAGCTTCCACTTCCACTACTTGGTTTTTGGTAAATACTTGACCGGGAAACGATTCTTGAGCTTCCTCCGATCGGCGTTGACGTTTAGTTTTGCGCAAAAACTTGGCTTCTAGACTATCTTGGCTTTCGTAGCCATCGTTGTCCAAGATATCTTTGCAAGTTGGTTCTACCTCCATGTCACTTTCATCGTCTGGGGGAGAGCAAGCCCAGCAGCACCAGCCACTTCTTTCTTCGGCTTGGGCTTCTGAGAAGCCAACGCACTTGCGGGCTACATTGTACCATGCGTTGCAAGTATCGCACTGAATCCAAAAGACAACAAATGATCCTGGGTGAATGACACCGCAGATACAGCCCAGGGCCGGATTACCATCGTCGTCCTCGTCATCTTCGTTGTCGTCTGCGTGCATTTTATGTTCGTCTGGCGCCTCCTCCCTGTCGCCATCAAACGAGGAACAGTGTTCCACGCCACTGACATTGTCACCTATGGAGGCATCGTTATTTTCGGAACCGCCAATGCTCGTTGCCTCAGATGAAAGATCTCCCATGTCCGTTAACACAGGATCCTCGCACTTGTCACAAGACTCTTTTGAGACAGACGAGGGATTTTTTAGACTCTCTTCGTTGGAAGTAGTATCCATATTCTTCCTATTGCGAGCAATCTTTGGAAACATTGAAGGTGGGCTGCTTTGAATGCTCAGTATTTCGGAGATTCTCTTAGCTTCAGTGGACGTAGGTGTTGGGCTTTCAGCTGGTGACAGTTGTGCAATAACTGTAGCGGTTAGTGTTACGCATTTTTCGACAGTGCCAGTGGTAACAGGAGTCTCGCTTATATTCTTGGCATTCACATTTTTGGTTTTTAGTTGTTTTGATTCAGCAGGATTGGTAGCAGGCTTCTGCTGCTGAGCGATCAGTGCTTCCGGCTGGAGCTGAGCCTCCAAAGCCTTGGAGGCGATCACTGACAGAGATTGATCGGACGCAGAGACCCTGCTAGTCTCCTGAACCCACCCTACCTTTGTGGAAAAATCGATGGTCGCGGCATCATCAGCCGTTGCAAGAACTTTGTTTTCCGCCCCTGCCATTCGATCTTCGATTAGATCGGCGTACCTGTATCGAGACACCGCTAAAGTGAGTGTGGGTCCAGCCGTTTCAAGTTCGAGATGTAAGCCTTGAGTAGACATTCCTCCAACTTCTTGTCCGCCGACAGCTATTATCATATCGTGGATGCGCAAACCACCTCCATGTTCGCCAGGACCAGAGCCCAAGAAGACCTTAAGAGGGTATTAAAGGAGTAGAAGGAATGAGAGCCAGCTCCCAAGCAAATGGAAATATACGACAAATGCAGCAACCAGATGCACTTACGGCATTGGCAGCGGGAGACAGCGGATCGATAGACTGAACCAGACATGCCCCACCAAATTCATGTCGACCAAGCGTCAATCCCCAAGAGAGCTTGGCCATTTGATCCCGCTGCAGTCGTACGTTGTGGAAACCCTCTTGCGGGGTATGATGCGTCTTGTGGTAATTCGTGAACGCTGAAAAAGGAGCTATTTCGTATCGTTCTGATGCGAGCTCCGTATCAACATGTCCTAGACCCTGGGCGGTTGTCAATACGACGACGTCGCCAGACATGTGGCCATCGGGCCCCCAAGGGTTTTCGCTTGGTAGCCAGGCAGTTTCGCATGGAGAGCCATCATCTAAAGGTATCGCCATTGGTTTTGCGCATCTAGCAGCAACGTCATTGATAGCTCGATGAGAATCCGCAGTGGGATGGTGGAATGCTGGTGGAGAAGGTCGCACATAGTACGCTGGGGTAACCTGCTGGGCAGTCAAAGGCTGCGCTGTGTCCCGTTCAGCATTCGCGGATTGCTGTCGCGATAAAGCATGCTGCATGACTGGATCGGGCACTGCATTTGCTGGTAAAATTTTCGGTGGCTCCGATTGCTTGTTGCTGCTAGATGTTTTATCGAAGGACACAGATTTGGTAGTATTTGTGGACTCGGTGTTGCTAGACGTCTTTCCGTTTGACCCTGAAACGACTTCCCGCTTCTTCGGAGCGGCGCTTTGATCAGGTTTGTTTTGGGATCGTTTCTTGGTCTTTGAGGTCTCTGACTGCTTGTTGAGTTGAATCTCGGAAGGGGTGGATTTCTCATCTTTTTTCAAAGAGCTCGAGGAACTTAGTGGTAGATTGCTGCTCTTTGCCCGAAAGCGCTTCGTTGTCGTGACAGTTTGGACACTGCCTTCTCCGCAACAAGGACACTGCACAATATGACCCGTCTTTTGGACCTTGCCCAACTCGTACGTCTTGACACAAACAGGACATCCAAGCCTGATTCCTTCTATAGTTTTTGTAAGACTTTCGGCGGCTCCAGAGTCATTGAAACATGTGTTTTCGGGACAAAGGGCATGGTGAACTGCCTTCTTCTTCATCCAGAGTTTTGGGTCGTTGCACAGATTGCAATAAGGAACGACTAGATCTCCATTTGGTAGTACGAGTTCATCTTTTTTGGCTTTTCCTTTGTCTCCCGTAGAGGTTTTGTTCTTTCTTTTCTTCTTGGCAATGGCATCGACGTATATTTTTTTCGACTTGTTTCCGTTAGCACTCGTGGTTTGTCCTGCTATTGCCTTGCGTTCATTGACTTTTGCGAATTCCACGGCAGGATGCTCTGCTTGTTGCGACTCGACATTGGACGGCGTTTCGGTCGTCGGAAGGACATTACCATTCTTGAGAATGGTATCAATGTCGTTTGAAATGGCTTGCGCCCAAGGATCTGTCGTCGGCGTCGCAGCTGGTACTGACTTCTTGCGAAGTAAATACAAATTCAATGGTCGTGCCTTGGATCTTATACGTTCTAGAAAAGTATCATATATAGCCAGTCGTTGACCTGATGCGTCTTCAAGGAACCAATCGCCAGGTTGCAGTCCAAGGTCCTTGGCTAGGCCACCTCCTTTTGCCATGGCCTTGATGCGACAATGCTGCTCGTTTTGAATTGGGTCTCTACAAGGCATCAAATCCGACGGAGGATGGCTCTGGGCAACGGTGCAACCAAATGACCCGACAGTAGGAACTACTACATGAAGCATTTGGTAGTTGGAGAGATCCAGAGGTGGATACGATTTAGGCTGTAGTGGCGGGGAAGTTTCGACTTGCGATGTGTTCGGATCCCTGGTTGAGTCGACCGCGGAGACTGACTGTTGCTGCTGCTGTAGCGTCTGTGCGACCAAATATTCTTCGTCCACTAATCTTTCAGGGTCTTCAGTCTTGAGGGATTCGGCCTGCTTGGCAAGATGGTCGGTAGCAGCATTGGTCTGGGCCAAAGGTCGATCAGCAGCATCATGTCGGCCTGGGTTTTCTGCTGAATGACTCACCTTGGTTTTACCCGTTTCCTTGTTGTTGCTAGTCGCAGTGGTAGAAACAAGAGCGGTCCTGACCTTTAGAATTGTACTTGACGAGTCGTTGGGTTCTCTGTGTATGTTGTGTGCCTGGCATTCGACGTCTTTGCTTGAGCTGGTCTGCGAAAAGCTAGCTTCGACCGCTTTGCTATCTTCATCCATCCGCGACTTATCATACAATAACTCTTCGTGTATGGACTGTTGCGAGAAGGCATTGAGCGTTCTTGTAGCGGGTGACAGGAGAGATGTACTTGATATACTGCTTGTCGTGGCGTTGGTCGCTCCCACTGCCGCCACCGCCGTCGCCGCCATTGTCGTCATAGTTGTATGTTCGTCTTCATCTCTTTCTTCGTCGGAACTTGACCATTCGTCCTGAGTCAGCAAAAGATTGAGAGACGGCACGTCCTCGTCGCTTTCGTCTTGCTTGTTGTTGCTGTTGTTGTTTTTGGCGTCGAAGGAGCTATTTTCGGACGTCGTACAGTTGTTGGTCTGCCGTTTTAGTGTCGCTGTAGAGGCGTCTTGCTTTTCCTCCCTCTTGTTAGTTGTAGCGTTTCTTTGTCGCATATTTGGAATAGCTGTGTTACCGTCGTCCGCCATAGTTGCTTGTTGCTTCGGAACATAAATGTTTGAATTTCTTCCTTCTGTCTGTGATTTTGAATTCTTGTTGGCGGGAGGTTTTTCTGGACAAGTACTTTTACTACATCCTAGGAAGACGCACATTTACGCTTTGGTGGATCAAAGGGTGACTATTCTACCTATTATTTTAGGCCTCAATTTCGCCTGCTTTTCAATCGACAGCTTTGGCAGCTTAGCCTAAAAAAACATGAATCTTTATGCAATATTGTGTATGTAAAATGGACATTTCTGTAACGAGCTAATCAATAATGAAACGCTATTCTCGTCTCACTCACAAAGCTGGCTCATTCCTGACATGACAGATGTTTTAGCCGCCGGACTGATGGAGTCTTTCCCGAAATAAACATCGCAAACAGCTTTTGTAAACGCCTTGGAGCGCAGAACACTCTCTCCTCCATTGCTGCACTTGCAGTGAAGAGAGTCACCTCGAATTGTCAGTATAATTTCATCTCCAAATTGCAAATGCCCATAGTCACGTAATTTAGAAAACTCGTCCAAACTGTTGCAATGAGAGATGATAAAATAATGAGGATGAGTTTGAAAATGCTACGGTACTACGCGACCAACAGTTGCATAAAAGGCATAGTTGAACAGCAAAAGAAATGCAAATACAATTGTTCATCTAGCAAGCAAGTCACTTACGCCCAGAGATCCTCTCCGTGCATTCTGGGTTCTATCGCCTCCATGAGGGCCGATATGACAGTGTCCATGGTCAATTTGCGATTCAACACAATTCGAAGAATCCGATGCTTTTCAGGATCCAACAAAGCTGCTTCCTTCTGGTCATGTTTGACGCCCGAAAAATCGTCAGGATCAGCATAGAGCCCCAAGGCATAGACATTCAAAATTGAGTATTTCTTACGGCATCCGACCCCAAACAATTGCTTGGAATCCAAGACTGCTGGAAAGTTAATGCCAGTATCTGGTTCTGTCATCGCAGAAGAAGATGATGTAGTAGTAGCTGTAGTAGTAGAAGAATCCGTTACATCTTCTGGACGCCGTTCTTCTATATCCATTTCAATGGTGGCAGGTCGCAAAGGAAACATCACTATAGCATCCAGAGATGTGCTAGAATCGCTCAAGGACAAATGAGAGGATCTCAAAGCTGTTGCAGCCACAAGGCCTCCAGCTAGCATCCATCCCAAATGTCTTTGCGATTTGCTCCCAGCTGTGAATGCTTCTGAAGGCGTTGCCACGGTCGCCTTGCCTCGAATCAATAGGTCGAGACGATGAAACGGTCTGCAAGACCTAGTCAAGCGATGAGCGAGGATCCGAGATGACATGGTGGTTTTTGTCAAGCTGCAATTGCGGCAATCTGCATAAGGAAGTATAAAATAGGCCAGGGTTGAAGGGATCTTACTTTCGTTCTTTCGAAAAACCAGGTGATGGCATCTTTCTCATAAAAGTGTCAGATTTGTTGTGAGAATTTGAGATTTTGCGTCTGTCTGTCCATCAAATCTTGTAAGAAAATACTGTGTGTGACGTCAAAAAATCAAAAATGGTATCTTTTAGTCGCGAAACGCGTGGGTAGTACTAGAGTGCGATAGTAAAAATTTACTGTAGTAGAGTACTAGCTACTAGTAGTAGCTAGTACTACTACGGAAGCTAGCTAGACTAGTCTAATTAATTTGCAAGATGTGCCATGCGGATGGAGATAAAAGCTACAGTAGTAGTGACGTTGCTGCGTGATGGTTGTCAACAAAAACAAGTTATCTGTTCGGGAGAAACATGAGAGCACCAAAAATGCTTCCCCTCACGACATGCCGCATATCTTTTTAGTTTGTTGAGAAAACACAACTAAAGTACTTTTATTCTAGGATTAAGAAGTTGAAAGACACAGGAAGATTGAGCCGCACGATAAACGATAATGCAGCCGTAGGAAGCGAGCCTCCATGGTTATTTTGACATCTAGACGAGCCGTGTTGAGTACGGGAGCGGGTGCTGTTTTAGCCTGGTATTCTAACAAAGGGGCGCGCCAGGATGTCATCGTGAACCCATCTTCCGTAGAAAATTTCATTTGCAATTACACCCCGCACGCCTTTCGCGTAGCAGTTGCTGAAACGAAAACATTTCTGTACAGAGGTGAAAATGACATCTACCAGCCGATCGTATTGTCTCCTGAGCCTGATTTGCTGTTTCCAGAAACCTATGATAATGATGATGCTCTCGAATACTTTAAATGTTTGGAGCGCCGACTCAACCCCAGGATTGACGCCCGTCCTTCTCTTGGACATGTTGCAACATCGGATAAATCGGAAGCAGAACAGTGGGGCCAATCCGTGTCTATTTGGCCGTTAGGAGATTTCTTCTCCTACGTTTGGCCCCGCGATAGTAAAGTTTTTAATTCATCGCCCATTCACTGCCCCAATGATGAGCTTGTTATCGAGCGTGACTTAAAGATGGCGTTGAAACAGGGTCACGAAGTTCTTTTCGCCTCGAAATTCACTGTAGGAGGGAGAAGACCCAAGGAATTGCTCCTGGGTAGACACAAAAAGTCTTCATTCCTGGCGTTACCAGCTCATTACGAAGAGTGCCTTTTGGACTTGACAGAAACACCAGAATTTTTGTCGTACTCATAAAAGAACCATCATTGCACAGCGTCGTACTGGTGATGCGCGATTTCTTACTTTTCATTAATAGAAATAATTGTAAAATGCAAACCTATGCTACAGTTACTAGCGTGATGCCTCCGAAAAGCCTTAACTTGTTGAAATTGCTGATCGAAGGTGAATGATCTCAAGACTATTTCTCACTGTGATACTTCTTTTCTGGTCCATCGTTCCTCGACGCTGCTACCACCCTTCCTTTCCTCGAAAGTCATCTGCACTTCCCGGTGCTAATCTGGCCTCCTTTGCGAGCGCCTTAACGTAAGCCTTTTCCGAACGCGAAACTGGTCGTTTTGCCTTATTTTCCTGCATCCTCTTTTTTTCTAGAGGCAATTTTTTTCGGACATAAATACCTAGCAAGTCCTTGAAATCAAATTCAAAACTCTGGAGAGCGAAGGTTACTTTCAATTTTTCCGCTCCGTTTGATTCACCTTGACCTTCATGATCGATTTTCAGCTTGTATTCAAATCCATTCTCAGATGAAACCGCCTCTTCCTGGGAGCCATTTATGACGAAACGGTGGCTAGCCACTTGCAAACGATGACGTGAAAACAAACTCTCTTTCTCAGGGCATAAATCTGTTTGATCAGACGGTCTTTCTAGAAAGACAATGATCTCAATTGTATTTTGTATCGCATTGTCTGGGTGTAAATACTGGCAAAAGCTAATCGCTTTATTCGTCCTTGGTGTAAACAAAAATTGGCAAGGATTGCAATCTCTATCGAACGTTTCGAGACGGGGAGATTCGCTGTTCAAGCCACTTCCTCGCCATAAGATTAAATGATCACCACCTGAGTATGTTCCCAGATTATTCCGCAGTCTGTACGAAAAGACGATCTTGTCCATGCGTGCTCGTGCCATTCGAGCTGCAAATTTTGCCAATGTTTTGGAAGTCAAGCGCATCCAGGCAGTTTCCGCCACGTCAATGTGCTCCAGTAGGGTGCCGTGATTCCAGCATACCTCCAAGACAGCTTCAAGCAGGGAATTGTTAGTGTAATCAGTCTTTCCTCTAAGTTTTCTTCGCTTGCTCTCTCGTTGCTCCTCGTCGAGTTCCATTTGTCGCTGGTGAGCTCGTTGGGAAGCGGCCAATGCCGTTGCTGGTATTTTGACTAGATGATCCGGTAGATTGGATGTCTTCACATCGTCAGAAAAAGCTTGTAGAAATCCTGATAAAAGATAGCGCTTGGATTTATCTTTCTGCTTTGCTTCTACATTTTTTGCTTTCCCCTGGCGGCACAATTCATCAAAATAATTCAGAAAGGGATCAAGCTCGTGCGATATCACAGCTACAGCCTTCTTTTTATTATCATCAAAATCTAGTGTGATGCGTGGATGATCCTTTCCACATCCGCCACTGCATCCTTTGTTGCCCTGCCCTTGAATGCCCAGTATCTCTGGTCCATCTTTGAGCCACAGCATACAACAATCCTCTAATATACTCGGAGGTGTCCATGTTTCTTTTATTTCAGTCTCCAAACGTGCCATCTTTTTGTCAGCCTCCTCTTGCTTCTTTTGCATCCATTCAGAGAGCTCTATTTCTGCGCGATAAGCAGCTTTTCGGCAGGCCATCTCGGATTGCTCACTACTGTAACTACTGTAGGTACTATGTTTCAGAAGTCAGAGGTAAAAAAGTGAGAGTGTTGTGTCTTGTGTGATGAGTGAGCCTATCAACAATCAAAATATTCATTTGGTAAGTGTGCGTTTAAGTTGTACAGCACTGCTGTACATACTATTTTTTTTTAAGTTAGATTTTTTACATATCAATGGCCCCTGGCGGGGGGTACGCCAACCACTCTTTATAGTATTTGGACCTATGATAATGATCGTTACCTGAAATATTTGACTAGAGTTAACTCAAACCCTTATGATCTCTTGCCAATATTTGGACCTATGATGATGATCGTAACCTGAAATATTTGACGAGTTATATTATTATATGGACAACAAACAAACACCGT
>Ga0100392_1003176_pt1 | contig 15103 bp, 15 predicted proteins | sample CryGeymeta201516_FD_81548 | JGI IMG/M metagenome (GOLD analysis project Ga0100392, IMG submission 81548) | Groundwater microbial communities from Crystal Geyser aquifers in Utah, USA - Crystal Geyser metaG 2015-16 | ecosystem: Environmental > Aquatic > Deep subsurface > Groundwater | place: USA... | reverse complement strand
TTTTGGGATGCTGCATGGAACATTTTTCCATTCGCCCATTTAAACATGAAGATATCAATTTTATATACAAATTGGACACGATTGAACAGTGGAACCACACAAGAAATGATATTGAACGAATGTTTAGTTTTGAACCGAATGGCTGTTTCATCGCGGAGATAAGCGGTAGACGTGTGGGCCATGTTTTCTCCATTAGTTATGGAAGACTCGGATGGATAGGATTGCTCATTGTTAAGGCTAAGTATAGAAAGAGAGGCATAGGCACTCTTCTAACAAAAACAGCGATAGATTACCTGTTAAGCCGCAAAGTAAAAACAATAAAGTTAGAAGCAGTGCCAGAAGTAGCAAACTTATATCGAAAACTAGGGTTCGTTGACGAATTTGATTCTTTGCGATTGATAAGAACTGGTGGAAAAACCATAACTATGCCAAGTCATTGCATGAAGCCCTTGAAAAACAGAGAAATAACGCAACTCGCAGAATTTGATGCTGAATATTTTGGTGCAAATAGAATCAAGGTTTTAAGCGAACTTTATCAAGATAATCCGCAACTCTGCTTTGTTTCACATGATGGATCTAAGGTTGCAGGATACATTATGTGTTATGAAGCAGAAAGCGGATATAGGATAGGTCCTTTGGTGTGTAATCCTGGAAATCCTCAAGTTGTATGTGGACTATTGGTGGAATGCATGAAAGCAATAAGAGGGAATGAAAAATTTTACGTAGGCGTTCCAGCTGTGAATGGGATAGCCGTTGAAATTTTTCAGGATTTTGATTTTAGGCAGTATTCTAAGAGTATTCGTATGTATTTCGGAGAAAAGCTTGAAACTGAACGCGTAGATGGTGTCTTTGCCATTGGTGGTCCAGAGAAGGGATAGATCAGGCTTTAGGCTTTGTTGCCTTGCGTGCAAACGTTATGTAGCCAGTGTGCCCAGTCATCAAAGTGTGAGGGCGTGTTCTTCCTCTTTCAGTTTGCATTCCACGCATTAGGCATTCAATGGTTTCGATGTCTACAAAACTGTTCTCTTTCAAGGCTTCAACTGTTTTTACAATCTGGTCCATTGTTGGACTGAATGAAACTACTGTTCCGCAAGGCTTCAGGGCGGAGTAAGCGTGTGGAACAACAAGCCAAGGAGTTGCCAAGTCCAGTATGATTGCGTCAACGTCACTTTCGTCTATGCCAACTGTCACGTCCTTATTCTTCAATACGACAAAATCAATCAATCCCGCACGCTTCAAGTTTTTCTTTGCAGTCTCAAGGAATTCTTCCCTTAATTCGTAGCTGTAGACTCTGCCATCTGGTTTAACATAATGAGCTAGAGCTGTTGTTAGCGCACCCGTGCCTGTTCCAGCTTCTACCAAGCAACTTCCTGGACCTATTCCACTGAACATAATCATTAGAGCCACATCCTTCGGATAGGTTATCTGAGTTTCACGCGTAGATTTGAAAATGTAATCACGCAGCAAAGGTTTTAACGCTACGAACTCGATTCCTAAGTTGCTTAAAACTCTGACGCCGTATTCTTTTCCGATTATGTCGTCGAATTTTATGAAGCCTTTATGTGTGTGGAAGGTTTTGCCCTTTTCAACTTTAACGAGGTACGTTTTCCGTCGGCTTAAGTGAAGGAGTACATAGTTGCCTTCCGTTATTTTTTGAGTTGACAACTTCAGTCACTAAGGTGTGTATTTGAACGGGTGTTTTGACCTATCCTTGTTCTCTATTAATTCGTCTATTGTGGGTCTTCCTTCTATTGCCCTGCGGATGGCGTGGCGCATAGCTTTGTAATTGTTTATGTATACTCTTTGTCTGTCAACTGCCGTTGGATGAACGAACACGTTAGCGATGATCATCAGGTCTTCAGCAGCCTCTTTAGGAATTATTCCTTCTGCAACGCTGTCAATGATTGCCTTTGCTACTGCTGTTTGTGCAGGACCATAAACCATGCTTGCTTGGCGCATACTCCTAATCGTAACCGTTGGAACTATCAAGGTTACAGGTTTAACAGCTAGATTTGGTTCCAAAATGGCTAGTAATGGTTCATGTCCAGATGTCGGTGTAGATTTAGCCTTTGCGAAGGCTTCGCCCAGAGGTCCGTCTTTCTTCCCGATAAGCAAGTCTATGTGGGCCACTTCTGCACCTTGTCCCGCTAAGGCTTCCCCTACACGCAAGTTGAAGTCTCGTATGATTTCCGGTGTTACATCAATTGCTTTGAAACGTTCTTCTACGGGTTTTTCGCCGATCTCAAATGTTATGGTTTTTGGCTTTATCTTCCCTGTCTTCTCTAATTCTATTCGCAGTTCCTCCTTCGCCTCGTATGTTAGTTCTCCGCCTACGCTCAGCGGCATTCTAACTGGTCCAACTTTGATTTTCATCATGTTTAGGGCTGCCTTTGTTCCTACGGCTCCGCTTCCAGCGATGATGCGAGCCATTTTCTGAATTTTATATTGCAGTTCACGGGCTTTCTGCAGTTCCCCATTCTTCACGTGATTATAAATTTGAACCCAAATGTCTGGTATCACATTCGCACTTGCAAGAATTGCTCCTGAGCACCCAGCAGCTAGTGCTGCAACAACGACTTCATCGTGTCCACACATGACGTTGATTTTATCGCGTGCCTTCTCCAAGACAGCAAGAATGTAACTTAGTTGTCCGCTGCTGTCTTTCAAACCGACAATGTTTGGGATTTGAGCCAAGTCTTCAACCATCTGCCAAGAAAGTTGAACGCCTGTGCATTGTGGGATGTTGTAAAGAATTATCGGCAAGTCTACTTCACTTGCAATCGTATGGTAGTGTTGGTAAATGCCACGGTCTTTAGGTTTTAAGTAAAAAGGTGTAACGATTAAGGCTGCGTCTGCACCTGCATCCTTGGCGTATTTTGTCATTTCCAAAGCTTGATCTGTTCCACTAGCCCCTGTACCTACTACCACTGAAACTTTGCCGTTGACTTCGTCCATAACTACGTCAATAACCTTTTTTTTCTCTTCTGTTGTTAAGTTCACAAACTCGCCCGTTGTGCCGCATGGAACAACCCCGTAAACGCCTAACTTGATGCAATGGCTAACCAAAGCTCGCAGTCTTTCCTCATCTACCGCCTTTCCATCATCCGTGAAAGGAGTAACCAAAGCTGGCAAAATTCCCTCAGGCTTAAACATGCTTCTCTCACCTTTCAGTTAACCATACTTCTTACATCATTTAAGCTTTCAAGTGGAAATGAAAATGTGGTATTGCCAAAATCATATTTTTCCGAATGTTGTTATTTCTGGGCTGCACTTGCAGCAGTGGATTACATTGCTTTTCATATAGAGACAGAACAAAGGCTGGTTTTGCCGCATACTGGATGTAAAGAGATTAAAGAAAATAAAAAGATAGAGTGTTTAAAAAAGAAGGGAAATTACTGAGTATTTGCACATCCTAAATGCAACGATTGTGTTCACGAATAAGCTGTATTGCTTCAGCTTTTCGCATTTCCATTTTCAGTAATTGAGCATTTATTTTCTCGAATTCATTATCGGTCAGAAAAGTGTCAGGTAATCCTTTTCTAGAAATTTGTAAATTTGATGTTGACCTAGGCTCCGTTCCAATCCTGAGTGCTCTCTTGAATGATGTGAGTAACTTGCTACGGAAAGCTTTTTTTGAGGTGTGCGTTTTCTTTAAATCTAATTTTTTCATTTTTCATTCCTCATTTTGTTGTTACACTATTGTCGTGTAACAAGTTTACTAGGAACACTGATCCTTATAAGCTTTTAGTTTGTTACACTTTAGTCGTGTAACAAAATTTATATAGAACGATTTACTTATGGAGTATTGGGAAGCTTTATGGAAGAGTGGTTGAGGCTAGCTGAGATTTTGAACAAGCAATTAGGTCTGACTCCATATGAATCGCGAGCTTACGTTTCTCTAATGATCCAAGGTCCAATGTCCCCAAGTGAACTGGCCCAAAAAACGAGCATACCCAGACCTAGAGCCTACGACGTGCTCAGAAGTCTTACGGAGAAAGGTTTGTTAATGGAGCAGTCTGGCAGGCCTTCAATTTATGCTGCTGTTGAGCCAGCACAGGGATTAAAGAACCTTCTAATTGCCGTAGAGATGGAAACGCTGGGGCAGTTGGAAGAAAAGAGGAAAACCGCTCAGACATTAACCAATTTGCTCTCACAAATGTATGAAAAAAGCAAAAACCGTAAGCTTGAAAGGAGCAGAGTGTGGTTTACCCGAAGAGACACTGCCTTCATTGCAATTTATAGCGAAGCCATAAGGAACTGTGAAAAAGAATTTCTAGTAGCCACAACGTCTCTGCATCCTCCAGAAAAAGAAATACTCAAAGCTGTAAAATACGCTCTAAAAAAAGGTAAATCCGTTAGAGTTGTGAGGCAGATACTAGAGTCTTGGACTAAGCAAGAACTGGAAAGATATGCAGAAGTAGTTAAGGCTGGCAGTCAAGTGAGATATCTAAACGTCAAAGAGATTCCACTTCGGTTTATGGTGTTTGATGAGAGAGATGTCATTATTGTTTTTCCCTCAGAATCTAAATTAAGGATGCGTCAAACCATCGAAGCATTATGGCTTAGGATTCCTCCCCTAGCGAAAATTTTAGGTGAACAATTTGAGGAACTATGGAGAAAGAGCAAACCAATACTGCCGATATTGAGGGAAATTAGAAAGAAAAAACAAAAATAGAGAAATCACCCGTTGAATATGTTGCCTCCTAAATTGACTGCACATGATGTAAGTCTTTTGAATCTCTGAAAATATTTAAATCACCTAACACTCCAATACGAATATCCGGGAGGACATTTTATTGAGTGCCCTTAGAGAAAGATTGAGAATCAAAGAGGAAAATCTGAAGCAGATCAATAATTTTCTTCTGAGAGAAGATAACTCTCTTGTTAATGGCTTACTAGAAATCGTTGAGAAATATGGCAGTGTTGACGAGATTAATCGAAAGGCTCGAGAGGCCCGTAAACTCGAAACTCTCATGGAACGGCTTAGGATGAAAAATTCACCGTATGTGAAGAATCTTGAATGGCTGATTGAACAACGCGATAGAGAAGCATTTATCAATATTCCAAAATATCGCAGAAAAGTTGTAGGAGAAAAATTTGAATCCATGAAGTTTGATGATTCTTTTGCTGTAACCTTAGAGATTAGTGCATGTAACTTTTTCCCGTGGTTCATAGAAGAGGCAAAGAAAGCCATTGAACAGCAGAATCTTATGCCCGCCCGTTACATTCGAGTCCGATCTATGAAAGAACAAGTTGAAGACGATCACATTCTCGCTTTTGCAGCAGCCATGCAGATCATAGGTGCTTCTTACGTGGAGACGTTAGATACAAAAGGAACAATGCCTGGACCTGACGGTCAGCCTATTAACGTTCATTTGGGAGGACCAGAAACCATCACGGGTTATTTCGGAGGTGTGGGAGTGCCGAATGAATACGCTTTGAAGTGGGTTGACGAATTCCTTCACTATTATACTGAATATGGTATCCGACAAGTTTTGAATATAAACATAGGTACTGTGATACTTGGGTATTGGCTTCACAAACTTGGAATTGACATGGAATTTAAGATTTCAGTTTATCTTGGCAATGACAATCCATACGCATGTTTTTGGACGCTGATGACTGCAAAACTCTTCAGCCGAGATGATGGGACAACACCTCTCATAGGCTTTAACCTCTCAAATGCCGTCAACAATGAGACCATTGAGTTGTCAGCTTATATACGGAAAGACTTTGGATTCGAAGACATTGTACGCATCGAACATCACATCGTGGAAACCTACAAGAGCATTGTGAGACAACCATACAACAGACTGCATGAGCTTCTGGAAATAGCAGACCATGTGAAAAACGTCAGTGCTAAACATGAAGGTGCTTTCCCAGAGATTGAGGCAACTCGAGAGCATCCTTCGGACATTTTGGAGTACTTCATTCCAAAAAAAGATATCTTAGCAAAGGGTCTGATGCCGAAACTCCTAATCAACTACCTTGATAAACATGATTCGGTGAACAGAACAGCCAGAGCCCTCACGGAACGAGGCTTAACCTTTATTGCAGCTCAGAACTTGCACAGAAATAGTACTTTTTAGATGTTATAAGTCAAGCATCAAAAAAGAGAATAAAGGGGACATAACGAGCTACCAATATTGTTTAGGTTTCCGCATCATCAGGTAGATTGTTGTAGCTGCAAAGCAAACAGTTGTTATCGCTAGAACAATCGCCACGTTTGTCGTTGTGTTAAGTCCACCTATACTGCCTTTAAGATCCCAGTAAGTTTGATTCAGGGAAGTGTAGTTTTGATGAAGCTCCCAGAAAGTCTGGTTTAAGAGAACAAAGTTTTCTGCGGTGAGGTTCATTTGGAAACTTTCCAAAAAAGCTTGGTAAAGCTGCTTAAAAGTGCTGTTTAATCCCCAATAAGTGTCATTTAACTGTTGATAGCTCTCGTTCAAATTTTTAAGTGTGTTTTCAAGTTCTTCCAAATAGACGTTCTTTACATCAGTCATCGTAAAGCCGTCAGTATACGGACCATAGGACGTTTCTTTGATGGCGTATTTGAAGTGTAACTCTGTGTAGATCCTGTACCAAACATCATTGAATATATAAACTATATAGTTTCCTTCGCTTACATTGTTGTAATCGAGGAAAATTCTTTCCGCTATATGCGTGATATTTTTCAGTAAAATCCTTTCTTGACCGCCTCTGAAACCGTAAACGCTAAGATAAAGGTATTCGATGCTGAGATTTTTAGCTGTGCACTCAATCCATATTGTAACGTTTATGTCCGAGCCAGGGTTCGTTTCTTTTGTAGCCTTAACATTAATCGAAAGTCCGGGATAACCTTCCCCTTCATAGAACGATTCCATATTTTCTGCTGATGCTTGTGCTTTTGCGATACAGATTAGTGCAGATGCAAGAGTAAAAATGATTAATACTGTGCTTAGTTTTTTCAGTTTCTCCATCGTACCACCTTCAGCATAAAATCTATCCATTAAGTTTTATAGAAGCTTATTTAACGATTTCTATTCCTCTTTTGCTATTTAGCGACTGTCTAAAAGAGTTTTAAAATTTTAATGCTTAGAAATGACTATTTGATTGAGTGAATGAAGCGTCGGTACATATATATGAAGTAAATAAGGGCGAAAGCCGTTAGAACTATTTCAAACGTTAGGATGGCTGGATTGTTTTCCACTGCCATGAAGTATCCGTGCTGCAGTATGTCCGTGAAGACTAAGATTTGGAGGAATATGGCTCCGCCTAGAGAGCTTAAGCCTAAGCTGTGAAGCAGCAATCGTATTCGACGGTCATGTGTTGTAGTTTTCATTGCTATCATGAATAGCAAGATGCAATACGTCAACTTATACGTTATGAATCATCGCACACGACAAAACCTAATTATTACGCTTTCTGATTTACAGTTATACTTCTAAAACATGACATATTCAAACTAGCTTCAACATTGAAAACCTATAGAGCGTCTAATTTTTCTTTGCCATACTCAAATCTTATATTCCTTATCTTTCTCAACAAGCACGGTTTTGCTTTTCAAATCTTCCATGAACTTGGCGAATAAATCTGCATGTTCCGTATGAACAGGAAAAACCTTACGCGCGTTGATTTCCTTCAGAATATTTCTCAGTTGAAGCGGCATTATGTGCCCAGAAACATGCACATGATACTGCGGCAACCCATAATGTCTAAGCCAATTAACCAGCCTCTCAAAGTCAATCTCCATCTCCTCATTGAACGGCTCAGAAGCAGACAAAACATAACAGCTACCCGCTTTCGGGTTGATTTCCACAAGCTCCTCCAAATCGTAAAAAGACATGGCTAAAACTATTTCCCGTTGTCGCTTCGAAACTTCGAACACATCAACAATTTTGCCCGAATGCTCCTCTATAACTTGTTTTTCCCATTTGCGATATCTTTTCTTCGACTTTCGAAATATCAATATACTTTCATCATCCAAGCTGGGAACCTTCAAGTGCTTATCCTTGCGCAAAGCTTTCAACATGTAAGCCTGCCTAAGTGAAATAGCAAGACATCGCCCATTCTTCTTGGCTGTTCGATAAAAAGAATTCAACCTGTCAACATCAGCGTAAGCAAAATCAGCAAACACCAAACCACTTGTCTGTCCAACAATTCTATTCAACTTATTCTTAACTTCAGCTTCAGAAGAAATTGAAGCACCAGTCATGTTCGTGGCTTCAGTGACAACCGCAACTGGATCTGCTTCTTTTGCCTTTTCAACAAAATCAGACGTCATCTCAGGCTTCGTTCCATGAGCCCTAAAATCTCCAGTATACACAACAGCACCATTAGAAGTGTGAATAATGAAGCCATAGGCTCCTGGAACAGAATGATCAACATGAACTGGCTCAATCTCTAAACCATCCACAGTAACCGAGTCTCCTGTTCTAAAAGACCTAAACAATACGTCTTCAACATTAAACTCCAACGCGGTAGCACGTATTTCACCCAGCGCCTGCAAAATAATCTTCGTTGTTTCTCCGCAGTACACTGGAATTTCACGGTTTATGAAAGATATGTAAGCTGAATGATCCATATGAGCGTGCGAAAGGAAAACAGCATCAACTTCTGCAGTCGTCATCAAACCTGTAAAAACCTTCAAGTTTAGGCAGGATTCCAAGCTCTTGCAGACTTTTTTCGCTTCTAGGCGAAAGGAAAGACAACGAATAATACTGCTTTTTCAAAGCAAAGGACATGCCAAAATCCAAGAAAATTTTTGTGCCTCTATCTTGCAGTAGAATTTTGTTTCCGCCAATCTCGTCTACTCCACCGTAAAAGGTCAATGAAGTGTTTCCCTTCACCAATTCATACACCTACAACAAACAAACATTTTGTGTCGTCTATCCTAAATAGGCTTTTTGAACACAGAGCGCATGCTAACAATTATTTGAAGATAGTAATATTTTTTAGTAAGTATCATGTGGTTATGCCATACAATGGAGGTCAAAACGTGGCTAGAAAAAACAAGAAAGAGAAAGCTGCAGGTCGGGAAAAACATAAACAATTAAAAAAAGCTAAGAAGATGGAGAAGAAACAGAAAAAGAAAGTTGAGCTTCCTACAAGACATAGAAAAGGCAAAAGATAGTATTAATCGCACTCATTCCTTCAGCTTACCCATCTGTCTACAAATCCTTGAAATAGCGAAAATTACACTCGGAAAAGTGAATATGCTGAAAACTTTCGTGTATTTTGGATTTCCAACTTTTCTAACAAGCTTAACATCCCCTCCAGCCTCCAAATAACCTTCAACAAATGCTTTTGTAATAAGCTCTGCTGGGCGCGTTCCCACAAGAGGTGGAAGGTAATGCCCAGTGTAATACAGAAATTCGGCAATATCCCAAACCTTGTCACCTTTCCTGGATCCTTGCTCCAGATCGAGCAGGCAGATTTCACCATTTTTTTCTCTAACCATAATATTCTCAGGTTTTGTATCTCCTAAAGCTATGTCCAGAGCGTGCACCTTTGCGAATTTTTCGCCGACCCTGCTTATGATGTCCAATTCATTTTTCACACTTTCATCCGTTTGTGATTTCACGATCCTTTTTATTGTTTTATCGAGTTTTTCTCCTTCAACGTATTCCATGAAAATTAAGCGTTCACCATGGCTTACATGCAGAATTTTAGGAACATCGAAACCCATACGGTATAACTGCTGATTTATAGCACATTCCCTTTCAAGCCTCAAGCGTCCCAAAACAGCAAAAGTTCTTGTCCCGAGGGCCCATAGATTGAGGGGGAACCATTTAAAACTTGACCAGTCCTTAAACCTTTTAACGACAACTTTCTCTCTGTCATTATTTGCAGAAGCACTAACTAGATAGATATCGTTCAAAACACCACCAATCTTCTCAATCTCGATTTCAGTTGCCTCGCCCCTTGAAAGCACTCTCCTTGCAAAAGCTTCTATGTCCATTTTAGCTGACAAAGGAACAAGCCCACGAGCCGTAGGAATACACAGATATTTCAGGGGATCCTCAAGTTGATGGATAGATTTTGAGTTTTCTCTAACATCCCACTGAAAGCTATTTACTCCTCTGTTTTGAGACATAAAACCTAAAGTCTTTGAAAAAGTGCCCAGCAAAGAATTGAATAAAGCCCTTTCGGCAGTCTTGAAAACATTTACGAAACGAATTTTCTTGCTTTCAACTTTCTCCACAAATTTTTTAGACATTTTTACGTATCCGTCTGAAAAAGTAATCACGTCTTCTTTCTCTAATTCCCTTAACGCCTCCAAATATCTGCGCATAACCAATTTGGCATTCTCTTTTTTAGCATTGTTTTGCATGAAGTTTGACACGGTGTAAATCATCGGCGGGAAAAGCCTGGCTCTGCTCATCATGGTTTCATACATAAAATACTCTGGTTTTATGTGAAAATGGTAGGATAATTCCGGGAAATCCAAAACGAGATTTTCGAAGAGTTCAAGAATTAAACGCTTTTTCAATTTAACCTCTTGAAGATGCAAGTAATCCTCGTTTTTTAGGGCGACGTATGGAAAAATTATTCCTTCAGCCAATGCCTCGCCTAAAAATCCTCTATCCACATCCCTCTCAAAAACCCATTCGTCAACAGCAAAAACAATAACACTTCTATCATCCAAAATTTTAACATAACTCATCAACCTAGGCTGAAAACCGCGAATTACAAGCAATACTTCAAGAACTGTTTTCGCATTAGTCAGTCCCAAGGCATAATCACCAACTATACATGCTGTCGTAATTTGGCACGAACCAGCAATACGCCTGCAAAAACTGACAATTTGCCTTTTCAATTTTCCATCCGGATGCTTCAATTGTCTAGACAAACTTCCACCTGAACCGACGTAATTATAAACAAAAGCTGCAACTCTTCAAGATATAGTTAATGCTTTTCAAGAATTTTGCCATAAGTTCTCAAAAACTTCAATGCCTTGACTGCCTTTTCTGGCAGATTGTACACGGGTACGCTAGTCTTTCCTAAGACATTGTATACGAGTGTGAAGTCCTCCCCGCCTGCTGGCACGTCAACAACTGGTTTATTTGGATATTTTGCTGCCACGTCTTTAATCACTTTGGCATCTTTCGGTTCAAAGAAGCAAGATTTAAGCATGTTTATCACTAGGACGCCGTCCACGTTTGTGTCAGCGAGCACTAACTCCAAAACCTTGGAGTATCTTTCAGCTCTAGCATCAGCTATCATATCTATAGGATTTGTCGCATCCACACCCGGATAGAGCTTTTCAATTTTCTTTTTGGTCTTTTCAGACAAATTTGCAAGTTTTAGATTGTTTTTTGCAACAGCATCTGCAGCCAGTATTGCTGGTCCACCCACATTACTTACAATTGCCACGTTATCTCCGCGCATTGGAGGCTGTTTCGAAAATGCTATGGCTGCGTTCATCAATTCTTCAATGTCTTCAACCCTTATTATTCCAGCTTTCTTGAAGGCTGCATCAAAAATTTCGTCCGATCCTGCAATTGAAGCCGTATGTGATTTTGCTCTTTTTGCCGATTGCTGTGTTATTCCGCCTTTTAAAGCTAAAATAGGCTTTTTCTTCACTATTTTACAGGCTTCTTCTATGAATTTCCTTCCTTCTTTTACTCCTTCCATGTATAGGCAAATGACCTTTGTTTTTCTGTCGTTTCCATAATACCGTAGCAAATCAACGTCATCAACATCTATTTTGTCTCCTACAAAAGCGAATTTGCTTATGCCAACATTATAAAAGCATGCCCAGTCAAGCACACATGCGCCGACTCCGCCACTCTGGGATATGACGGCAATACTTCCCTTTCTAGGCATGACATTTCTTTCAAATGTTGTGTTTAATCCATTGGCAGTGTTTATGACGCCCATAATCGTGTTTGGTCCTAAAATTCTAACGTTATGCTCTTCTTTAATTTTGAGTAGCTGCTGACGCTGTTCATCTTTGAACCCACCGGTAATCATTACAAGAGCTTTCACGCCCATTTTCGCGCATTTTTCTGCGTGTTCAACCGATTGTTTTGGCGGAAGCATTATAACCGCAAGTTCAGGAATTTCTGGCAACTTACTTAGCTTGTTGTAACCATGTTTTCCATCCGCATCTAAAACGTAAGTTTTTTCGCGAAAGAATTTTCTCATATTGTAAATGACGCTTTTGAAAAGCTGTGGAGAAGCCATTCCAACTCTTTCTCGGATCTTACTTGAACCTACTAGAAGAACCCTTTGCGGTTCAAAGATAGCCTTCACTCCATTCATAGATTTAACCTTCAAACCAAACTTGTTGAGGAAGGAAAAAGATGGCGTTTCATGTTCATAAATTTAACCGTGGAAAGACTTGAAAAACCAGAGAATTTACCGTGCTAACAGATCGAACGCTGTTTTTTCAGCCCTTTCCATAACAGCTTGCTCATCTAAAGTTTTCACGTGCCGATTCTCCATCACAATCTTTCCGTCAACAATAACCGTGTCAACATCACTTCCATGCGCAGAATAAACGATGCTTGCGTAAATGTCATGTAAGGGTTTTAAATGAGGCTTTGAAAGGTCAACCAAGATTACGTCAGCTTTTTTGCCCACCTCAAGTGAACCAATGGTTTTCCAAAGTCTCAAGGCTTTAGCCCCATTTAATGTCGCCATCCTCAAAACTTCATACACTGGTAAAATCTTGGGATTCAAATAGACGAGTTTCTGAAGCAAAGTGGCGATTTTCACTGTTTCGAACATGTCAAGTGTATTGTTGCTGGCTGGACCATCTGTTCCCAAACCAACATTAACATCTAAATCAGTCAAATCTTTTACTTTTGCTGCACCTACACCAAGTTTCATGTTAGCCACAGGAACATGAGCAACATTGACGCCACGTTTGGACAAAATCTGCATGCCCTTTCTTGACAGATTTGTGCAGTGAGCAGCAAGAACGTGACCGCTAAAAAAGTCTATCTTATCCAAAAATTCAACCTCGCTAGAACCATATCTCTTCTCGAACTCCCTGAACATTTCTTTCGATTCAGCTAAATGAATATGAACGCCAACGTTTAATTCCAAGGATTTGTTCTTGATTTTGGTGAGAAGCTCAGGGCTGCAACTGTAAGCCGCGTGGGGCCCTAAAAAAGTGGTTACTCTGCCATTGGCGTATCCACGGAATTTTTCGGCAAAATTTATACTTTCGTTCAGCATTTTTTCGCCTAGTGCCTTGTTTCCAGCTTCAATTATGCCTTCCGCCAAGACTCCTCTCAATCCGCTTTTCTCCACAGCCTTAGCAACCATGTCTTCATGAAAGTACATGTCAGCAAAGCATGTTGTTCCGCTTTTCATCATTTCCAGACAACCCAAAAGGGCGCCAGCGTAGACATCTTCCGGTTTAAGCTTAGCCTCTAAAGGCCAAATAGTTTTCTTGAGCCACGTGTCTAACGGTTGGTCTTCGGCTGTTCCCCGAAAGAGCGTCATAGGCACGTGCGTGTGACAGTTAACCAAGCCGGGCATTGCAATTTTTCTTCTAGCATCTATTTTTGTTTCTGCCCTTATGTCAGCGGCGGCTGTGCCCTTGCCAACATAAACTATTTTCCCGTCTTTTACAGCGATTGCGCCGTCTTTCACAAAGCCTCTTTCGTTCATTGGCAGTACGCCGCATCCGCGAATTAACAGGTCGCAGGTTTGGTGTTTCATGTTTGTTTTTTGGTGGTGGGGTTTTATATGGTTTGGCGTGTGTATTTTAATACTGTTGGATGGGTGTATCCTACTATTTCAGCTATTTCTCTTGAGCTTAGTCCTTGTTTTCGGAGTTTTTTCATTTTCTCTATTTCTTCTGGTGTTGGACTCATTCTTTTAGGTGGAATCGGGATTATTCTTACCCTCTTTTCTAGATGTTTCATCAGTTTCTCTGGTCTTACAAGACGTAGATAGTGTGGTGTTTTTGTTTTTCTATTCGGTATGTAAAATTTTCCATGTGTCAGCATTATTTCTATTTGGGGCAGTTTTTCTCCTCTAAAATGTGGTTTTATCTCCATTAGGATGTTTAGGAGCTTCTCACCAGCGAAGTATATTGTCCAAGTTTTGCGGTATAAGGATGGTTCAACGTTTAGGAGTTCTGCGAAGTGCTTGATGTCTTCTTCATCATATTTGCCTATCATGCAATATGGGTAGTAGCCCCAGTATTCGTTATGGTGTATGTCATGGACTGGTCGTGAACTTCTCACGTATCTGAATGTTCCTTCATCCATTATTATTTGTGCTAGTTGTGCTTTATCTGCCTCTGCTTTGATTAGAATGTCTGCTTTTTCCAATGCTGCATCCTTTGTACAAAAAGCGAAGTGTACAATAAAAAGTATGCTAATTGTTGTTAGAAGAAACTCAGTGTTGTTAGTCTTCGTTAGGGTTGAAAGATTGGTGAAGTTAGAAGCTAGATCCGTGGTTTTGCGCTTTCAATTTTTCTCAGGAATGGGTGCAAAGCTGGTTTTAGATTATTATCTTCTGCTAAGAGTCCTTTAGATATTCCTGGTGTGCCTATTTTTCTGCATATGAAGTTGAGCGAGTCTTCTGTGAAGTTTAGTAGGCCTTTCCCTTCTGTTGTCAGCGTGTACACTTTTCTGGGTCGTTCGTTGCTCATGTCCCATTCGCTTTTTACATGTCCCTTTTTCTCTAACGTGTTCAATAGCGGATAAATGGTGCTTGGTCCAAAGTACACTCCAAAGCTTTTGCGGATTCTTGTGATTATCTGGTATCCATGCATTGGTTTTGTGTTCAAGAACTGTAGCACTATTAGGTCTAAGAGTCCCTTCATCAACTTGACTTGGACTTCTTTCGAGTTGTTACCCATATTTTTACTTCCTTTTGTATTTCTGTCCAACAGTTTTACTGTTAGACTTGGATACAATATGTCCTTTGCAAGACATATCTCAAGACTCTCTATTGCATAAACGTGAATATAAAGGTTCATACCTACTAGAAATATAAAAAAGCATATCGAAGCATATCGGAATATTCTGTTTTTTACATAATTTAAATAAGCTCAAACATGAATCAGTTCAGAATAGAATATGTTTAGAGAGTGAAAGATTGACAGAAACATTCAGAAAAGAACTTGTTCAACGCATGACCAGAAACTTACTTGATA